>Ga0182017_10000967_pt1 | contig 22483 bp, 23 predicted proteins | sample 712E3DmetaG_FD_120492 | JGI IMG/M metagenome (GOLD analysis project Ga0182017, IMG submission 120492) | Permafrost microbial communities from Stordalen Mire, Sweden - 712E3D metaG | ecosystem: Environmental > Terrestrial > Soil > Wetlands > Permafrost | place: Sweden: Stordalen | collected... | reverse complement strand
GTCTGGGGGGCCGTGGTCATCATCATCATCCTCTTTGAAGAAATAAAAGCCGTCCATCCGCAATTGGCCTAAAACAAATTTTAATAATAAATTTCAATAAATACATGGCAAAAGACAAAAGATCATTCTTCGAGCGTTTGACCGGGGCGGTCAGGATGGACGACGGGGCCGACATTGCTGTTGTCGGAAAATCAACCGGCAAAAATGGCGCTAACGGCAATGGTCATAAACTGGCGATCAAAGGCGACGATTGGATGGACACCGAGACCGAGACTGACGGTGAGCTGACCATTGATGTCTATCAGACGCCGGAGATGGTCGTCATAAAGAGCATGATAGCCGGCGTACGGCCGGAAGATCTGGATGTCACTATCACCCGCGACATGGTCACTATCCGCGGTCATCGCGAGGAGGAACGCGTGGCGGAAGAGGGCGACTATCTCGCTCGCGAGCTATATTGGGGCTCATTCTCACGCACCGTCGAGCTTCCCGAGGAGATAGACGTGGATGAGGCAGAGGCCGTTGAGAAGCATGGCTTGTTGATTTTAAAGCTTCCTAAGCTTGATAAGAAACGGGAATCGAAGCTGAAGGTGAAGACGGTCTGACAAAAGCCCCTCGAGGGGCTTTTTAAATATCCAAATTCGCCATCTTGGCGTTGGACTGGATGAATGACTTCCTGGCCGGCACATCATCGCCCATGAGCATGTCGAAGACTTTGTCGGCTTCTTGGGCGTCTTCGATATTGACCTGTTTCAAGATGCGCTTGGCCGGATCCATGGTGGTCTCCCAGAGCTCATCCGCGTTCATTTCTCCGAGACCTTTGTAGCGTTGAATGGAGATTTTCGCCGATTTCTTGGTGTCTTCAATGATTTCCTCAACGGGGGCTCCGGCAGCAGTGAGCAATTCTTCTTTTGCTGATTCTAAATCAGCCGACGCTTCAATGGCCTGGCTCTCATCGAAATCCTTCCCCAGATATTTCACCTTGGCCTGCTCGTCATAGAAATATAGTATCTCCTTCCCCTTTTTGACCTTGTAAAGGGGTGGCTGGGCTATATAGACATGACCGGCATCAACCAGTGGGCGGAAGTAGCGGTAGAGCAAAGTCAGGATGAGAGTGCGGATATGCGCGCCGTCAACATCGGCATCTGTTGCCAAAATGATCTTGTGGTAGCGCAGATTGGAAATGTCGAAGGTGTCGCCTATGGCCGTGCCGAATGCCAAGACTAGGTTCTTTATCTGCTCGCTTCCAAGCATGCGGTCCAGACGCGCCCTTTCAATATTCAAAATTTTGCCGCGCAATGGAAGGATAGCTTGTGTTTTGCGGTCGCGACCCTGCTTGGCCGTGCCTCCGGCGGAGTCTCCTTCCACGATGAATAGTTCAGATTCGGCCGGACTGTCTGATTGGCAGTCGGCTAGCTTGCCAGGCAATGTCATGCCTTCCAAGGCACCCTTGCGCAGAACTGAGTCCTTTGCGGCTTTGGCGGCTTTGCGGGCCTTCATGGCCAAGATGACCTTGTTGATGATGCCACGCGCGTCATCCGGATTTTCTTCTAGGAAAGCAGCGAATGCGTCTCCAAAGACCGTATTGACCGCTGATTGTGCCTCCGTCGAGCCGAGCTTGGCCTTGGTCTGGCCTTCGAATTGGATCTCGCGGAGCTTGACCGATATTATCGCCGTCAATCCTTCTAGAGCATCATCGCCGGTGAATGTCTCTTCGCCATTCTTTGACATATTGTTATTCTTTGCATAAGTGTTGAGCGTTCTGGTCAGAGCCGTCTTGAAACCCGTCAGGTGCGTGCCTCCTTCCGGATTGTAAATGTTGTTGGCGAACGGCAATATGCGCGCCGAGACGTCGTCCGCGTATTGCAGAGCGACTTCTACAGATTCAACTCCATCCGCCTTCTTCTCGACATAGAATATATTCTTGTGGATCGGCTTCAATAGCTGGTTGGTGAATCTGACCAGAGAGACCAAGCCTCCCTCGAAAAAGAAAGTGAACGAGGGCGCCTCTACTCCGGTTTCGCGCAGATAGAAAAGCTCATCATCCTGGCCAAATGTGGCCACCTGTTCACGCGCGTCTATGACCGATATGCGTAAGGCCGGAACCAAATACGCCTGTTGGCGCATGTGCGTCACCAGTCGGCTCCATTCGAATATAGTGCCTTCCTTGAATATCTCCGCGTCAGGCTCGAAGGTGGTGATGGTTCCGTGAAGCTTTGACGAACCGATCTTCTTGACCTTGGATTTAGACTTACCCCGAGAATATTCCTGCATGTATATGCCGCCGTCCCTGTGAACAATGACTTTCATGTTTATGGAAAGAGCGTTGACCACGGATGCGCCTACGCCGTGCAAACCGCCGGAAACTTTGTAACCGGTATCTTCCCCGCCGAATTTTCCTCCGGCATGGAGAGTAGTCATGATCGTCTCCAATGCGGAGACCTTCGTCTGCTTGTGTATATCCACCGGCACGCCGCGGCCGTTGTCCACCACGCGCACGCGATTGCCGGGAAGAAGGGCTATCTCGATGTCATTGGCAAAGCCGCCCATGGCCTCGTCGCGGGAGTTGTCGAATATCTCGGTTATGAGGTGATGCAAACCGTCAGGACCGGTGGTGCCTATGTACATGCCTGGACGCTTCCTGACGGGTTCCAGACCCTCAAGGACGGTGATGGCGGAAGCATCATATTTGCCTGATTTTGCCTCTTTTTTAGGAGTTTTTTCTTTGGCCATAAATGAAAAAGCACGAGGCTTTTATGCCTAAATTATAGCAAATCATATGTCAAAATGCACGCCTGAAAATGGTGGAAGTGTGGCTCATTTTAAGGGCGGAATTGTGCACATTGCGGAGTTGTTGGGGGTATGTGAGTGCGAGGGGCTTGACAAAATATTTGGATATGCTATGATACAGGTGTCAAGGCTAGGAGCTTAAGTCTTGATCTGGCCGCAAGGCAAAGGTAGATGAAGCTCTCGGGATCGATTCGCTAACGGATAAGGTCCTTAAACGGAACAGTTGGGCTCAAGTTATCTAGACATCTAAGCGATTCAGGAAGCTTGAGTGTTCATATATGATCGCCGTGTGGTCAATTGTGTCACACGAGATGATTCGGCAGTTCATTCCATAAGCCGGCGCGTGAGCCATTTGCTCAGCCCATCCACGGTGCACAACCCGCTCGTCAGTTATTTGCGGGGTGCGCCAGAACTAGGGCACTTGCCGGCATCAAGTGGCACCATGTGCATGTCTTGCTTGCACGCCACGAGTTTGGTGGTACTGTACTCCACCCAGTGAAGTACGCGACTTCACGAGACAATGAGTCGGGGTATGACATTAACTACACTGCCGGAACACTTCTGTTGTTCCGGCACTTCTTTTTATCCAGCCATTATTTCTTTACCCCTCTCCCCCACACGGCGGAGAGGCGGTTTTTGTTATGCGATACCACATTCGCTTGACTTCCGTCATTTGCCTCTGATACCATTATTCTCATGAGGAGTAAGTCCTCTCTGCGTTGGGGTACCGGAGGTACCTCGCTAAAGTGGAGGGGCTTTCTTGTTTATGGGTATAATCTGAATCCATCTATTACTTACCGAACTTCGCCAGAATCTTTTTCTTTCGCTCTCGGTCAGCAGCGGCCAGTCTGGCCTCCCTGCGCTTATCCATCGCTTCTGGACTAAAACGTGGATCGTGCATCATAAATTCTTTGTCCGCTTTGGACTTACCTAATCTTATCGTATAGACGGCGAAGTCATCCTTAAATGATGCTACTGAATCCCCTTCAAATTTTTTGCTGGTGACATGTGACATGGACTTCATTTGAGAGCTTTATTTACGACCTTTGTAAGTAAGGTGATTTGCGTAGACATTGAATCCATTTTGGATCCAATAGAACTTATCTTCGATTCAAGGCCACCTACCTTTGATTCAAGACTATCAACCTTTGCTTCTACTCGATCTATCTTCTTACCGAGATTTGCTTCAACTGTATCGATTCTACTGATTAAAGTGGACTCGACATTATCCGCTTGCTCAAAGACTTTTTCGAACCCGTCCTCTACATACGACTTAAACCCCTTGAACTCTTCCCTGAATTCCCCGAACTCCCCTCTATCCAAATAATCCCGTTGCATAGGCGAAAGTATCATGTTTGTAGGCATGCTTAATGCGTTTAATTTTAGTAATCGAACTGGAACCCGCATCCGTGCCTACAAAAGTTTCGGTATATTTACAATTGGCGCGGCGACTTTAGATGAATTTACGGATGAATTATATACCCGGATAAAAATTGCACAAGTTCCGCCAATGGAATTCTTGTGTCCGAATTTCTACCTCACCTCCCAGCCCTTTCCTTTCATTTCTATATTGATTTTCTCCATTATCTTACCAGCCTCGTCGTCGGTCAGAGTCTTGTCCATGGATTGGAATACCATCCTAAAGGCGTATGAGACTTTGCCGTCTTTCTTGAAAGTGTCGAATAGTGAATGGCACGCCAATAATCCGGACGCACCGGCATTGGCAATACCCTTTTCGATCGCAAGCCAAACATTGTCGGCTTCGATATTTTCCGGCACGAATACCGCTATGTCGCGGACGATGAAAGGATATGGCGATATCTTACGGTACATATTCGGCGAAGCCGGGCCGAAATGCAGGTCGGAATAAAGAGCATTTGCCGGCACTTTATATGATTTCAAAAGCTCATCGAGATTGATTTCGCAGACGGCGTTGGTACCTTTGGCGATTATCTTCGGCTTAAGATTATTGCCGAGCTCTTTGTTGAGCATCTCCCAAGAGTTAATAAGAATATTGTCGACTTTCTCCCCCTTCACTTTCTTCACCTGCCCTACCCCGATAGAAAGCATGGTGGATTCGCCGTCCTTTCCAAAGACCCGCCCGATTTCGAAGACCTTAATGACTTCAAGTCCGAGCAAATCCGCATTCATGGCGTTCTTCTCAACACAAGCCATCATACCATCGGTCAGATTGGCGCGAGCGAAAGCTTTGTCGCGAGCCAGAGGATACGCGGTCTCAACTTCACCCTTGGCCACCAAGCTGTACAAGCTAACTTCAGAGAAACCCTGCTCGACAAGCATATTCTTTATCATCTCTGAAAGATAATATGCTGGCAAGACAGGCACTTTTGCCTTTGAAACAGGCGGCAGAATGCCTTGAATATGTCCATAACCGTATATTCGTCCCACTTCTTCCACTATGTCTTCGGAAATCTTCAGATCAAGACGAGTGAAAGGAACGGTCAGTAACCATTTTCCTCCTTCTGCTTCGGCGATACCGATATCCATCCTTTCCAGAATATCTTTCACTTCGCGCGACGGAATCCTTATGCCCAATCGCATCTCAACCAAAATAGGATCAAAAGTAATCGTCGTATGAATGGCTTTTACCGGATATTGATCGACGATAGGACCGAATTTGGCCGAAGGATATGCTTGCGATACAAGGATCGAGACGTCATTCATGCCGAGAGAAGCCAACTCCGGCGTGATCTCATTTTCATACCTTTTGGAGGATTCGCTGCGCAGATCGAGACGAGTAGCCGTCCTGCGCACGGCCGTCGAATCAAAATTGGCCGATTCAATGATGATATGTTTGGTCGATGCCGTTATGCCTGCCCGCTTGCCGCCTTTTACTCCGGCTATGGCCAGAGGACCGATGTCGTCCGCTATGACATGGTCGCTCGCGAGCAATTCCACTTCTTTGCCAGGCCCTTCCGAGGAATCAAGAAGCTCTATCTTCTCGCCTTTCTTTGCCGCGCGCACTACGATGGCGCCCTGGACCTTATCGGCGTCAAAAGCGTGAAGCGGTTGGCCGACATCGAACATAACGAAGTTGGTGGCATCAACTATCGGGCTTATGGAACGTTGGCCTATGGCGGCCAGGAATGAGCGCATTTGCTCCGCATTTGGAGCCGGTGATGATTGAGAACCGTCCTTTGAGTGGGCCGATGACGCGGCGGAATTTAGCTCTACATATCGCCCCATGTACCGGCGACAGAAATGCGGATCCTCTATCTTGATTGTCGGTTTCGCGTCCAGAGAAACCAGAATGCTGCGAGAAGATCTGTTGCTTTTGACCGGCTGCTTTGTTAGGAAAGAGACCTCTTCGGCCATACCGAGATGAGACAAGCAGTAATGAGCACGGTCTGGCAGAACCTTGGCATCTATGACCGTATCAGTGAGTTTGTATGTCGAATCGCGCAGGCGCTCTATCCCCTCAACTTCGAATGAATGGAAAGTAAAAAGCTCCGCCAAGGCATCAGCCGACGGTATAGGTTTATCGAAATATGTCTCTAGCCATTTGTGGGAGACTTTCATGGATTAAAATTGGTTAACGAATCTCAAGTCACCGCCGTACAGTAAACGAATATCATCGATGCCGTGCTTTAACATGACTATGCGGTCAATACCGAAGGCAAAGGCAAATCCCTGCCATTTATCAGGATCGAGTCCACCGGCCTTTAAAACATTCGGATGGACGAGGCCCGCTCCCAATACTTCCATCCAACGATCGCCTACTTTAGCGTCGACCTCCACCGCCGGCTCGACGAACGGAAAATAGCTCGGACGGAAACGAATCTCCGTCTTATTGCCGAACAACTTCTTGAAGGCATTTTCCAGTATGCCCTTCAAATGAGCCAATGACACGTTTTGATCCACATAAAGACCTTCTAGCTGAAAGAATTGGGCTTCGTGAGTGGCATCGGTAGCCTCATTGCGAAACACTTTACCGGGCGCGATGACGCGAAATGGTGGAGTTATCCCTTCCTTTAGCTTCTCTTGCATGAATCGTATCTGAATGGCCGAAGTCTGCGTCGCCAGCAATCTTCCGCCGAGGTTTTTTTCATCTTTGCTTCTTTCCGTCTTTCCATTTTTCTTTACCCAGAACGTATCCTGCATGTCCCTAGACGGATGGTCAGCGGGTATATTCAAGGCGTCGAAATTGTAGTATTCGCGCTCCAATTCTGGGCCAAGGGCTATCTCAAAACCCAGCTCGTAAAAGATCGAGTATATCTCTCGGATAGTCTGCGTTATGGGATGCAAATGGCCTTTTGCTTGCATATGGCTAACTATAACATTATAATGGGCACTTATGAATCCCGTCCTTTCGACTATAGTCGAGATATTCCTATTCGCTTCCCTGTATATTCAGGTCTTCCTGATAATCACCTTGATAGAACATCGGGACAGCCTGCGTAAGAAGCAAGGAGTGAGAAGTAAGAAGGAAGGAGTATGGAGCAAGGAAAACGGAGTTTCAAGTACAATGGTCGCAAATTTGCCGACGGTTTCAGTCATTGTTCCCTGTTTCAATGAGCAATCTACCGTCATCGGCACCATCGATTCGCTCAAGCAGCTGAATTATCCGACTGACAAGCTTTCAATCATCGCCATTGACGACGGTTCGACCGATGACACATGGTCTTATTTGAAAAGATATGAAAATGACCCGCAGATAAAAATTTTCCGCAAGGAAAACGGCGGCAAGCATACCGCCATGAATATGGGCATCGAGATAAGCACGAGTGATGTCATAGGCTGTCTGGACGCCGATTCCTTCGTCCATCCGGAAGCACTAAATAGAATGATGCCGCTCTTCGCCAATCCCGAGGTCATGGCTGTAACACCAGCCGTAGTCGTTCGCGCGCCCCGCAACATCCTCGAGCACATCCAGCACGCCGAATACAATATCGGCATATTCCTGCGCAAGATGTACAGCACCTTCAATGCCATCCATGTCACGCCCGGTCCGTTCTCCATGTTCCGCCGTTCCGTCTTCGCGGAGGTCGGACCGTTCAAGAGCGCCTACAATACCGAAGACCTTGAGATGGCTCTGCGCCTCCATAGCCATAATCTGAAGATAGAGAATGCCGAACATGCGTATGTCTATACCACTCCACCGTCAAATGTGCGAACTCTGGTCAAACAGCGCGTCCGCTGGACCACGGGCTTCCTCCTGAACGTCCGCGACTACCGCCATATGTTCTTTAGCCGCAAACATGGTCAGATTGGTACCTTTACCTTGCCGGCAGGCGTCCTGTCGCTCGTCACGGTTCTCTTCTTCGCCGGCTATTCACTGGTCAATGCCGCCACTTCCGCAGTAGACAATGTCACTCGCTGGCGTCTCATCGGCTGGACGTGGCACTGGCCTTCATTCCAACTTTTCTTCGTGAATACCACCACGGTGCATCTCTTGACTTTTGCCCTCATCGTCTCCGCCATTACATTCGTCTTCTTCGGCAAGCGCATATCGAGCGGCTCATGGAAGCCGTCAAAGGATATGTTCGCCTATGCCTTCCTATATGGATTTATCGCGCCAGTGTGGGTCGCCATCTCATGGGGGCGGGCTCTGACGAAGAATGTGGGGAGTTGGAGGTAGTCATATCCTATCTTCACAACATAGAAGATTGCGTCAGGATGCTTCCGCTTGGCTGATTCGACTGCTTCAGCACTGGTCTCGCCCAGATATACGTTCTTTGTATCGACGTCAATAGCCAAAAACTTCCCTTTTTCTTTAGGATCGTAGTCCGCTTTTATAGCTTCATATACGGCCTTCCCTTTATCGGCGATCTTCTGTATATCGGCCTTTTTAATAAGCTCTTCTTTTTTATTATTATTGCTCATGCCTGCAATTATACCATGCGTGTCAAGTGGGAATCCAAATATGGTATACTTTGAAATATGAAACAACAAAGATTCATCAAGGCGGGTATTTCAAGTGCAATCGTAGGGTTCTTTATTTTTACCTTTCTCTCGGTTGCTTGTGGTTTTAGTTATTTCCCAGGCATCAGTAAAGGACCATCGTTTTGTAGCATTATTTGGTCCGGTGATTTTTTTAGTTTCCTTATCAAAGTCATCCCAGTTATGATAATCTTCTTTCTAATTCCTTTCATGGGTAATAAAGATGGAAGAAGTACTCTGGTTACATATATCAATAAGTTTACAGGCGACACAAATAAGTAGTTTTGATTGCCTCTATATTTTCTTAGCGCATTTATGTTAGTGTCTCATCATGCACCCCTACCGAAAATATCTGACTGCTTTCGTCATCACGGCCGTCGTATTCGTCGGCGTAGCCTTGATAAGCAATTATTTCGATAACAGGCGCATTGATGAGATCAAATCCATCCAGGACGGCATATCCATGAATATCCTGTCCTCAGAGACACAGTTTGATCTCCTCAAGGAGACGCCGTGCGAAGATGTGAGCAACTCTTCCCTGTCCCGGCAATTGAGCACCTTGGGCGCCCAAGTGTCGTATTTGGAGAGCACCCGCGGGACTAATGACGCCCAAGTCATCCAGCTTAAACAGGAATACGCTCTCCTCGAGATCAAGGATTATATCTTGATGCAGAACATGACCCAGAAATGCGGCGGGAAATCAGTCTTCGTCCTCTACTTCTATTCAAACAAAGGCGACTGTCCGGATTGTACTAATGCCGGAGCAGTTCTCACGGCGCTCAGCGAGGATTATCCGCCGGTGCGCGTCTATTCATTCGACTATCATTCCGGCGTATCGGCCGTAGATACCTTGGAAGGAATATATGGGGTTAAGGCGAAATTCCCAGCTCTAGTCATACACAATAAGCCGACTTACGGCTTGAAGTCGTTATCGGATATAGAAGCTCTGATGCCGGAGTTGGCGAAGATGGCTTCGAGTACGGCGGCGACTTCGACTAATGTAAAGAAATAATCTTTTCTATCAGTTAACATTCTTCTTGTACTTCTCCATTCTCCACTTCCTGCCGCGCCCCTTATTCAGATTTCTGAAATGCATGGTCAATGAATGACAATTCGGACAAAGCAACCTTAAATTGCTTTCCTTGCTGTTCTCCGAATCACCATCAATATGATCAACTTCAAGAGGCACATGTTTTGTTATCTCATGTCTTTCTGACCAGCCGCATTGTGAACATTTCTCTCCATTAGCTTGGATTAAATAGTGCCTCACGTAACCAGATAATGTCCTGACGTTTATGCCTACAGTCCCGTTCTTCACTCCAACCTTCCAATCATCTATAAAAAGCCGTTGCCGATATTGTTGCTGGCACTTGTTTGAGCAAAATTTTATCTTGTGTCTATCCTTCAAAATAACTGAGCATCCTGTACAAGTGCGTATCATGATATTTAGATGTTAACGAACTCCAATAATACTAAACCCGGAGCCGCCTCTCGGATTCGAACCGAGGATCTTCCCATTACAAGTGGGTTGCTCTGCCATCTGAGCTAAGGCGGCGCTCAAAAAGAATAGCTTAATTACTCCTCCTTCGCAATCTTCCTCAAATAAAATGACGCCCCGTGAGGGGTAATACTACCCTTGCCACGCACGGCGTCTATGACCTTCTTGCCGTGGGGATTGGTGATGGCCTTATGCTTCACCTCGACATAGACCTTTCTGACCGGAACCAGGGCGCGGAAAGCCAGCCATTGGGCAAGCGCGATGAATGTGTGTTTATTTATATACGAGACGCCGCGATGAAAGCCGGAGAAAAAGGCATGAAAAACATGATCGCTTCCCTGTCCCATACGGGAGACGAGCGACGGGCGGCCGGTCGTGATTTCGCGTCGTTTGAGGAGGATCATAGCAATGATCCCCAGAAGTGAGATATAAAATATTGTTATGAGAGTATACATGATAAGTTAAATAGTTTAATAGTACCGAGTAAATAGTTGTGGTTTGCGATTACTTGGTACTATATAACTATTGAACTATTCAACTTTCCAGCACCTTGAAGCGATTGAAACGCACTACCGCAATCTTCTCGCCGAATTTCTGGACAGCGGCGTCTATGAGGCCTTGAATGGTGACATCTGGATTCTTTATGAAAGGCTGATTCATGAGGACCATATCGGCGAAATAAGTGTCGAGCTTGCCCTGGAGTATCTTGTCCTGCATGGCTACGGGCTTTCCCTTGACTTCCTCGGCGAAGACTTCCTTGGCAGTCTTCATGTCGGCTTCGGTGATGTCTTCCTTCCTGATGAATTTCGGATTGGTAGCCGTGGCGTGCATGGCGATATCGCGGGCCAAAGCCTTGAACTCGTCGTTGCCGGACACGAAATCACTCTCGCAATCAAGTTCCAATATGGTCCCGACATTTCCATTGGCGTGGATATAGGCCTGTACGGCACCGGCCTTGAATGTACGGTCGCCCTTTTTCGCTGAAAGCTCGCCTGACTTCTTGCGCAGGATGACTATGGCCTTATCCATGTCGCCACCGGCCTCTTCAAGAGCTTTCTTGCATTGCATGACAGAAATGCCCGTTTGATCGCGGAGCGCCTTGACTTGTTCTGTTGTTATTGTTATTGCCATAGATTTATGATTTAAGAATTAGGATTTAAGAATAACATATTCTCTTCCTAAATCGTAAATCTTACTTCTTACCCTCTTGATAGGCCTTTGCCGCTTCAGCCAAGAAGAACTGGATGCTCGCCTTGGCGCCATCATTGCCGATGATCGGGTATTTGATGACGGATATATTGCAATCAGAACCGGCTACGGCGATAACAGGAACTTTCATGTGAGCGGCCTCGTCCACGGCGATTTTTTCCTTGCGAGGATCGACGATGAATAGAGCATCAGGCATCTTCTTCAGAGAGACTATGCCGAAAAACATCCTCTCAAGCTTGGCTATCTCGCGGTCTATGAGCATGCGCTCGCGCTTGGTATATTTGGCCAATTCTCCTTTCTCGCGATCCGAAGTGAGCTTTTCGAAACGCTCGACGCGCTTCCTGATATTACCGAAATTGGTCAAAGTTCCGCCTATCCAGCGACCTTCGACATACGGCATATTGAGTGCTTGGGCGGTGGATTTCACCGCGGCCGATGCCTCTTTCTTGCCGCCAACGAATACTATGGTCTTTCCCTCCTTGGCTAGCGAGGTAATGAATGCTTTGGCGTTGTCGAGAAGCGCGGCAGTCTTCTCTAGATCGAATATATCGGTGCGATTCTTCGTGCCAAAGATGTACGGAGTTATGGTCGGATTCCTGCGCGATCGGCCAAGGCCGAAATGCGCTCCGGCGCTGAACATTCCGTCTATAGTGGGATTGGTTGGGTTGGTTTGGGTGGACATAAGTGAGAACTAGCTTATCAAGCTTTGCTTGCGGCGTCAAATGCATGTAGCGCGTCTATGATCGGCTGTATCTTGCCGTCCATGATGCCGGGTATGTTATGCCATGACTCCTTTATACGGTGATCGGTAACACGGTCCTGGGGAAAATTGTAGGTGCGGATCTTCTCGGAACGGTCGCCTGTGCCTATCTGGCCCTTGCGGTTGGCGGCGAATTTCTTGGCCTCTTCTTCCTGCTTTAGGGCATCTATCTTGGCAGTAAGAATAGTCAGGGCATGCTCTCGGTTAGCGCTCTGGCTACGCTCAACGGTCGAGCGGACGGCTAGACCAGTAGGCTTGTGGATGAGACGCACTGCACTCTCTACTTTGTTCACATTCTGACCGCCTTTGCCGCCGGCACGGGAAAATTCCATTTCCAGATCGGCCGGGTTGATGACGAATTTAGACTTCTTGCGTATGGGCATGATGGCAACCGATGCTGTGGAAGTATGGATACGGCCCATCTTCTCCGTTTCCGGCACGCGTTGGACGCGATGCACGCCAGTCTCCCAGCGCAGGTCTTCGTATACGCCCGAACCTTTGAGCTCTATGGTCAGATCGTCGCTCACCGAGATCTTCCAGCCACGAATAATGGCATAGCGCTTGTACATATCGAGAAGCTCGGCGGCAAATAAAGTAGCTTCGTCACCGCCAGCTCCGGCGCGGATTTCCAATATGGCTTCTCTGGGCATCTCTTCTTCTTCGACATCCCCGGCAAGTATGCCTTGCATCTCTACCTCAAGAGATTTCTTCTGCTCCAAAATCGAGGCCAAGTCATTCTCGGCCAGCTCTTTCATAGCGGGTTCTTTTTCTATCATTGCCCGGACCTCTTTTTCATCTTTCTCGAGTTTTTCGTATAAGCCGGCGAGGAAGGAGGTCTTGGGATTCTCCTTGAATGGTTCTAGATTCATCTACTTCTTGGCTTTTGCTTTCGACATGCGCGTCTTGAACTTCTCAACGCGGCCGGCTGTATCTATGGTCTTGTCCTCATTGGTATAGAAAGGATGAGAAGCACTGGAGATTTCAACGTGAAAAACCGGATAATCCTTGCCATCGGTCCATTTGGCCGTTTCTTTGGTCTCTATGGTAGAAGCGATCAGGAATTTAGCCCCGCTGGAATTGTCAGCGAAGATGACCTGGCGATAATTCTGTGGGTGGATGTCCTTTTTCATTATTGGGGTAATGTAACATGGATCTCTTTGAGATGCAATTGATAAGTTAAGAACAAGTTCCCTTGATAATCCAGATGTTTTTTGCTAGTGTTGCTCCAGATAGTTTTAACAAAACAAAATAGAAAGGTTAACTATGAAGACAAAAATCGGTCTGCAACTGTCGGCATTGGTACTGTCAGGTCTCTTCCTGGCAAGCAACGCTCCAGCGTTCGAGCAAACGTACACGATCACCACTGAGGGCGCCAGTCAGGCTCAGAGCAAATGGTTCGGCGACTGGTATGTGCGGGATGGCCAGAGCGACGGCATACTGAAAGTCGGCGGATGGGGAGACCACTACATCTCCATGATCAAGATTCCGGTCAGCATACCCGTTCCCGGTAGATATCTCTTCAAGGGAGCGACGCTGAACCTGTATTCATACGGTTCCACGCGGCCGACGACCATGCAAAAGATATTCTGGCTTGGCCCGTGGTCTCAAGATTCGACCTCCGATCATTGGACTCTCATCCAGAACGGAACATATGGCGGCACTGGGCAAGTCCCTGCACCGATGGCCAACGGTTGGTATTCGATGGACGTGAGTTCTGAGGTCTTCTGGTGGCTTAACGGCATATACCCGAACTACGGCATCGGCCTGTATCCGGACAACATTGATAACCGCTTCAATTACTTCTACTCGCCGAAAGGCCCGGGAGGCGGATTGAGTCTGCGGCCGTTCATCACGATCCAATATGAAGTGATTCCCAGCTTCAAGATGCCACTCGATGGCAGTGGTGGGAAAGCTTGGAGATTGACGGTCGAGTGCGGAGGGAAACAGTTTGATGTCCAAAATCTATCGGACGTCGATCCCGCACACACTGGACGCGGATTCTACTCGCTAGACTTCACCCATTGGTATTACCAGAACGGAGCCGAGCATGATACAACCGGAACGGATGTCCCCATATTGGCTGCCGCCGGAGGAGTGGTGTATGAAGTCGGGACAGATCCTGATCACAAACCGGACGGTTCCTATAATCCTAACGGTTGTTACGTAAGGATTGATCATGATTACGATAGCACTCGTTCAACGCCTCGGCCAGATACCGGCTATCAAACCACCTATATCCATATGAAGGCCGGATCCATCAGGGTGGCGGTTGGAGATACTGTTACTCAAGGTCAGCAGATAGGAATCATGGGTGACACCGGGAAAAATGCGAACGGCACACCGTCAGCAAAAGGCGTTCATCTCCATGTAACTTTCTATTTCCAGAATGCGGCCGGTCCAAATTATTCCGACTCAATCGAGCTGAATAATGTACTTATGGACGGCTTTTACTTGACCCAGTATAAATTGGGTACGAGCTGGGACGGAAGTGAATGGAGGCCCCGCCAATACTATTCGTCTTCCAACATTGCGCATTAAGTCGTCGCTATATACGCTCAACACACAGGCTCTGGATCATGGAGCCTGCTTTTATTTATGGACAGATAGTACATTCATAAACCCATGACAACACTGCATTTCACAGCCGCTTTCCCCTGGAGGAGCTTCCTGAATTGACATATATACCGGGGCATCGGCGCTAGATTGAGTCAGCGTCGATTTCTGGCCGTCAGTCAATTTTTGCATATTTACATTGGCAATTCCAAAAGTCGGGAGCCCCTGCCCGTTTAGATATTTGAGACCTTCTTTTTCTAAGGAATTTTCATTTTTCGTAATAAGAGGGTTGGTGCCGCTTGCGACTGTAATCTGCGGACACGTTATGGTCGTAGGCGGCGGATCTAGCTTCGGATTATAATCCAATGGGTAAATGACTCTATCGTATGTAGAATAATATCCGTATAGATTGTAAATATTATTGTCAAGATTTTTTCTTGTCTGATCTTCAACGCAAAATATTTTTGATGGTCCAGTAGAGCTTGCAAGAGCAATGGGCACTAGATTTTCGGGACAGCCGAAATTATTCGATGGATCATTAATATCGCCCAATAACGGGCTGGATGAACTTACCAGTCCATAATCACTATCTGGTGCCTTGGCTTTATTCCAATTTAATTTATTAGATATCAAAAGAACGATCGCCAATAATACTACGAGAGAGAGTAGCGATATTAGAAGTTTCTTATTCATAGAATGAATGATAGCAGAAGTATCACTCTTTGTGAAATGCCGCTTTTACATTCACCCGATCTGTGCTAGGGTGTGTCCAGAAAGTTTTGAACATCAACAACCAAAAACAAGAAAGGAAATGACCCATGAAAAAGCTAGCGGCCCTATGTATCCTGGTACTCGGACAACTTATCTCGTCCGGAACTAACCTCGGCCTCATGTATCCAGTCGGCGGCGAAAAACTTCCCGGCAACGGGACTCACGTCTTCGCATGGACGAATTCCGCCAATCTGTCTCTGAACCTCTACATCGACTGGTACGACACCAACGGCAGTCCGATCATCACGAACTCATCGCTTTATGCGACCACGCTTCCGGTGGGCACGAACACGTTCACGTTCTACATGCCCTCGAACTATCCCGGTCCGGATGCATTCCAGTATAAAATCAGGCTTGAGGGCTCAGACGGGACCACGAACGTCGAATCTGTCAGTGGGTATGTAACCGTGACGCCCTTGGCCTTATTCACTGGTACCATCGAAGACACCAATCAGTGGCTACCGGGCCAAAGCAGAAACATTGACGTTTCATGGAGCGGCTTCCAAGCCAACGACACATACAATGTGATCCTCGAAGCACCGAATATGAATAAGATTGGCTACGGATTCCTGATGACCAACATGACTATGGGGGCAGAAAGTGGCACTCAGGTCATAAGCATCGCGTATCCGTCAAATTCGGTCGCGGCATATCCGCCAAATTCTTTCACTCCGGTGAATGGCACGCACTCGTTCACAGTATTGAACAAGCGGTGTGGCATCATCCAGACATTTGGCAGCATCGACCTTCTGACGTCTGGGTTGCGCATGTACTTGGTACAACTCGTATTCACGAACGTTATGCGCGGCGAGAGCGTCAATGCTTCCAAGGTCATCTTGGACGCTACATTGGCGACTAATACGGTATCGGTAACATCGGTCAAGCTCGTTTTCACGAGCTATTCGCCGAATTGGCTGGCCGTTGCCTGCAACCTCATGGACGGAAGCAACGGGATTGTTTCTATGAACATGCTGAACTTCCGGCCGCAGGACGGCTCGAACTACAACACACTAGTGTCATTCCCCGTCAATCTCACGCTCGCGCAAGGCGAGATCAGGGAGTTAACCCTTGTATGCAGTATCCTTGGGCCTTCCGAACTCGGTAACTTCATTTGGAACACCGAAAACGCTGATACCAACATGTTGGCCACGGCTACGGCGACATATGTCGGCGGCGGATTCATCCCAGTGTCAGTCGTCAAATCGGCAAGCTCGTATATGAACATCGACGAACTGATTAATCCGAAGTTTCTTGGCGGTGGATCAGGAGGCATACCTCCCGCAGGCGGCGGTTCAGTCAGTTGGAGCGTCATCTGCAAGCCGAATACGTCGTATACTGTTCAAAGTTCGACCAATCTCGTGAATTGGAACGACGCACTTATCACGAACACTGTGGCTGGAATGATGCAACTAACCTTGACCAACCAAAATCCCTGGTGCTTCTTCCGGCTTAAGGAAAATTGACCTTTGCTACAATCACTCAACCCTACCATCTTTCGAGATGGTGGGGTATTTTATTAAATATTCCACCTGCTATATTCGCTTCGCTCGGGCTGTGCGTAAGCCAGCTTCCGCAAGCCCTCGCTTGACGCTATAATACCCCCCATGAATGAGCCCCTCATATCTCCCATATCTCGCGCATCGCGCCCGATACCGAAAGCCCATGCCATTTACACCATAGCCGTCATCGGCTTCATATATACCCTGCATCTGGTCATACCGATGTATTCGAACTCTAGCTTCCTGTCGATATTCGCGGACGAGAGGACGCTGGGATTCATATACATGGCCGGAGCGGCATTCAGCATATTGGGCTTCCTTGTTGCCCCGTCGGTCATCCGCAGATTCGGCAATTACACGACGGCTATGTGGCTGGTCCTCATACAGATAGTCCTCTTCTACGGCCTTCTGGCTTCTACGTCGCCATTGGCTATAAGCATATTCTTCGTTCTGCAAACAGCGGTCATATCACTCATCGGCCTATGCCTAGACATATTCCTGGAAGTCTACACTACCAAGTCCGACGTCGGCTCTGTGCGCGGCCTATATACTGCAACGTTGAACGCTTCTTGGGTCATTGCTCCTCTAATAGGCAGCATGCTCATAAGTGGCACGAATGACTATCATAATACCTATGTCGCCGGCCTGGCTATGCTCATTCCGCTCTTCTATCTCATTTACAGAAATTTCCCGCGCTTCAAGGATCCGAATTACACGCATCTGTCACCATGGCAACTAACTAAGCACATATCGCATAATCGGAATTGGGTGAAACTCTTCAGCGCAAATCTGATCCTGCAGATTTTCTACGCCTGGATGACCGTATATTGCACTATATATCTCCATCAAACTATGGGTTTCGGCTGGCAGGATATAGGCATCATATTGGTAATCATGCTCCTGCCGTTCCCGCTCATCCAATATCCCTTGGGCAGGCTGGCTGATCGGAAATATGGGGAGAAGGAAATAATGCTCGCAGGATTGGCTCTGATGGGCATATCAACTATTTGCCTCGCTTTCATCACCACTCCGAATATCGCTCTTTGGGCTATAGGCCTCTTCATCACCCGCGTCGGTGCCGCCGCGGCCGAAGTCATGATGGAGACTTACTTCTTCAAGACAGTCTCGCCACGAGACTCAGCCGCCCTCGGCGTCTTCCGCATCACCAGGCCTCTTTCATATTTCATAGCACCGTTGGTTGCCATCATAGGTCTCATGTTCGTCAGCAATGCCTACATGTTCGCCGTCATCGGCGTCATGTGCTTGTTCGCGCTTATTCCGACTATGACGATAAGGGATACGAATTAGAATCCCTCTACCTCCTTTCCCTTCAGATACGCCGCCACGGCTTCCCTATCGGAATCAGCTATGATCTCACCGTCTATGTCCAATGTTGGCGTTTTATTTTGCCCGGACTTGGCCACGAGCTCGTCGAAATAGGCTTTATTGCCGCGCACTTCGCGCTCCTCATATTTGACGCCCTTCTCGGCGAATAGGTCCTTGACGCCTTTGCACCATGGGCAACCGGTTTTTGTGTAGAGGATGATGTTCATGGAAGTATCTTATCACACTAAATCAGTGGATAATTAATTTGACTTAGGAACCTTACATGCGATAAGCTGTGAACAGCGTTTGGAGGGTTTAGGCCCTGTCACGGCTATATCAACGCTGTAGCCAAACGCTAACAAAGGACCTGCTAATGGCGGGTTTTTTGTTGGGTCAATCGTCTTCTTGGCTTATACTGTGCAATACCCTTTTACTATTAACCTTGTCGATACCCCAAAACGGTCTTACGCTCCAGAAATACTTTTGCCCTAAGGCAACTTGTTTAATGACAACCTTTATCCTTAGATTATCTACCACTGAGATGAACTCATAGAAAGTGACGTCTTTTAAGACTTTCTCCCACCGAGAATTCATATTTTGCATCTCGAACTGGCGGACTTCTCTGATGCCTTGTACCGTCTTTGATTCTTGGATGATCGCAGGAGCGTATTTGAGAAGTTTCAATCTGGCATACTGATCCTTTTTCACTCGAGCCACCTGGTCTGACTTGAATTTCAAATGCTTCAAGCCTTTAGAATTAAAAGCTATCTTCTCTTTGAAATAAGGACAGTAAACTTCACCGACTGTCTGATAGAAAGCTTCGGCTTCAATTCTGACCTTCTCAAAGTCATCTTCGTCTTTGAGATTGAACCGGCCAACCGGTTTGGGCATAAAGGATGGTGTCTGGGTGATAATGTTCATGGCCGGAATTATATACTATAATGAATACCTATGACAAAGATATCATCCATTCACGCCCGTGAGATTCTAGACTCCCGAGGCGACCCGACTATAGAAGTAGACCTAACATTATCAGACGCTTCCTTCGGCAGAGCTTCAGTCCCTTCCGGTGCTTCAACGGGAAGCCATGAAGCCGTTGAATTGAGAGACGGCGACACAAAGCGTTATGGCGGTAAAGGCGTATTAAAGGCAGTAGCTAATGTTAATGAGACGATTGCGAATGCGGTTATTAATAATCAACCGGCTAATGGATTTAACCAGCAATCTTTAGACGCTACTTTAATTAAATTAGACGGCACTCCTAATAAAGGAAAGCTCGGGGCAAATGCCATTTTGGGAGTTTCTCTGGCTTTTGCCAAGGCTGTAGCGCAAAGCTCTGGCCAATCGCTTCACAAATATTTCAATGGCTTGATGCCTGCCGGAACAAAAGAATCGCTACCTGTACCCATGTTCCTGATACTTGAAGGAGGGGTGCACGCTGATGATAGCTCTGATTTTCAGGAATTCATGATTGTGCCGCATGGTGCACCTAGTTTCAAAGAAGCCCTTCGTTGGGGAGCTGAAATATATCACGCTACGGGAAAAGTCTTGAAATCAGAAGGATATAACATCAATGTCGGCAATGAAGGAGCTTACGGGCCAAATTTGAAAAGCAACGAAAATGTCATCGAAATGATACTGAAAGGCATCAAGGCTGCGGGGTATGAACCGGGCAAGGACGTAGGTATAGCTCTTGATTGCGCCGCCAGCGAATTTTATAAGGACGGCAAATATAACTTGGCTCGGGAATGTAAAAATCTTACGTCGGAAGAGTTGATTTCTTTTTATGAGGCTTGGTGCGATAAATACCCGATCATTTCCATAGAAGACGGACTGGCGGAAGACGATTGGGATGGTTGGAAAATGATGACCGACACCTTCAATGGCAAGTCCGGCAATAATGTTATCCAATTGGTCGGCGACGATCTATTCGTCACCAATATAGAGCGATTGGCTAAAGGAATCAAAGGAGGCGTAGCCAATTCAATCCTTATCAAGCTAAATCAGATAGGCACGGTCTCTGAAACTATAGACGCCATAAATATGGCTAATAAAGCCGGCTACACTTCCGTGATATCTCATCGTTCCGGAGAAACTGAAGATACCACAATAGCCGATTTCGCCGTAGGCACGGGCGTGGGCCAGATAAAGACCGGCTCACTGTCGCGCACCGAACGCGTGGCCAAGTACAATCAGTTACTGCGAATTGAAGAAGTTATACACAAGATGTCCCCAGAAAATCAGGCGTAGGGGTCTTGACTTTTAAAATGATGGGTCCACAATTAATGCAGGCTCGTCATTTGGAGAGAATCCTTAACTCATATTAAATAGGGTCCACACAAAATGCCGGTACTCCCGGCACCAGGACACCACTTTGAATTTTTCGGAATTTCTCTCTAATACAGCCTACCCTATGGCACACGGCCCCCGATCGGGGGCTGTCGTGCGTATGGAGAAGCCTTCCGACGATTTAGTTACTTCGCTTTTCCCTGATTGACCACAGTCTCTATGGCTTTCTTTAATTCTTCCGGATCGGCCAGATAATATTTCTTCAGCGGCTTCAGATTTTCGTCTAACTCATACACCAAAGGGATGCCTGTGGGGATATTGAGGTCGACGATGTCTTTATCGGATATATTTTCTAGGTGCTTGATCAAACCGCGCAAACTATTACCGGTACCCGATATGATTATTTTTCGGCCCTTTAATATTTCTGGCGCAATCTCCTCATTCCAATAAGGCACTACCCTTTTCTCTACTACATCTTTCAAATTCTCGGCAAGAGGAATCTCCGACTCTTTCAAGTCTTTATACAATGGATCTTTCCCCGGATACATAGGGCTATCTTTTGTAAGCGGCGGTATTTTTACATCATACCCTCGGCGCCATATCTTCACCTGATCTTCTCCGTATTTTGCGGCAGTCTCCGCTTTGTTCAATCCCTGAAGTGCTCCGTAATGCCTCTCATTCAGCTTCCACGACCTTTTTATTTCAATATCTTCTTCATTCATCTCTTTCAATATTATGTCCAAAGTCTTTATAGCCCTCTTCAACACCGAGGTATAAGCCAGATCAAAAGTAAAACCTTTCCCCTTCAATTCCCTGCCGGCCTTATGAGCCTCTTCAACGCCTTTCTCCGTCAAATCTACATCCACCCATCCGGTGAATCTATTCTCCTTATTCCAAACGCTCTCGCCGTGGCGAACCAACACCAATCTGTATCTATTGGCAGGCGCTTTTCCACCATTGATGGCACTCTTCTTGACCAGCAACGCCCCGACATACCTGACCAGCAATATGGACGCCGTGGCGCAGAATATGCCCAGCGACCAGCCGGCTATGACATCCGATGCCCAGTGTACATTGAGGATTAGGCGAGATAAACCTATAGCAATGATAGCCAGAATACAAAAGACGATGAATGATTCGCGAGCGACCCAATTTTTGATCTTGGGCGCGAATAGATAGGCGATAACGAAGAAGAACGCGGCTGCTAGAGCGGCGTGACCTGATGGGAAGCTCCAGTCTGTCGGATCAATGTATACCAATCCGTGCAAAGGCCGAGTGACCATGAAAAAATCTTTCATAAAAGATACGAGTATGCCTGTGGAACCGATAGACATAATCATGATGGCAGCTGAACGCCATTTCTTTCTGAATGCAAAGAAGAGCCCGGTGACGATGGCCAGTCCTCCGGTAACAGCGGTACCTCCTATGGTGGTAACAATATTTGCAGTGGTTCCAAGAAACGATCCGACATGCGAAGACATGAATGCGTATACCCACAGATCAAAATCAATCTTGGGTACGGTAGCCAATGCATTGCGAATCATGCTCGCCAAAGCCCAAAGCGACAAAACATTCAATATGAGAACGAAAAGCTCATAACGGCGGAAGACATGGAATCGGAGGTTGGCGAAGCGATAGCCCCAGATGATGATGACAGCGGCAACGACGGTGATGACGATGGCCCGACCAAAATAGCCTGCGGCGGCGTGATAACCGAAACCGAGAGCATAACCGATCAAAATAGAACCGCCGGCCCAAATCACCCCGCCGAGGATATTGAACAGCCAGAATTTTCCTATGGATGTGCCGCCTGTTCCGACCAAAAATGGCATTAAAGCCCGCGTAACGGGATTCATGCGGCCTATGATCATGGCTTTGCCGGTATGC
>Ga0182017_10000966_pt1 | contig 22548 bp, 19 predicted proteins | sample 712E3DmetaG_FD_120492 | JGI IMG/M metagenome (GOLD analysis project Ga0182017, IMG submission 120492) | Permafrost microbial communities from Stordalen Mire, Sweden - 712E3D metaG | ecosystem: Environmental > Terrestrial > Soil > Wetlands > Permafrost | place: Sweden: Stordalen | collected... | reverse complement strand
CCCGGCTCGCGCGGCGCGCGCTGCGCGGCGGCGACCGGAGTGATCCCGGCGGGGTCTGATCGGAGCGAACCGGGGCGGATCGAGGCGGACCGCCGCGCGTCACGGCCCTTTCGGTACGAAACTTCCGACCGATCTCGGATAAGGAAAGGGGGCCATCCCTCCGACACCTGAGGTGAATGAGAAACACCCAGGCTGCCAAGAGGGAAACCAATTCGGTCTGGGCCTACGTGGAGCCGCGCCTGCGACCCTTGTGGAAGCGTGTGGCAACCACCGCGCCCAGGCCGGATATTGTCGTGCTGGCCGCGTGCCTCTGGCTGGCCCTTTACCTCATAAGCGTCGGCGGCGGACGAGCCGCCCACGGAAACTCACCCATCTCCGGTTTGTGGCTCATCCCGACCGGCCTGGGCATCGCCTTCGTGGCCAAGTCTCTGGGACGGGACAAGCGCCTCTCGGACAGTGACGAGCTGCCGTGGCGGTTGATCATGTGCGCCGGCCTGGCTATGCCGTTGGTCGATGCCGCCTCCCTGATCACCACCCCGCCCTGGGCCGCGATCAAGACCTTCACCGCTCTGGGCGGCCTGGTTCCTCCGATCCTGGTCGGCGCAGCCGTCCTGCTATTCCGACCCGCGCGGGACGTGCCGACGAGGAAGCTCGGCCAGTACCTCGTCGATCACGCCGCCGTGGCGGTGGTCGCGGGGCTATCGCTCTGGTTCCTCGTATTCGACGCCCTGCCGCCCGCCGCCGGGCACGACGTCCTTTCGAGAACCGCTTGCGGCGTGTCGGCAATCGCCGCGATCGCGGTTCTTGCCCGGATTGCCCTCCGCCCCACGGAAGGCCTGTCGCCTCGAGCGGCCACGATCATCGTCCTCGGCGGCGCCGCGGCGATCATGGGATCCGTGGTCACGAGCGGCCTGGGGCCGCCAAGCGACTCCGATGCCACCGTCGGTCAGATTTCGTTCGCCCTCTTCCGGTTCGCCCTGCTGGTCGGCGGGCGCATGGAGATGCAGGCCCGCCGACGGCACGCCGACCTGCTCCGCGAGCACGGCCCGAGCCCGCTTTTCTACGCCTGCATGGTCATCGCCTGCCTGCCCCTGGGTCTGCTGGTGGTAGACATGGGGACGCGCTACGTCGTCATCGTCGCCAGCTGCATCGCCCTGAGCGGCCTCGTCGTGGTCCGCCAGCTGATGACGGTTCGCGAAGCCATCCAGGCCGATCAGGCCCGCCGCAAGACCGAGGCCCGTTTCGGCTGGCTCGTACGCAACTCCTCCGACTTCATCATGGCCGTCGACGCCGACGGCACGATCGACTATGTCAGCCCCTCGGTCGAGCGGCTGCTCCGATCGCCTTCGGGGGAGTTGCTTGGGTCGCCGCTGACCGACCTGTCGCATCCGGACGACGTCGCCGAGCTTGGCTCGCTGATCGATCGGGCGATGGCGTCGCCGGGAACGAGGGTTGCCGGCGAATGGCGGATCCGCCAGTCGGACGGGACCTGGCTACCCGTCGAAACCGTCGCCAGCAGTGGTTCGGGCGATTTCGACACCACCGGCGTGGTTCTCAACACCCGCGACCTCCAGGAGCGCAAGGCCCTCGAACAGAAGCTGACCTTCCAGGCCTTCCACGACCCGCTGACCCGGCTGGCCAATCGCAGCCTCTTCCGCGAGCGGGTCGAGCACGCACTGGACCGCCGCAGCCCGAGCGACGTGGCCGTGCTATTCATCGACCTGGACAACTTCAAGACGATCAACGACAGCATGGGCCACGCGGCCGGAGACCACGTCCTGGTCGAGACGGCCCATCGCGTCCGATCGAGCCTGCGCTCCGAGGACACGGCCAGCCGACTCGGCGGCGACGAATTCGCGGTTCTGCTGGAGGACGCCGACGTAACCACGGCGGCCCGCGTCGCCGAACGGATTCGGGTCGCGCTTGGGACGCCGTTCTGGGTCCTCGGCCAGGAGGTCTACATCAGCGCCAGCATCGGCATCGCCGTGCGGCGGGAGGGCGACACCGCCGGTGAGCTGCTGCGAAACGCGGACGTGGCGATGTACACGGCCAAGTCGAAGGGAAAGGCCCGCTTCGAGATCTTCGAGCCGGCGATGCACGACGCGGTCGTGGCGCGGCTGGGCATGGAGGCCGAGCTCCGTCGGGCGATCGAGCGCCAGGAGTTCGTCGTCCACTACCAGCCCATCGTGCGCCTGGAGACAGGCGAGGTCATCGGCGCCGAGGCGCTCGTTCGCTGGCAGCACCCCACGCGCGGCATGGTGCCGCCGCTCGACTTCATCCCGCTGGCCGAGGAGACCGGCCTGATCATTCCGCTCGGCAGCTGGATCCTGCGCCAGGCCTGCCGCCAGCTCGCGGAATGGCAGCGGCTGCGCGGCGGTGGCGAGCCGTTCGTCATGAACGTGAACCTGTCGAGCCGCCAGCTCGTTCGCGACGTGATCGCCGATGAGGTGGCCGCCGCCGTCGACGAGTCGGGCATCCGGGCGAGCTGGCTCGTTCTCGAGGTGACGGAAACCGTCCTCATGGCCGATCCGGTGGTCGCGGCTGCGGCCCTCGGGCACATCCGCGACCTGGGGGTCCGGGTCGCCCTCGACGACTTCGGCTCCGGCTACTCATCGCTCAGCCATCTGCGGCGCTTCCCGATCGACATCGTCAAGATCGACAAGTCGTTCGTGGACGACGTGGCCAGCGAGGGGATGGAGTCGGCCATCGCCCGCGGCATCATCGAGCTGGGCAAGGCGATGCGCATCCAGACCGTGGCCGAGGGCATCGAGGTCGACGCGCAAGCGGAGGCGCTACGAAACCTGGGCTGCGAACTGGGCCAGGGCTACTTCTTCGCCAGGCCGCTGGCGGCCGAGGCCTGGGGCGGACTGCTGCGCACCGACCTTGTGGCCGGCGGCGCGGGCATGGCTGACGGTGTGGCCGCCGCCTCAGACGAGCCGGGGGTCGACGCCAACGGCCTTCCGACGGGGCTGCTGGACACCGGCCGCGCTGCGGCGGCAAAGCGCCGCCATCGCCGCGCGGCCGCGTAGGAGCTGGCCGGGCCGGGGCCGCCGTGCCGCCGCCTGGGGGTCGGGGCCGCCGTGCCGCCGCGTACGGTCGGTGGCGGCGGGCAGTCGCGTACGGTCGGTGGCGGCGGGCAGTCGCGTACGGGTCGGGGCCGGCGGGCAGTCGCGTACGGGTCGGGGCCGGCGGGCAGCCGCGTGGGGGCCGGAGCCGGCGGGCAGCCGCGTACGGGCCGGGGTCGGCGGGCAGCCGCGTACGGGCCGGGGAAGGTTAGGTCCCCGCACCTGGTGCGGACCACACGGTCAGGCGATCCCGGTCTCGTTCCTCTACCCAATTGGACTAACTTGCCTGGACTGAAAGTTGGGCGTGATGGCGCGTCTCCTGATCCCGCATGGCAGAAGTCGCAAGCTATCGCGAGCCTCGATCCACGCTCGCATCGACCCTTACGGACGGGTCAGCGGTCCCGTCGAGCCGATGCCGAGCCAGCCATCGGGTCCCCTTCCGGCCCAACTTTCATGTGAGGCAAGTTGGACTAGATAGCGGGCGGCGGCTCAGCATCGAGGCGCTACCGCACCCTCGTGGCGATGAGCAGCCCGCACGACCAGCTCACCTCGGCGCAGACGAACCGTTCGTCGGCCAGGATCTGGCGGCGAGCCTTGACGACACCCTCCTCGATCATCGGATTTCGACCCTGGAACCGCATGTCGTCCAGGATCAGGATCCCGTGGGGCTCCACGGCGGCCAGGGTCAGGTCGAAGCCGTAGAGCTTCCCGCCTTCGGCGTCGGCGAAGACGAGGCTGAACGTGCCGAGGCCGCCGATCTCCATCACCGCGTCACCGACGATCGGTCGCACGAACGCGGGCCAGGCGGTTTCCGCGGCCAGGCTCGCCCGCTGCGGATCGGATTCGATCGTCACCAGCTGGACATCGGTGCCGGAGGCCAACCCCTCGATCAGCCAGGCCGTGCCCACTCCGAGCCCAGTCCCGATCTCGAGAACGCGGCCCCCGGGCCGCACGGCGGCGGCCAACGTCATCAGCACTCGCCCGATGCCGGGCTCGGAGGAGTTCTCGAAGCCGGCCCTCGCCGCTCGCTCCGTCGCCTCCAGCACGCGTTCGGGGATGCCCGCCGGCGCCGAGATGGCCATCTACCTTCCTTCACGTTTTCGTGACGACCACCGATTTCGACGCCGAGTCTACCGGTGCGCGGGCCGGCTTGCTGCCCGTTTTGGCGCGATCGGCCAAGGGCGGAGGCTAGGGCCTGGTCGCCCTCAGGGAGAAGAAGAGCGGGAGGCTGCCCTTTGAATCATCGGGCAGGCGGTATCGTCCGCCGGGGCCCTCGACGAGGAAGTCCAAGGCCCACCTGACGAAATCGAACTCGTGGAGGAATTCGAGCCGGAGACCGGCGTCGGCGAGCGAGGTCAGGATCTCGCCGAGCGAATGATTCCAGCCGTACTCGACGAGCCCCTCGGTCTGGGCCTCACGGTCGGCGTACGAGCCGTGCACCTCGAACCGGAGAGGCTCTGGGTCCGACCAGTACGGATACGCGAGCTGGAGCTCACCGGGCTCGACGCCCTCGTTCTCGAAGGCCTGGGCGACCGGATGGATCTCTGTCACGTACAGGAAGCCGCCGGGGCGGACGAAATGCGCCGCGACACGGCCCCAGCCAGAAATGTCGGGCAGCCAGTTGAGGACGCCGCACGACGTGTAGACGATGTCGAACTGCTCGTCGAGCACCTCGGGCAGTCGATACAGGTCGGACGAGACGAACCTGGCCGGGATCCCGAGCTCGGTGGCCAGGCCGCGCGCCGCGGCGATCGCCTCGTCGCTGAAGTCGATGCCGGTGACGGTGGCTCCCAGGCGCGCCCACGACAGCGTATCCAGCCCGAAATGGCACTGGAGGTGGAGGAGCGTCTTGCCCTCGACACTCCCCACTTCCTCGCGCTCGTAGTCGGCGACACGGATCGGCCGCTCGCCGTTTCGGAACGCCTCGACGTCGTAGAAGGCAGACCCGACGTGGATCTTCGTCCAGGCGTCCCAGAGAGCGCGGTTGCTGCGCAGCGCCTCGTCCACAGTCCGCGGAGTCTACAACGCGGCGGCGAGGGGCCAGAGGCGACGGAACATCCAGCTTGAGGGGAAGCGAGGACTCTACTGCTTCTCCAGTTGCCCGAGCAGACCACAGGACGTAGGGTCTTCGATAAAGGAGGGAGGCCATGCCCCTGAAGTCCCCGGAACTCTACAAGCTTGCTCGCCAGGAGCTGGGGCCATTGCTGATTGGCCTTGGATTCAAGAGAACACCAAAGGCATCGGTGGCCAGTTGGTGTCGGCCGGAGGGCGAGCGATGGTTGGTGTTCTGGTTTCAGCCGTCCACGGATAACGACGCGTACTCCCCAGGCTATCGCTTCACAGTTGAGTTCGCCCTGGCTGATCGGCCGGCGGTGTATACGGGGAGGTTTCGGGAAAGGCTGCCGAGGCTCCTCACCGGTGACGAGCGCGAAGAGCTCCGGCAGATGGCGAACCGCACAATCGCCAGGTTGCCCCCTCCGGACATGGCCTTCGGGAACGGACTTCCGCCTTCGATGCGTGAGCATTGGCTGGCAGGCTGGAAACCGCGGACAACGTCCTACGAGCCGATGGAGCATGTGTGGTTTCGCCATGGGGACGACGCGGACGTCCAGCAACTGATGCTGTTCTTCCGGCGGGTGCTGCCTTCCGCCATCGGTCGGTTCCTCGACGCGGCGGCCTCAGCGGCCGAATAGCTCCCAGTGCTCGTTGGCCATCCGCGAAGGAACTAGATCACATTTGCTGCCGGTTCCGGAGCGCTTCGGGCGGTCCAGGCAGAACTCCGTGCCGTTGGCTAGCGTGCCATCGCCGCACGCAGGTCACCGACAAGGCGCGCCAGGGCGGGGACGTCGCGGCCGGCGGGGCCGAGGGCGTCGACAAGGGCCGAAGCCACGATCACGCCGTCGACGCCGGCGGCCACCAGCAGCTTGACGTGGGCGGGCCGGCTCACGCCGAAGCCGACTGCGACTGGGACGGGCGAATCGGCGCGGGCGGCGGCGACGAGGGCGCCGACCGAAGGTGGGAGCGAGGTGCGGGCGCCGGTGACGCCGACGAGCGACACGCAGTACAGGAAGCCGCCGGACCGGCAGGCGACCTCGGCGCGGCGGGCCGGAGTGGTGGTGGGGGCGATGAGGTAGACGACGGCCAGGCCGATCTCGCAGGCGATCGACTCGAAACTGGCGCCTTCGTCGGGGGTGAGGTCGGCGACGATGACGCCGCTCGCGCCGGCTTGCGCGAGGCGCGATGCCACAGCCCGGCCGTCGCCGCCGCCGATGATCTGGTTGGCGTAACACATCGGCACGAGCGGGATCCCGGGGCGTGCGGTGGAGATGGCCCGCAGCAGCGCCACCGAACCGTCGAGAGTGGCGCCGGCCTTCAGCGCAGCCGAAGTCGCTCGCTGAAGAGTGGCGCCGTCGGCCATGGGATCCGAGTAGGGCAATCCCACTTCGAGCAGGTCGGCGCCGGCATCGACGGCCGCCAGGGCCGCCGCGAGCGACGTTTCGGCGTCGGGATAGCCGGCCACCACGTACGGAATGAGCGCGGCCCGGCCGGCGGCCGCGGCTGAGGCGAAGGCGGCGGCGATCCGCCGGGCGCCGGGCGTGGAATTGGTTCCGGCAAAGGCCGGTGGCACGAGGGTAGGCGCGGCCGCGCCCGTTGGGGCTGGCGCGGCCGCACCATGAGAGACGGGGGTCGATCGGACGGAACCCGACGTCATCGACCGACCTCCTTGAGTCCGACTGGGTGGTGGCTTTGGCCTTCGGCCAACGCCGCTCGGCTTTGGCCTTCGGCCAACGCCGCAAGATCTTTGTCGCCGCGGCCGGAGAGGCCGAGGACGATGACGGCCTCACGGGGCAGAGGGGCTGGGGAGGCGGCGGACCTGGCGCCGCGCGGCGTTGTCGTGCCACTCCCCTCCTCCGTGCCGCTCCCCTGTGCCAGCCTCGCCAGAACGTCCGGCAGCGCCGCTACGGCGTGGGCCGATTCCACGGCCGCGAGAATCCCTTCGGTTCGGGCGACCTGCCGCATCGCGGCCACGGCCTCCGAGTCGGTCGCGGACGACACGATCAGCCGCCCTGCCTGCATCAGCGCCGCCAGCTGCGGGCCGATCCCCGGGTAGTCGAGCCCGGCGGAGATCGAGACCGCCTCGATGACCTGGCCGTCGGCGTCCTGGAGCATGTAGGAGCGCGAACCGTGCAGGATCCCGGGCGTTCCCCCGAGCAGGGCAGCGGCATGGTGGCCGGTGGCGATGCCCTCGCCGGCCGCCTCCGCCACGGCGAGCCGAACACTCGGCTCGCCGATGAATCGGTGCAGCAGACCGAGGGCGTTCGAGCCGCCGCCGACGCAAGCGATCGCCAGATCCGGCAGCCGTCCTTCCGTCGCCTCCAGCTGCGCCGCGGCTTCGTCGCCGATGACGCGCTGGAAGTCGCGCACGATCTGCGGATACGGGTGCGGACCCATCGTGCTGCCCAGGCAATAGTGCGAGGTCTCGACGTTGGTGACCCAATCGCGCAGCGCCTCGCTGACGGCGTCCTTGAGCGTGCCCGACCCGCCGTGGACCGGCCGGACCTCGGCCCCGAGCGCCTCCATGCGCAGCACGTTCGGCGCCTGGCGGTGAATGTCCTCGATGCCCATATGGACGACGCATGGGATCTCGAGCAGGGCGCAGGCCGTGGCCGTGGCGACGCCGTGCATCCCGGCCCCGGTTTCGGCTATGACGCGAGTCTTGCCGAGGCGCCTCGAGAGCAGGACCTGGCCCAGGGCGTTGTTGAGCTTGTGGGCGCCGGTGTGGTTGAGGTCTTCGCGCTTGAGGTAGAGCCGGATTCGATCGGGCAGGAGCGAGGCCGATGAGCCTCTGCCGGGCGAAGAGCCGCCGCCGGGCGAGGAGCCGCCGCCGGCCTCGGAGCCCCGAGCTGCGACGAGCCCGCGCGCCGCCTCCAGGATCTCCGCCCCGAGTCGATCCGCGCGGTAGATCGGCGTGGGGCGGCCGCCGTAGTGGAACTGCAGCTCCCGCAGCTCGGCCCAGAAGCGCGGATCGTGGCGCGTGTCGAGCCAGGCCGCCTCGAGCTGGTCGAGTGCGGCGATGAGCGTCTCCGGCACGTACCGGCCGCCGAAGTCGCGGTCGATCCCCCACCGGCCGGCGGCGTCGGGGTCGAGCAGAGCCTCGGCGACGGGCGTCGGGCGCGACGGAGCGTGCGGCCGGTCGAACCGCGCGGCCCGGTCACGTTTGGCGAAGAGCGCCACCCGGAGCGGATCCTTGCGAGGTCGCGAACCGACCGCCGCCACGGCCCGGGCGGTCGAGGACGCGGCACTCGCCGAGGTCTTCGACGGGTGGATCTCGACGCCGGATGAGACGTCGACGCCGACGGCGGGCACGGCCAGCACGGCCTCCGCCACGTTGCCGGCCTCCAGGCCGCCGGCAAGAACGATCGGGATCTCTCGGGCGACCGCGGCGGCAATGCGGCGGGCGATCTGGCGGCCGGTCCCTCCCGGGAACGGCCCTCCGGCGGTGTCGAGAATGAGGCGCGCGCAGCCGGCGGCGAGGTACGTCCTGCCTGCCTCGATTGCCGCGTCGGCGACTGAGCCGGCGGAGGCGGGACGCGACGCGACGCCCGCCGCGTCGGCGGCGGGCAGGTGCAGCGACTTCCAAACGGGGCGCCGGATCCCGGCAATCGCGGAAGCGGGCTCGTCGCCGGAGAGCTGGACCGCGTCGGGGTCGAAGGCTGCGATGGCCGCCTCGATGTCCGCGGCCGCGGCATCGGCGAAGACGGCCACGATCTCCGGCCGCTCACCGGCGGGCGACGCGTCCCGTGCCAGCGTGGCGAGGTACGCGGCCTCGGCCAGCGAGAGTGCCCGCGGCGTGCCCGGTACCAGGTTCAGCCCGATGGCATCGGCCCGGGCTCGGATCGCGGCGAGGACCCCGTCCGCGTCGGTCACGCCGCAGATCTTGACCAGCGGCCGCCGCGCCTCCGCCGCCACGTCGTGTGGCACCGAACCCGCGTTGACGAACGCACGGGCCGCCGAGGCCGGATCGGCCGAGCGCATCAGCGCTTCGCCGATGAGGGCCGCGTCAACCCCGACCGCCCGCCAGCCGACCAGCGTCCGGGCCTCGCCCACGCCCGACTCGCCTACCACCAGCCGGTCGTCGGGCACCAGCGGTCGAAGTCGCAGACACAGTTCCGGGTCGACTTTGAGCGTCCGCAGGTTGCGGTTGTTGAGTCCGATCAGCCGGGCGTCCGTGGCGAGGGCGGCTTCGAGCTCGCGCTCGTCGTGGGCTTCCACGAGTGGCTCGAGGCCCAGGTCGCGGGCCAGCTCCACGAACCGGGCCAGCTTCTTGGGCGCCAGGACCGACGCCAGCAGCAGGACGACGTCGGCCCCGGCGGCGCGCAGGACGGGGAGCTGGCGCTCGTCGACCACGAACTCTTTGGCGAGAACCGGGAGAGTGACTGCGGCGCGGACGGCACGCAGGTCGGCCACCGAACCGCCGAACCAGTGCGGCTCGCACAGGACGGAGATTGCGCTCGCTCCGCCCGCCTCGTAGGCGCGGGCCAGGGCGACCGCAAAGTCAACCTTGGTTGACTCGGCATCCGCGGCGATGGCCCCGGCGGAGGGCGAGCGGCGCTTCACCTCGGCGATGAGATGGAGGCCCGGCGCCGCCAGGCGCTCGACGATCCCGCGGGGAGCGCCTGAGCGAGTGGCCGAGTAGTCGGCCGCGTCGTCGGCGAGGGAGCGGTACGTTCGCGACCCGAGCTCTGCGGTCACGTCCGCCAGCCGCCGCTCGACGATCTCGGCGACGACGCCGGAGCGCGACGCGGGCGCGGCCGTGGCGCCGGCCGTAGCGCCGGCCGTGGCGCTCGCCGGGGCGCCGTTCGCGCCGCTCCCAGTGGAGGGGCCGCTCCCCGCCGGGCGGCTTCCGTTCCCGCCGCGTGGCTTGCCCGCAACCGTGGTCATGCCGGCGTGGCCTCCATCTTCGCCGCTTCCCGGGCCGTCCTGGCCGCGCGCAGCCGGGCCAGCAAGGCCGTGGCCGCGCCGGACCCGATCGTTTCGGCGGCGAGTGCTATGCCGTCGCTCAGACTCGCGGCTCTGCCGGCGGCGACGAAGGCCGCGGCCGCGTTCAGCAGCACCACGTCGCGGCGCGGGCCGGCCGCACCGGCCAGAACCGATTCGACGAGAGCGGCATTCTCAGCGGGCGTGCCGCCGGCCAGGGCCGCGAGCGGCGCCGCGGTCAGCCCAAGCTCCGTGGCAACCACGGCCCGTCGCGTGACGCCGGCGGGAGTGACGTCGTAGAGCACCCCGGAGCCGTCGAGAGGCAGCTCGTCGACGCCGTCGCCGTGAACGACGAGTGCCCGCTCGGCGCCGAGCAGCCGCAGCACCTCGGCCAGTTTCGGAGCGGCCGACGGGGCACCGACACCCACTACCTGGCGGCGCGCGCCGGCCGGGTTCGTCATGGGGCCCAGGAGATTGAACGCGGTCCGGACGCCGATCTCGCGGCGGGTGGGGCCGGCGTGCTTCATCGCCGGGTGATAGGCCTGCGCAAACAGGAAGGCAAAGCCGTCTACGCGCATCGCCTCGCCGGCCTCGGCCGGGGAGAGGTCCGTGGCGATACCGAGGGCCTCCAGGACGTCGGCCGAGCCGCAAGCCGAGGTCATGGCGCGGTTGCCGTGCTTGGCCACCGGCACGCCGGCCGCGGCCACGACCAGCGCCGCCGCCGTGGAGATGTTGAAGGTGTTGCTGCCGTCACCGCCGGTGCCGCAGGTATCGACGGCGCCCTCGGGAGCCTCCACCCGCAGGACGCGCTCGCGCATTGCGGCCGCGAAGCCGGCCAGCTCCTCGACCGTTTCGCCGCGCATCCGCAGGGCGACGAGCAGCGCCGCCAGCTGGGCGGGCGTCGCCTCGCCGTCCATGACCGATCCCATCGCCGCGTGGGCTTGATCCATCGATAGCGTCTCGCCCTCGACCACGGCCGCCAGGGCCGTTCTCACTTGCTCGCTCATCGAACCGCCTCCGCGCGGCCCTCGGCCGCCCCTGCCGACGTCTCGCCGAAACCCGCCAGCGCAAACGAACCCGAGGCGTGATCCAGCAGGATGCCGTCGCCCTCGCCGCACAACCTCAGGAAGTTGGCGAGGAGATGCGGCCCCTGCGGCGTCAGAACCGATTCGGGATGGAACTGCACGCCCTCGACCGGGGCATGCAGGTGCCGGATGCCCATGACCACGTAGTCCTCCACGGTCCGGGCCGTGACCACGAACTCGGCCGGAAGGGTGTCCGGAGCCACGCTCAAGGAGTGGTATCGGGCCGCAGAGAACGGGGACGGCATCCCCGCCAGCAGCCCCTTCTGATCGTGGCGGATCTCGGAGGCCTCGCCGTGAACCAGGGTCGGGGCGCGGCGGATCGTGGCGCCGAAGGCCTGGGCCATCGACTGCATGCCCAGGCACACACCGAGAAGCGGGATCTTGCGCTCCACCGCGACGCGGATCGCGTCCATCGAGACGCCCGCCGAGTCGGGGTCGCCCGGTCCGGGCGAAACCACGATGCCGCGCAGCTCCGCCGCCGGATCGTCGGCCAGGGCCTCTATACCGGCCCGATCGATGGCGTCGTTGCGCAGGACCCGAACGTCTGCGCCGGCGGCCTCGAGGGCCTGGACGAGGTTGAAGGTAAACGAATCATAATTGTCGATCATCAGGATCATCGGAAGGCCTCCATGCCACGCGCGGTTGCGGAGCAACCGCCAAAGCGAACGCGAAGCGTTCGCTCGTTGTCGATCATGAGGAGCACGGGACGCCTCCTATCGCGTGACGCCGGCAGGCTCGCCGGCGGGGTGGTTCTGGCCACGGGGCGTTGTCGTGCCACTCCCCGCGTCGCCGCCACTGCCGGAGTCACTGCCGGAGCCACTGCCGACGCTTTCGGCGGCTTCGGCGATGGCCAGCTCGATGGCCCGCCTGACGGCCCCGGCCTTGTGCTCCGTCTCCTCGAACTCGCGCTCCGGGACGGAGCCCGCGACGATGCCCGCCCCGACGGTTAGATGGATCCGGTCCTGGCACATAACGGCGGAGCGGATCGTGATGGCGGTGTCGAGATTGCCGTCGTAGCCGAGATAGCCCACGGCCCCGCCGTACAGCCCGCGGCGCTCGCCCTCCGCTTCGGCGATGAGCTGCATGGCCCGCACCTTCGGCGCGCCCGAGAGCGTGCCCGCCGGGAAGATGCTCCGCAGCGCGTCCAGGGCGTCGCAGCCGGGCTTCAGACGCGCCTCCACGTTGCTGACCAGGTGGAGGACGTGGCTGTACCGCTCGACCTCCATGTACTTGGTCACGGACACGGTCCCGGCCCGGGCCACGCGGCCGAGGTCGTTGCGCCCCAGGTCGACGAGCATCACGTGCTCGGCACGTTCTTTGGGATCGCGCTGGAGTGAGTAGGCCAGGGCGTCGTCCTCGGCCGGCGTGACGCCGCGCGGCCTGGTGCCGGCGATCGGATGGGTGGTCATGCGGTCGCCCTCGACCCGAACCAGCAGCTCCGGGCTCGCGCCGACGACGGAGAATTCCGGCATCCGGACGAAGAAGAGGTAGGGGCTCGGGTTGATGCGCCGCAGCGAGCGATAGAGGGTAACCGCGTCGAGCGGTTGACCGCCGATGACCGGGCGCTCGAAGGTCTGGCGGCGGGCGACGACGATCTGGATCGCCTCGCCGGCGGCGATGGCTTCCTTGGCCGACCGGACGGCCGACTCGTACCGACCACGCTCCATGCTGACTTCGATCTGGTTCAGGCCGGCCACGTGGGCACTGTCGGGGTCGCCGATCGAACCGTTGCCGGCTGAGCCTGTACGCCCGTCCGATCCGGCACCGGTGAATGGGCGCCCGACGCCCGCCGGGCTGCTTTCGGCCGAACCTTCGGTCTCCGTCTCCGTCGCCGTCGCCCGCCGGCTCCGACGCGTCAGGCCGGCAAGCTCGACCTCGGTCGGCCGGCCGGTGCGCTCGAGGGCCTCGAAGATGGCCCGCTCGGCGATGGCATAGCGGCCCTCGATGTCCGGGGCGTCGGTGTGGAGCGAGGCGACCGCCGAAAGCGTGTGAGTCAGGTGGTCGAACACCAGGACCAGGTCGGTTTCCTGGAAAGCGGCCATTGGAACGCCGGTCGGATCCTTCGACGGCAGCGGCACCGTCGGTTCGAAGGTCGAGACCGCGTCGTAGCTCAGGGCGCCGACCGCGCCGCCGGGGAAGCGCGGGATGTTCGTCGAAGGCAGGATCCGGCGCTTGGGGATGAACTGACGCAGGGCCGTGAGTGGATCCGGCGCGGCGAAGGTCTCGGTCGGAAGGTCGGGGCAGAATTCGGTCACGCCCACCGGCCGGGTCTGGATCGTGGCCGTGCCGTCGCGAACCGTCAGCAGACGCCGCGGGCCGACGCCCAGGAACGAGTAGCGCCCCAGCCGCTCGCCGCCCTCGACCGACTCGAGCAGGAAGGCCGGGCCGCCGTCGTCGAAGCGCATGAAGGCGCCGATCGGGGTTTCGAGGTCCGCGTTGCGGGTGGCCGTCAGCAGAATCGTGTCAGCCGAGCCCGACAGTTGCCGGACCTCGCGAAGACTGAGCGGATCGGTGAGTGCCATCGGTATTGCCTGTCGCCTTTCTAAACCGACCTCTGGGTCGGTCGTCTGCCACCGCCCCGGTCCAAGTCCGGTGCCAGGCGTCGGGCCCCCTCATGGGTCCCGGCGAATGGCTCGCGGCGGGGAATCAAAAACCTTTCGTCCCCAGGGACGAAAGGTTGAGTTCCTTCCGCGGTGCCACCCACATTCGGCAATGCCGCTCTTTGGCCGACGGGGAAGTTACTGCTTGTTGGCCCCTGTCATCGCGAAGCGATGACCAAAGTCAACGCGAAGCGTTGACTCCCGATCGGTGCTGCCCTTTATCGCTGGCGCTCTGCGCCGGAGCCTACTGGCGAACCCTGGAAGTCCGCGGTTTGGTCCGGTGGCTCACGGGGCCATTCGTTCTCGTCGCCGCCCCAGCTTGCACCAACCGCTGGTTCTCTACGCCGGCGCCGGGAGTTACTCGTCCCGATCACAGCCCATATTCGAATGTGGCGGGAGTCTAGAGGTTGCCCGGCGTCGGTGTCAAACGCGAGGACGCGGCACGCTGCTGGGGGCTGAGCCGCCCGGCCCCGCCCGCCGCGACTTCGGACTTAGCTGAAGTCGACGCCCGACTGCAGCATGACGTTGCCGAAGCGGGTGAACTCGCCGGTGCGGATGATGGCCTTGGCGTCGTGCGTCTGGCGCTTGAACTCGGTGTGGGGCACGAACTCGACCGGGATCTTGCCGGTCAGCTCGCGGACCTGAGCCAGGAACTCGGGACTGGCCGCCTGCATCTCCTCCGCCAGGATGACCTTCTCCACGTGGATCTCCGCCAGCAACGGCTTGAGCACGTCGAGCAGCCGCGGGATGCCCCTGACCACGCTGAGATCGATCCGATTGACGCCAAGGGGGATCGGCAGCCCCGCGTCGGAGACGACGATGCGGTCGGTGTGGCCGAGCGAACCCGTGGCGTTGAGGATTGCCTGGTTCAGGATCCCGGACTTGCGCATCTTCCGATTGCCTCCTGGCGCCGCCATTTGCCGGCGGACGCCGCTATCCGTATGGGTTCGACCGGCGCATCGAGGCCGATCAATAGTGTGAAGCCGGCACCCCGGCTGCTCGGCGCCCCCGCAACTCCGGCGTCGCCGCGCATCGGTCTACCAGTACTCCTCGGTGTGGAGGGTGCCGATGTCGTGGCCCTTGTCCCTGACGAAGCCCCGACCCTCGGCCCAGGCGATGACCGTCTCGATCATGCCCGGGTTGCCGCACAGGAAGATGTCGAAGTTCTCGGGCGTGAGCGCGAGGCCGGTCTCCTCCTCGATAGCGTCGGAGGCGATGACGTTCTGCAGGTAGCCGCTTCGGCCCCGCCACGTGCCGTCCTCAGACGGCCGCGTGATCACCGGCAGGTAGTGGAAGTTGCTGCAGTGGCGGGCCAGACCCGTCAGCTCGGTGCGATAGCCGAGGTCCCACGAGTAACGGGCGCCGTGCACCACGACGAACTGGCGGGCATCGTTGCACACGAGCTCGCTACGCAGCATCGACATGTACGGCGCCAGCCCGGTGCCCGTGCCGACCATCAGGATGTGCTTGCCCGGCGCCTTCTCGAGGGTGAATACGCCGACGGCCTTCGGCCCAACGTAGAGCCGGTCCTTGATCTTGAGATTGAAGAGCCGCGGCGTCAGGTCGCCGCTCATCACGACGGTGAGGTAGAACTCGAGGTACTCGTCGGCACGACTCTCGGACGCGATGGAGTAGGCGCGGCGAATCATCCGATCGGGGTCCGCGGCGGCGGCGGCCCCGGCCGCGGCCTGGGCGTCTACGGCCGCCCGGCTCTCGGGCGTTCCAGCCGCGGCTCCCACGCGCGGCGCCTCGACGGCGGCCGCCAGGACGCTCGGCGCGTCGGACTCGGATTCGCCGATTCGCGGTTCGGACGCCTTGAGCCCCAGAACGACGTACTGGCCCGACTTGAATTCGAACGGCAGCTTGTCGGGCGCGACCCGAAGGATGACCAGACCTGGAGCCACTTCGACCCGACTCGACACCGTTGCGTTGTACTCAGCCGCCATGGTCCCTCCGAAGTGCCGGGTCCGAACGTGCCGTTCGGCGACGGCGAGGCCGGTTGCGTCCGCTTCGTCCCCGAGCCGGACGGTGCCAAGTCTACGGGCCCGGGCCGGTCGTGTCAGGCGGGAAGGCTAGAAGCCGGCCAGAGCCGCGACCGGTCCCGTCTCGACCATCACCGGCTTCAAGAAATGCCACGGCACGACCACCGTTGGGAGCAGATCGCCGCGGGGCGAGACCTGGTGCGACGCGAACGTGATCTTCATGCCTTCGCTCGTGAGGGCCCAATTCAGGTAGTTGGCGGCGGACGGGTTGGTCCCCTCGACGGTCAGCGTGGGGTCGTAGTCGACACCCAGCTGATCCTGGAGCATCGGCAGCGCCTGGCCCGCGAGGATATCCAGGGCAGTGGTCGAGTCGACGAACAGGTCGTCGAAGCCGATGCGCTGGCCTGTGCCGAGATCGAAGTTGAGCGTTTCCACGTACGAGGCCGGCCCGCTTGTCCGACTGTCGTCGACCCAGCTGAGGGTGAACGAGCCGAGCGCGGCGGTCAGCATCTCCGTGGTGAATGAGCCGTAGAGAGTGTTGACCTTGCCCGGCGCCTGCCGGATCGCCGCCGGTCCCCCCTCCCATTGGGCGGCACGGGTTTCGAGCTCGGTCAGGACTTCGGAGTCGATCGCGTCCGCGTAGGGAGTCGTCCCCTCGACGAAGGCCGGGTACAGCAGATAGACCTTCCAGATTCCGCCCGGATCAGACTCCGACACGGCCGAATGAACGATTGTCGGTCGGTCGGTCGGCAGCGAGACACGCGGCCCCGCGCTCCCGACCGGATAGGGGGTGTCCAGCGACTGCAGGGACGGCGACGGCGGAGGTGGGGCCGATACGCCGGCGTTCGGCGAAGCGGAGGCGCCGCTGCCGAAGGGGGCGGACGAAACCAGGACGTTCATCGCCACGAAGACGCCGGCGATGCCCAGACCGACGATTGCGAAGCCGGGCGCCGCCTCCCGGGCGCGGTCAAACGGTGATCTTCTCCTGGACCTCATACCCCGAGTATGCGGGAGTCAAGCCGCAACCGCATCTCCGGCGCCGGAGGCAGCCGGGCGTGGGGATCGGCTATGCGGCGCGAGCGGCGGCCTTCGGCGTGGCCGTTCGGGGAGCCGCGGCGCGTTCGAGCCGAGCCACCTGGGCGATGACCTGTTCGGCCTCGCTCTTCTTGAGCGTGCCCGATTGGAGCGCCTGGAAGATGAGCAGCTTTCGTGTCGGCTCATCCGCATCGAGCAGCAAATCGATCACGTCCGCATTAGGGACCTCTTGCGCCCTTCGGTTCAACACCTCTCGATCCTCCGGAACGGGCCGCCGAATGAGAACGGATGAAATGGCGACCGAATGAGGTGTCGGTCGGGTCAACACCTAGGTGCCTTCCCCGATGGTCCCGGTCCTGCGCATCCTTTCGATCCCTGCCGGACGCGACAGGCGGCGGCGAGTAGGATCTGCGAGGCGAGGGAACGCCGCCGACCGAGGAGGAGCAAGTCATGCAGCGAGCACAGTTCGAGGCCGGACCGAATCAGGTCATCGTCGTCTACGCGCCGGTCGATACCGGCACGGAAATCGACCCCGCGGAGGTGTATAGCGAGGTCGCCGCCGACGCGGCGACGCGGGCCTCGGACGGCTGGCGCATCGTGTCGACGGCGGCCCTGCCGACACGCCACGCTCAGGCCTTCATGGGCCGCGGGGGCAGCGGCTACGAGACGAAGATGGAAGCCGTCGTCGTGTACGCGAAGCCATGACCGAGCCGAATGGCGGGCTGTTCGGCCGGCTCGAGTCGGACGCGTGCGCCTGGGCGCGCGAGCATCTGCGAGACGACGTCGTCGGTTGGCTGACGACGGTCGCGCCCGACGGGCGGGTCCAGGCCTCCGCCGTCTCCTTCCTGTGGGACGGCGCGACGATCCTGTTCTACAGCAAGCCGAACACCCCCAAGCTGCGCAACATCGCCGCTCACTCGCAGGTGTCGTTCAACCTGAATTCGGACGAATACGCCGATCACGTCCTGATCGTCGAGGGCATCGCCGCTCTCGATCCCGACTGCGCTCCATCCGACGTCCATCCCGTCTACGCCGCGAAGTACCACGGCCCACTTGCCCACTGGGAGTTGGACGAGGCGCAGACGGCACGCGACTTCTCGGTCGCGATCCGCATCACGCCGACGCGGATCAGGGCCTACTAGCCGGCCACAAGCCGGCCTGTGGCCAGCGGGGGTTCCGCAGTCGCCCTGGCGGCTGCGATCGGAGCGGTCGGCGGGCTGCTCGCGGGCATCCTGCTAGAGGGCACCGACCCCCGAGACCTTTGGACGGTAGCCCCTGTTGTCCTGTTCATTACGTGCCTCAGTACGCTCGCCGCAAGCCTGGCCGCGTGGATCGTGTGCCTGGCGATGAACCGCTGGCGGCCGAAGCGGGTCGTTGGAGTACTCGCCCTGGCGGCCCTCACCTATGGCTGCGCAGTCCTGATCTTCCCGGCTCTCCTGGCGGCTGTGAACGTGCCGTCTGTGCTCAACGGTGGCGCCCTGCCGTGCATTCAGTCAGGAGGCGGCTGTGAGGCAGGGCGTCACGGTCTCGACGCCATCGCAGGCCTCGTTGAAACGACACTGGAGACGTACGGACTGTGCGTCTACGCCGTGGTCCTCCTTCCGGGCACCATGACCACCTTGCTCATCCCCGCGGTCATGTGGGACATAGTCGCCAGGCGTCGCGGCTGGCTCCGCCCTGTCGAGCCTACGCCGACCCGCTGGTCGAACACGGATAGGTGGAACTAGGCGGGCGGATCGGCGGTCCACCGGAGGATGTCACCGGGCTGGCAATCGAGCACCCGACAGATCGAGTCCAGGGTGGTGAACCGGATGGCTCGGGCGCGCCCGTTCTTCAAAACGGCGACGTTCGCGGGGGTGATGCCGACGGCGTTGGCAAAGTCGCCCACGGACATCTTGCGTCGGGCGAGCATGACGTCGAGCTCGACGATGACGGCCATCAGATCACCTCGTCGAGCTCGGTGCGGTCGGCGATCGCCGACTCGAGCAGGCCTCGCATGACGACCATGAGGAGCACGAACGCCAGCCCGCCGGCCAGGCAGGCGGCCAGGTAGTAGAACGTTGGTCCGCCGCCGCCGGGGACGAAGTCGAGCATGTGGATCAAGACACCTGCGCTCAGAAGCGTAGCGACCGCCGCGCAGGCCGTGATGACGTCGACCCAGCGCAGGGCGCGGCGGGTGAAGATGACCCCGCCGTCGACCAGGGACAGCAACCGCCAGACGGCGAGCAGCGCCACCTGACCGCATCCGATGAAGAGGATGGCGGCCACCGAGTATGGGACGACGAGGTAGGCGACTTCGGGGAAACTCGTCCCTACCTCGGACGCGAACACGGGCACGAGTACCTGTGCGAGCACGGTTCCGAGCAGGAGGACGACTAGAACGACGCGGAGAAGTCGACTTGCGAGCATGTCTATCTATCGACTATCGATGGCTTTCGCTCGGCTATCAATAGGTTCTTCGGCATCCGGCGGATCATAACCACGCGAAATCAGGGCAGGCCAGCTCCGTCACCTAGAGGTCGACCGACCGAGACCCGATCTAGGCGGGCGTCAGGTCGAGGCGCTTCTTGTCTACCTTCCTGCCCGTGGACTATCGGCCCACCAGGGGGTCCGCGTGCGCTTCCTCGTGATGAAAGGGTTGACTCGAAGTGAGAGCCCGCAGCCGGATGTGGGGCAGTCGATGACAGCACCGACCCAGGCATCGTTCAGGGTGTGGAGCATGAGGCACTTGGGGCAGCGCAACACGGGACCGGCGCGCTTGCTGAGGTCAACGGCCGTCACGACGATGGGCCCGTAGTCGATCCCGACCAGATCGACCAGGTACACATTTCCACCGCCGTCACCGCAGACTGCAACCGGCTGCCAGGGGTGCAACACGACGCAGTGGGCCGGGCCTAAGAGTGGGAGGGTTGCGCGCTCCTCACCCGTCGCCGCGTCCCAGATCTTCGCGGTGTGGTCGCTGCTCGCAGTGACGATGAAGCCCGAGTCGGGGCTGATGGCGCAGGCCACGACCGCCTTCGTATGACCGGTCAGGGCGGTACGCTCCTCACCCGCCGCCGCGTCCCAGATCTTCGCGGTGCCGTCAGCACTCGCGGTGACGATGAAGCCCGAGTCGGGGCTGATGGCGCAGGCGTTGACGCCGCCAGTGTGGCCGCTCAGGGTGCCGCGCTCCATTAGCGTCTCCGTATCGCAGATCTTCGCGGTGCGGTCATCGCTCGCGGTGACGACGAAATCCGAGTCGGGGCTGATGGCGCAGGCGTTGACCCGGTCGGTGTGGCCGCTCAGGGTGCCGCGCTCCTCACCCGTCGCCGCGCCCCAGATATTCACGGTGGAGTCATCACTCGCGGCGACGATGAAGTCCGAGTCGGGGCTGATGGCACAGGCATTGACGCCGCCAGTGTGGCCAGTAAGGGTTGCGCGCTCCTCACCCGTCGCCGCGTCCCAGATCTTCGCGGTGTGGTCATCGCTCGCGGTAACGATGAAGCCCGACTCGGGGCTGATGGCGCAGGCGTTGACCCCGTAGTAGGTGTGGCCGGTCAGGGTGGCGCGCGCCTCGCCCGTCGCCGCGTCCCAGATCTTCGCGGTGTGGTCGCTGCTCGCAGTGACGATGAAGCCCGAATCGGGGCTGATGGCGCAGGCATTGACCCAGCTGGTGTGGCCGGTCAGGGTGGCGCGCGCCTCGCCCGTCGCCGCGTCCCAGATCTTCGCGGTGCCGTCAGCACTCGCGGTGACGAGGAAGGCCGAGTCGGGGCTGATGGCGCAGGCGTTGACCCGGTCCGTGTGGCCGGTCAGGGTGGCGCGCTCCTCCGTCGCCGCGTCCCAGATCTTCGCGGTGCCGTCAGCACTCGCGGTGACGATGAAGCTCGCGTCGGGGCTGATGGCACAGGCGTTGATCTCGTCAGTGTGACCGGCAAGGGTGGCGCGCGCCTCGCCCGTCGCCGCGTCCCAGACCTTGGCGGTGCCGTCTCTGCTCGCGGTGACGACGAAATCCGAGTTGGGGCTGATGGAGCAGGCGATGACGAAGTCGGTGTTGCCGGCCAGGGTGGCACGCTCCTCACCCGTCGCCGCGTCCCAGATCTTGGCGGTGTTATCCCAACTCGCGGTGACGATGAAGCCCGAGTCCGGACTGATGGCACAGGCGATGACCCAGCCGGTGTGGCCGGTCAGGGTGGCACGCTCCTCACCCGTCGCCGCGTCCCAGATCTTCGCGGTGTGGTCACTGCTCGCCGTGACGATGAAGGTCGAGTCGGGGCTGATGGCGAAGGCATGGACAGCGCCGGTGTGGCCGGCCAGGGTCGCGCGCTCCTCGCCCGTCGCCGCGTCCCAGATCTTCTCGGTGCCGTCAGCACTCGCGGTGACGATGAAGCTCGAGTCGGGGCTGATGGCGCAGCGCACGACCCAGTAGGTGTGGCCGGTCAGGGTGGCGCGCTCCTCACCCGTGGCCGCGTCCCATATCTTCGCGGTGTTGTCGAAGCTCGCGGTGACGATGAAGGCCGAGTCGGGGCTGATGGCGCAGGCTTCGACGGTCCGGGTGTGGCCGCTCAGGGTGGCACGCTTCTCACCCGTCGCAGCGTCCCAGATCTTCGCTGTGCCGTCAGCACTCGCGGTGACGATGAAGCTCGAGTCGGGGCTGATGGCGAAGGCTTCGACGGTGCCCGTATGGCCGGTCAGGGTGGCGCGCTCGGCTCCTGTCGCCGCGGCCCAGATCTTCGCTGTGTGGTCGAAGCTCGTGGTGACGATATAGGCCGAGTCGGGGCTGATGGCGAAGGCCTCTTTCCACCTGTGGGCCTGGACGGACAGGGTGGCGCGCCCCCTGCCCGTGGCCGCGTCCCAGATCTTCGCGGTGTGGTCACTGCTCGCGGTGACGATGAAGTCCGAGTCGGGGCTGATGGCACAGGCGTTGACTTGGTCGGTGTGGCCGGTCAGGGTCAGACGCAGCGCATCGGACTCCCTCGGACGCGTCCTGGTCCTGATCCACGGAGTGGCGCCGGGCGCCGACCTCCCGCGCAGTTGCGGCTCGAGAAGCCCTATGGTGGGATCCCCCTCCCACTGCAGCCGGTTGTACATCTGTTGCCAGACGAGACCCGGGCGCTCGCTGAGGACATGAGCCTCACGGCGCCAGGCCCTTGAGAAAGCCTCGAGTGCCTCCAGCCGCGGGTCTGTTCCCGCATCAGCGGCTTGAACTGGCGTCATCCCGGCCCGTCTCCCTTCCGAGCCAGGCAAGCTCGCCCGGCGCGTCCCTTGCCGATGCAGGGGCCTCCGCGGCAGCCCGCGCGCCCATAGCCTACCGCACGCCCGCGCTCGATTGGGGCGCGCGCGTCGGTCCCTGGCGGCTGTTCGGTGGCCGTCCCACGAGGGAGAGCACGGCGGTAAGCGCGTTGTGCAACAGCCTTTCGCCCATGGGATGCAAAGGCTTCACCGTGGGTTCGCCTTCAGAGCTCGGTCCATCGCGTCGGCGGCGTCGCGGCGCAGAGTCGGCACGGTCGCAGCGTAGCGCCGCTCGATCGGCGGCGTTCCTTCCGGGCGGTACGCGGACCAAGCCGTCGATGATAGGTGCGGCCGTTCGCGTCTGTGACACGATCCAGACCATACGGAACACCGGCCAGGAGAGTCAACGCTTTGTGCGTACCAACTTGCGTACGCAATTCCTGGCTCTTACGCGGGCGTCAGGTCGAGGCGCTTCTTGTGCTTCGTGACCGCCTCGGCATAGCGGTCGAGCGTGGAATAGCGACGTCGGCCTTGGACGACTCGATCTCGGCTACGACCGACTGGCTCAGGTTCATCTCCGCGGCCACTTGGGCCT
>Ga0182017_10000963_pt1 | contig 22562 bp, 22 predicted proteins | sample 712E3DmetaG_FD_120492 | JGI IMG/M metagenome (GOLD analysis project Ga0182017, IMG submission 120492) | Permafrost microbial communities from Stordalen Mire, Sweden - 712E3D metaG | ecosystem: Environmental > Terrestrial > Soil > Wetlands > Permafrost | place: Sweden: Stordalen | collected... | reverse complement strand
CGGCGTGACCGGCGTGCAGTTGGCGCCATAGTTGACCGTCTGCGGGGTCGTACCGGTCAGCGAGCCGTGTGCGCCGGCCTGGAACGTCACCGTGTGCGTGTCAATCGCGAAGCTGGCGGTGATCGTCATGTCGGCAGTGACGTTGGTGACCGTCAGCGGGTTTTCGCTGCCCACGTAGTCGCCCGTCCAGCCGGTGAAGTGGTAGCCCAGGTCGGGCACCGGCGTGACCGCCGTGCAGTTGCTGCCGTAGTTGACGGTCTGCGAGGTCGTGCCGGTCAGCGTGCCATGGGCGCCGGCCTGGAACGTCACGGTGTGAACGGCGACGGTGGTAAAGATCTCCTCGCTGCCATATGCCGTGCCCGCCGAGTTTGTCGCGTAGGCCCGGACGTGATACGCCGTGGCGGCGCTCAGGCAGGTGAGGCTGCTGACGAAGGCGCCCGTGCCGGTGCCGTCGTTGGTCTTGTCGTCGGCGGTGGTCGGGTTGGCCGACGTGCTCCAGCAGACGCCGCGGGCGGTGACGTTGGCCCCACCGTCGGCGGCGACGTTTCCGCCGCACGCCGCCGTGGTGGTCGTGATACCCGAGACGGCGGCGGTGGTCACGGTCGGCGTGGTATTGGTCGTGACGTTGGCCGGATTGCCGGCCGCGGTGTCCGTGAAGTACTGCTCGTTGCCGGCCACGCCGTCATACTCGCAAACCATCACCCGATAGGTGGTGCCCGGAGACAGGCCCGTCACCGTGATATTCGTACCGCTGCCGTTGTAGACGCAGTACCAGCCGGTCGCGCCGATCTGCGTGCCGGTGCCAAACACGGCGCCAGCGGTGTAGGTCGTGTTGTTCGCGGGAACCGCCGAGCCGGAGGATGCCTGCTTCACGAAGGCCACGCACCCGCTGCCATTGCCGCGGGTCCAGTCGATGGTGGCCGCCGTTGCGCCGACACTGCTGAACATCACGTTGGTTGCCTGAATCGTGGGGGGCGCGGGGTAGCGCATCACCGTGGCCCTGTTGCCGTTTCCGGCGTCCTTGTACGCTACATAGGGCTCGTCGTTGTCAAAGGCCAGCGAGGTGTAAGTAGCGCTGCCGGCGGAGAACCCCGCCGTGCCGACCGTCTGCCAGCTCCCGCCGGTGTAACGCTTGACCGTCGCTTTGCTGCCGCTTCCGGCGTCCACGTACGCGACATAGGGCTCGCCGTTGTAAAAGGCCAGTGATGTGTAGGAAGCGGTACTAGCCGAGAACCCCGCCGCGCCGACCGTCTGCCAGCTACCACCAGTGTAACGCATGGCCATGGCCTTAGAGCTGTTGGCGACGTCCTCGTACGCTACGTACGGCTCGCCGTTGTAGAAGGCCAGCGATGTGTAGGGAGCGGCACTAGCCGAGAACCCTGCAGCGCCGACCGTTTGCCAGCTCCCGCCGGTGTAACGCTTGACCGTGGCTCTGGCGCCGTTTCCGGTGTCCAGGTACGCGACGTAGGGCTCGCCGTTGTAGAAGGCCAGCGATGTGTAGGGAGCGGTACTAGCCGAGAACCCTGCAGCGCCGACCGTTTGCCAGCTCCCGCCGGTGTAGCGCATGACCGTGGCCTTGTTGGCGTTTGCGACATCCAGGTATGCAACGTACGGCTCGCCGTTGTAGAAGGCCAGCGATGTATAAGAAGCGCTGCCAGCCGAGAACCCCGCCGCGCCGACCGTCTGCCAGCTCCCTGCGGTGTAACGCTTGACCGTGGCTTTGCTGCCGTTTCCGGCGTCCACGTACGCGACGTACGGCTCGGCGTTGTAGAAGGCCAGCGATGTATAAGAAGCGCTGCCAGCCGAGAACGCCGCGGCGCCGACCGTCTGCCAGCTCCCGCTGGTGTAGCGCATGACCGTGGCCTTGGAGCCGTTTGCGCCGTCCTCGTACGCCACGTACGGCTCGCCGTTGTAGAAGGCCAGCGATGTGTAATCCGCGGCGCCGGCCGAGAACCCCGCCGTACCGACGACCTCCCAGGCGGCCCGCGCCGCTGGCCCGCTGGCAGCGAACCCCAGCACCAACCCGATGGTGGCGACGACCAGCCCGCGTGCGTTCGATCTTCGGTTCACAGTCATTCCTGGATCCGTCATGCGCGCAGCAGCAGCGCGTCTCAGCGACGGCCCGACGTAGAGGGCTTCCATGCGCTATTCATCTTTATCGGCCAGTGGCCCGCGTGGCCTGCGGTTCGGGATTCCGGTCTTCCGGATACTCGGAGACCTGTGCATACCGAAAACTCCGTGATCGCTGCGATACAAGGACTTACGCCGTCCTCCGTCTCCCGGCCTACGACGCACGAGGGTCCATCACAGAATCCGAATTGAGGGCCCGCAATGACGGTCGTCGCCGGGTTGCTCCTACCTCCGTACGGTCGTTCTTGCGCGGCGGCCCTGGCAGCGCCCCCCGGCGAGCGGCCACGGCGCGGGCATGGCGGCTGGCCAGCTTAATTCCCGGCCCTCCGTGCGTTATTACTTACTGAGGCCCCCAAGCTCTCAGGGGGCTCACATCCACGTCCCGCCTCGCGTTCCACCGACTCAATCAAGCCAAGGAGTAGAGCCATGCCCATCGCTCGCGCTGCGCGCCGGGTCAGCCGGTACGCCGGCGCTGCATTCTGCGTGTCGGCCACCCTGTACACGGGCTGCGGCGAGACGCCGGTCACCAACCCGTCCCAGGAGGCCGTCCAGCAGGCCGGTCAACGCGCCGACCAAGCGACCCAACAGGCGGCCGAAGCCGAGCAGCAGGTCCGCCATGAGCGCCGCCTGCGCGACATCGATCGACTGCGTGGCCAGGCCGAGCTCGTTGAACTCAGCGGTCAGTTGGCCCTGCTGCGCGGACTGCTGGTCGCGTGCAGCGCAACCCTGCTGGCCCTGGCCGTCTGGCTGGCCGTCGAGATCCGCCGCCGGCGGGTCCTGACGTTCGCGGTCCAGGCCCTGCCGCCCCAGGAAGGAGGTAAGCCACGCGTCACATCCAACTCCGGCACTTCGCTTTCGTCGTCCTGATCGCCGTCCTGGCCCTGATCTGCTACGGCCCTTGCTGTGCGACCGGCCCGCCCCCGCGCCCCATCACCGAAGAGCAATTGCACGTCCTGAACCGCACGCTCGATGCGCTCCACGAAGAAGTCGTCGCAGCCCGAGCACCCAGCACCGTTCCGCTGATCCTGTTCGTGCTGTCCGTCTTGCTGCCGCTGGCCGCTGGAGTCTGGTTGCTGGCGCGCGCCGAACGCTCGGTCATCGGGATGGATGAGACGATCCGCACGCTGCTGCGGTGCGGACTGGCCGAGCCGGTGATCCGGCAGTACCTGCCACAGCAGACCCGGCCGGCGCTGCCCGGCCCTGAGGCACGTGCCCCAGAGCTCCCGGTACAACCAAGAACGCGACGGCGGCGCAGGCGCCGACGTCGGGGCCGCGCTGCACGCCGGTCCGCACAGGACGCCAACCCACCCGCACCTTCAACCCCCACAGGAGACAGTCCCATGCTGAAGCTCAATGCAGGTCTCTCGCGCAAGGTCGGTGAGCCGGACTACGGCAGCCGCGGCGCGAGCGTCAACCTCGAATTGGAAGTCGAAAGCAACCTCGTCAACGACTCCGACGGGCTCATGGACCGCATCCGCCGGCTGTTCACGCTGGCCCGGCAGGCGGTCGACGAGGAGCTGGGCCGAGCCGGGCCGTCGTCGGCCCCACGCTCGGGCGGCAACGGCAATGGCCAGCGGCCGGTCACGACGTCGCAGCTTGGGGCGATCCGGGCGATTGCCGAACGGCTGGGCGTGGACCCCGAGCGCGTCACACGTGACGTAGTCGGCACCGGGCTGGATGCTCTGACGTTGCGGCAGGCCAGCCAACTCATCGACGAGCTCAAACGCCGGGCTGGTGAGCCGGCCGGCCGGAGTAATGGGGACCGGCGATGACCGCGGCGGCCCGGTCGGTCCCCCCAGTCCGTTCGCTCTCCCGCACCGGCCGTGACTATCTCAGCTACACCCAGGTCACGACCTTCCAGCGCTGCCCGTTGAAGTGGCACTTCGAGTACGTCGCCCAGCGCCCACACGAGCGGGTGGGGGCGGCGCTAGCCTTCGGCAGCGCGATCCACACGGCGCTCGAGCTGCACTTCCGCGCCCTGCTGGCCGGCTGTACGGCTCCCAGCGGGCAGGAGCTGCTCTGCGGCTATGACCAGGCCTGGCAGGCCGACGCAGCACCGCCGGTACGGTACGGGAAGGGTGAATCGGCCCGGTCGCTGCAGGCGATGGCCAGCCGCGTGCTGGCAGCGTTCACCGGCTCGCCGCAGGCGCTGCCCGGCGGCGAGATCCTCGGCGTGGAAGAAGAACTCCGCCGGCCAATCCTCCCGGGCCTGCCCGATCTGCTGGCGCGCCTGGACCTGATTGTGCGGACCGACTCGGCACTGGTCATCCGCGACTTCAAGACGGCCCGCAGTCGGTGGACGGAGGCCAATGTCACCGAGGCGGCACCCCAGCTCCTGCTGTACGGCGACTTGGCCAGGCCGCTGGCTGAGGAGCTCGGCGACCTGGCCATCCGGCTGGAGTTCGTCGTGCTGACCAAGACCCGCTCGCCGAGCGTCGCCGTGCATCCGGTCGGGCTCGATCCCCACCAGCTCGGCCGCATCCGGCGCATCATGACCCAGGTCTGGCACGCCATGCAGACCGGCCACATCTATCCCAACCCCAGTCCCATGAACTGCGCTACCTGTCCGTTTCCACAGGCCTGCCGCACCTGGCGCGGCTGAGCCCCCTTAACCCAAATGCGCGCTGCGCCCCGTGCTCATGTCCAGCCGGGGAGGCTCTGCGCGCCGAGGAGTTCAACCATGTTGCTTTCGATCCGTGACGTGCCGCCCTACGAGCGACACCTGCTGTTCTGTTCAAACCTGGGCCAGGCACGGCCGCGCCGCCGCCGACACAGGGGGCGCGCGATCAACCACCCGCTCACGGTCTGCAATGCGCCAGCCGAAGCGGGCATGGTCGCCCTGGCTGCCCGGTCCGAGTGCCGCCCGCTTGCCGGTGTGGCGTAAACGCCATGTGCGCGAGCGACCTGGAGGCGCTGTATCGGGCGACCGAGACAGATCTGAGCTACGCACTGGGCGTGTTGGCACTACCCGAACTGGGCGTCGTCCCGGTGCTGCAGATCTTCTACGCGACCTGGACCCGGGAGATGCTCACGGCCATCCAGGCGCCGCTGGCGCGCGGGCTGGAGCTGGTCAGCTCCGTCGCTTCGGATGGCACGTCCGAGCTGCACCTCAGCACACGGGAGCAGGTCGCGCTGCGGGTAACCCAGGCCGGACAGACGTTCGTCTGGCAGGCGCCCGCGTGGGAGGCTCACCTGACTGGTGTGGCCACCGGCAGCCTGGCCCGGTTCGAGGCCGAGTGCCGCCGATGCGGCCTGTACTGGCTGGTGCTCCGGACGCCGGCCTGGACGTGCTTCGTCCAGGTCCAGTATCCGGCGGGGACCACGCAGGTCGGGGTGATCGAACCCTGCAGCTCGCCGTAAAGCGAACGCGTTGCCCAACCCCAGTCGAGCATCCTGTCCTGTTCAACCAATCTAAAGCCGGTCCGGCGCCATTAAGCGTGCCGGGCCGGCTCTTGGCGATGGAGGTTTCGAGATGATAGTTGCTGTTGCTACCGCACCCCCGGCTGTCGGCATCACGCTCGACCGGAAGGGCCTGCTGAGCGTCCTGGAGCGGGCGCAGGCCGTCGTACCCACACGGTCCTACAAACCCATCTTCGGCGGCGTGCGTCTGCATGCCCGTGACGACGTGCTGACGCTGGCGGTTACCGACGGCGGGGTGAGTCTGTTGGCCACGCTGGAGGCGAACGGCACGTTGCCGGCGTGCGTCGTGCCGTGCCGCGAGCTAATCCGGCGGATGCAGGCTTCCAAGGATCCCAGCGCCGTGCTTGCCCTGCGCAGCCGGCCGCAGCGGCTGATCCTCAACGGCGGTCGGGTGGAGCACGCCCTGCCCACGTTCCCATTGGACGACTTCCCGCCCGTGCCGGACCGCTGGCGAGGCGAGAAGCTCGTGATCGACCCCGTCGAGCTCCATGAGGCCCTGGCGGTTGCGAGCTGCGCCATGGCGCGCGACACGAGCCGCTACGCCATCAGCGGCGTGCTGCTGGAATCGGACGACCAGGGCTGCCGGCTGGTCGCGACGGACGGCCACCGGCTGGTCGCGGTCGACCTGCAGATGGTGGACACCAGGTTCAAGGGGCAGGCGCTCCTGCCGGCCCGGCTGGTGAAGCTGGTCGAGAAGCTCTCGGCCGGCGAGGAGGTGCCGCTGCTCCTCGCGGTCAAACCCAACGCGACCGACAAAGGTGAGAAGCTGCCGGCGGATCTGTTCGTCGCCGGGCCGCGCTGGCTGGTCGCCTGCCAGGAGGCCGACGGCCGCTTCCCGGTCTACCGCGACGTCGTGCCGGCCAGCGCATCGCGCTTTGCCGTCGATCGCAAGTTGCTGGCCGAGACGCTCCGGCAGGTGATGCTGGCCACCGGCGACCGCTCGCGCGCCGTGGCCGTCAGCTTGCGGCCGCGCTCCCTGGAGCTGTCGGCCTCTTCGGCCGAGTCCGGCAGCGCCAGCGCCAAGCTGCCGGCCAAGTTCCTGGGCGGCGGCGACAGCGTCATCCACACGGGATTCGATCCCAAGCTCCTGCTGGAGGCCGTGAACACCCTGTCGGGCGAGCAGATCGTCCTCGACGTGGCCCAGAACGGCTACGCGCCTGACAACACGGTGTACAGCAAGGCGGCGTCGCTCTACGAAGCCCCCAACCAGGGCGGCAACGGTGCTGAGGGCAACGCGGCCGAGAGTTCACGCGTGCGCTGGGTCGTCATGCCGCTGAACATGGGCTACCCGGCCACACGCGAGTACCTGGGCAGTAATTTCAAGGAAGAGCTGGCCCATGCCTCCTGAGCGCTGTGCCTGGAAAGGCTGCCGAGCCCGCGAGATCGAGCTGACGTACTTGAGAAAGCCGCTGTGTGCCCGGCACTGGGAGCGGCTGTGCGAGTTGCTGGATGAGGGGCGTGAGGCGGAGGCCCGGCAGAGGATTGGGCTCCCGCCACGCCCCGTTCGTCCGGCCGCCCGGTGCCCGGGCGCGACGCGGCAGGAGGCTTGCGAATGAAGATCCATCAACCGCAGTGTCCCGAGTGCGGCGAGCCGGCTCGCGGCACGCTGGAACGGCTCAGCGGCTGCGCGGAGTTCGCCGGCGAGCCGGGCCCGGACACGCCGGTCGAGTACAGCGGCTGGACCGAGATCTGGTGGGATGAGCAGCGCAGCGTGCACGAGAAGGACGCGCCGGAAGGCCCGGACAACCTGCCGCTCGTCTGCTGCGAGAACGGCCATTCCTGGCCCACGCCGATGGACTGGTAGGTTCCGCGGCGTCCGGCAGTGCCGGTGACATCCCCGTACTGGCTGCCCGGCTGCGGCGTCTGCCCGTGCAGGCGCTCGCGGCCGGGCAGCGCTTGTGGAGAGCACGATGACCATTCCCGACGTGATCGTGGTCGTCTCCGGCGGCAACGTGCAAGCCGTCTACGCGTCGTCGGAGACGAAGATCCAACTCATCGACTTTGACAACCTGAAGGAGGGCGACACGTTTGATCCGCACTTCTGCTCAGTGCCCGATGGACCGCCCAACGGCGCTGGAGCGCTGGAAGTGATCGCCGAGGCGCTGGAGCGGACGGCCCGCAACAGGCAGAACGGCCTGGCGGAGTGCGCCACACCCGACCACGACCACGATCAGGGGCGCAGGTGACTATACGAGGAGATGATGGCATGAGCGTCAGACCGACGGTGGCGCAGTGGGACCCCGACATTGACGGTCCCCAGCCGCCGCCACCGGAGCGTCCGACACCGGAGTATGCGGTCAAGTTCCTGCTGTGCCACCTGCGGGCAGCGCGGACGCTGGGCGACGACCTGCGTGGCCTGGCCACGGTGGAGTACGTGGCCCGCAAGGCACTCGGCCAAGCGTGCCCGCTGCCGCGGTACGCACGCTGAGACCCATCTAACGGGGGCAAGCCAAAGGAGAGAACAACGTCATGCACGATCGCACTGCCACTGCCGACCCCGAGTCGGCGGACGAACCGCCGGTCATTCGCGCCCGCGTCAATGCACGCCTGCTGGGCAAGGCCGACCGGCTATTCACGGGGACGCTGGAGGGCCGGGTCATCGAGCTGCTCCAGAACGCCCGGCGGGCCGGCGCCGAGCACGTGGAGATTACGAACAGCGACGGCATTGTCACGGTGCAAGATGATGGCCACGGCATCGATGACTTTGCCAAGCTGCTCGACTTGGGCGGCTCCGGCTGGGAGGAAGCGTACGAGGCCAGCGAGGACCCGGCGGGCGTCGGGCTGTTCTGCCTGGCGCCGCGCGACATCAGAATCCGTTCCAAAGGCCATGTCGTAGACATCATGAATGCCGGCTGGCGCGGAGAACCGGTGGCGGTTCTTCCCGATTGCGGCGGGCCGGAGACGGGTACGATCGTCCAGTTCGAGGACGACGAGTGGTCCCACGCCATCGTCAGCCCACTGGCGGTCTTCAGCGGTTTGAACGTCGCAGTCGACGACTGCCCGTGCCCGCGCGAAGCCTTCGTGCGCAAACGGGCCGTACACCATCCTGCGCTCGGTTGCCGAATCGAGGTACGCGAGGCCGAGAAGCTGACCTCCTGGCACCGAGCGGTGCGGCGCGAGCGGGTCTACGGCGACAACGTCCTGGTCAACTTCCACGGCCAGACGGTCAGCTTCGACTTTCATCCGGTGAGCGAGCAGAAGCTGTGGTTCCTGGTGGACCTGACTGGCGAGCCCACGGGCATCCGGCTGATGCTGCCGGCGCGCACGCAACTCGTCGAGAACGAAGCCTTCGAGGCGCTCAAGGCCGCGCTGGAACTGGAGGCCTACCGTTACGTGCAGCGCCGGGGCCGCCACCGCCTGCCGTACCAGCAGTACCTGCGGGCCCGCGCGCTGGGCGTCAAGCTGCCCGAGGCCACGCCGACCTTCCACGTGGGCCTGCTCTCGACCTGCGAGTCTCCGGAGCCGGTCGAAGTGACCATGCCCAAGGGCTTCGCGCTGGCGCGCTGCTACCGCTTCGACGCCGATGCGGCGGCGGACGACACCGACGAGACGAACATCCACCTGCTGGCCGCCCTGGGCACATTCCCCGCGCCGTTTGTGCCGGTCAGCATCCGCAAGGAGTACGACGGGTATTCCTGGGCCGAGCTGCCAGTGGTTCGCAAGGTCACGCTGACGGTCGGAAAAGAGCTACATAGCGCTGGCCTTTGGTCCGGGACGCTGACGTGCGTCGACACGCTCGCGATCGCGGTGGAGACGAGCGACGGCAAGGTGTTCTCGTCGCCGGTCTGCCTGGCCAAGGCTCCGCCGCCAGAAGGCAAAGACGGCTGGTGCGACGACGCCGTGCTCGTGACCTGGGATGCCAAGGACGAGCTGGTGCCGTCGCAGATCTGGTACCACCTCGGCGGCTGGTCCGAGGACGGCGATACCTACGACACGCAACTCAACGACTTCGAGCAGGAGCTGAACCGTTTCTGGGCGGACCTGCTGGGGCCCGACGAGCAGCTTCGCCGCAGCATCCTGGCCGCCGTGACGGAGATTCGGCCGGAGTGGCAGACGGTGCTCGTGGCACACAACGGGACGGTCACCATCCGGCTCCCGGACGGGTCGGAGAAGGTGATCCGGCCGCCGGACCTCCTGAAGAAGAAGTCCCCGCAGAAGTAGTGCGCGCTGCCGCCGGCGCCCGGCGACGCGCCGGAAGCGCCGCCCCGCGCAATCGTAAGGAGAGCACCTTGAGCAGGATCATCATCGAAATGGACCAGGGGATTCTCAATGTGGAGGGTCTGCCGGCGGGGATGGAGGTCGAGATCCGGGACTACGGCGTGCCCGACGATTACGAAGGCCCGGATGTGGTGGTCGCGGAGGATGCGCGCTACCAGCGCGTCCTCCTCGTGCACAACGGGGCGCAAGGTGAAACCTGAAACCGGCGCAGCCACCTGCGTCGGCGGCGCGCCGAAGGAGCACGCAGACCATGTTCAAGTCTCTGGACCGGGTCGATTGGGACCTCTTGCACCAGCAGAAGCTCGTATTGCTGGGCGTGCTGGACAGCCTGGAGCGGAACGCGCCCACCGCGAATGCCTTGCGCGGCCTCGTGCATCTGTTGGACGCGCTCCAGGACGACGCCGTCGCGGCGGGACGCTGGGCCTTTCCTGGCGAAGCGGCCGGCCGCTCGGGAGGAAGGCGCTAACGAAGGAGGTACATGATGCCGCGTACGAAGAGCTGGGCTCGCACCGCGGCCCAGATGATCTACGCCGCCTACCCGGGCAGCGATTCGCTGCCGATCGATCCGCCAGGCGCCGGCGAGTCGCCCAATGCGTTCGCGATCCGAGCGCAGGAAGCCGGCGACACGCTGTTCTTGTTCCTGTGCCGGGAAGCCGGCGATGACTGCTGCGGCGCCGCGGAATACGTAGCCCGCTTGGACCGCGCGATCCGTGATATCGAACATGTAAGGGATGCCTTTGTACGTCCGGGCCGCGCGGGCGCGAGGCCATCGAAACGCACGCCGCGTTCAGCTCGGCCTCGCGCGACAGACCGAACGTAGGCCACCAGCCAACCGATCATCCCACCAGACGTGGCGCCCTGACGCGCCCCACGGAACCGGATTTCCCCCACAGCCACGAACAAGCACGGAATCTCTGCGCGAGAACCGTCGTGAGTCGGTGCGGCTCGCGCGCGGAACCGTCTGTACAACCGTGAGTCTTCATGGAACCCTAGAACCTCAAGCAACGGAGAACGATCATGCAAATTCTGTGGATCAATAACGATGGCGGCGGCTTCGCCGATTACGTGGAGGTCGCCGATGGCACGACGGTCGACAAGTTCTTCACCCAGAAGCTCCCCGGCCGGCAGCCCGAAGACTACCTGATCCGCGTCAACCGCCAGCCGGTGCCGCGGAACTACGTCATCCAGCCCGGTGACCGCGTCAGCATGACGCCAACGAAAATCGAGGGTGCGCGGCGCGCGTAATTCTCGGGAACAACAACGACTGGGGCATCCGTGGCGCAGACGCGCTGCGGGTGCCCCGTCGTTCTTGATGGAGAACGCCATGGACCAACGCAGGAAGTATCTGCTCCGGGTGGCCAGCGCGATCCAGACCGGCCTGCTGCGAGAGCCCCATCCCCGGCTGGCCGAGGCCGAAGCCACGTTGTCGCGGTTGTGCAGTCAGCTGGATTATCTGAAAGACACCGCGCGAAAGCTGGCACTTTGCCGGCAGTGCGGCTGGCACCTGGCCGGCCAGCAACTGCTTCAGGGTCTGCGTTACACCGTGCAGGAGCTGGGCGTAGAAGTGACGCGTAGCGAGCGGGTCGTCCAGGAACCGGCAGCACCCACCTCAGCGCTGGGACCGCTCTACGAAGAGCTGATCCAGACCGAGCAGGAGTTCGGCGAAGTCGAGTATCGCCGCAGCGAGGGCAAGCTCGTCGTCACGACCGCGCCGATCGTGCTCGAAGACGTGCGCTTAGGTCGGTTCGAGATCCAGCTCGTGCTCGATCGCCTGGGCGCGCCGGATCAGCGCGATGCGCTGCGCATCGTCGCCCTGGAGCCGAACCCGGCCGCCAGCGACGAACGGGTCACGCACCCACATGTCAGCAGCGAAGGACTCTGTGCCGGCGATGCCAGCGCCACTCTCCGGGCCGCGCTCAGCTCCGGCCGCATCTGCGACGTGTTCCTGCTGGCGCGTTCGGTGCTGGAGAATTACAACTCCGGCTCGCCGTTCGTGTCGCTGGAGAGCTGGGACGGCACGCCGTGCTCCGACTGCGGCTATTGCGCCAGCGCCGACGACACGTTTAATTGCAAGAGTTGTCAGCAGGACTACTGCGAAGAGTGCATCAGTTCTTGCCCGAGTTGCGACACGACCCTGTGCCGCGGCTGCCTGCGCAAATGTCCGCTGTGTGACGAATACGTCTGCGAAAGCTGTCTCCAGGCCTGCCACCGGTGTGGCGCCAGGGCCTGCCCGGCCTGCCTGGACGACAACGTCTGCCCAGCCTGTATCGAAAAGGAAAAGCAAAATGAGCAAGGAAACGACTACGACCAGCAACGCACCGGCGAAGACACCCGTGGCGGACAAGCCGCCGCGGAAGCTGTGGCTGCCCCAGAGCACGCGGCCACGGCGGCCGGTCCTGCGCTTCACGCCGACGGCGTGGGCCAAGCTGGAGTTCTTCCGCGACCGCGGCGACACCGAAATCGGCGGGTTCGCCGTCACAGCGCCGCATGATCTGCTGCTCATCGAGGAGTTCATCACGGTCCGGCAGGCGACCACGTGCATCAGCGTGGCATTCGATGATGCCGCGGTGGCAGACTTCTTCGAAGCCCAGGTGGACGCCGGGCGCAAGCCCGAGCAATTCGCGAGGATCTGGTTGCATACGCATCCCGGCGACAGCCCGACGCCGAGCGGGACGGACGAACACACCTTCGTGGACGTCTTCGGCCGCTGTGACTGGGCCGTCATGTTCGTGCTGGCGCAGGGCGGGAAGACGCACGCCCGGCTACGCTTCAGCGTGGGCCCGGGCGGCGACATCCTCATCCCGGCCGAAGTCGACTTCGCCCGGCCGTTCGCCGGTAGCGACCACGCCGCGTGGGCGGCCGAGTACGACCGGAACATCCAGGCGCGCGCGCTGATTGACCTAGGCCTGGATGGCAAGCGCAACGCGGCCAAGCGGGCGCTGGGCGCACCTGCGGCCACGGCCGAGGACCCCGATCAGGAACTCCTGGCCGTGTTGGAAAGCGAGCTGGATTGGGGCCTGGGGTGCGATGAAGCCGAGGAATTCCTCGGCGCAGCCGAAAGCGGGGTGTGGCCATGACCGTCCCAAATCTGGCTGACCGCGACCTGCGGCAGCGCGAGATCGTACCACCCGATCGCCTGGCTGCCTGCCGGGCCACGGTGGTCGGCGTCGGCGCCATCGGCCGCCAGGTTGCACTGCAACTGGCCGCCATGGGCGTACCCTGGCTGCAACTCATCGACCCGGACATCGTCGAGCCCGTGAATCTGGCGTGCCAGGGCTATCTGCAGGACGACCTGTCCCGGACCAAGGTCTCGGCCACGGCCGACCTGTGCCAGCAGATCAACCACGGGCTGGAGGTCCACGAGCTCAGCGAACGCTTCCGCCGCAGTCAGGACGTCGGCAACGCCGTTTTCTGCTGCGTGGACGCGATCGACACGCGCCGGCTGATCTGGCAGGCAGCGCAGGACCGCGTGGAGTTCTGGGCCGATGGCCGGATGAGTGCCGAGGTGTTGCGCGTCCTCACGGCTTGTGACGCGGCCTCGCGCCGTCATTACCCGACCACGCTGTTTGCGGCCGGCCAAGCCTACACGGGCGCCTGCACGGCCAAGAGCACGATCTTCTGCGCGAACATCGCGGCCGGGCTGATGATCGCGCAGTTCGCCAAGCTCCTGCGGCGACTGCCCGTGGACGCCGACCTGCAACTCAACCTGCTCGCCGGTGAACTGACGGTCGCACATATTCGCTGATCGATGATCCCGGTTTACTCGACGAAGACGCGCAGGTTCTGCCGCGCGAACTACGTGGGCGCGCAGAGCCGCCGGCGTCACTCGAACGACCATCTTGACGGGTTGGCGGCCGCAGTTGAGGGGACACCACAAGCCGGATTCGCCGAACTGGGCGGACCGCAACTTCAGCGTGGGCGTGGATCGCGCGGAGGGCCGCGTGGACTTCACGCCGACCCCGGTGACTACGGACACGTCGTGCCGACCACCGCCACGAATGGGTCGATGTCCGCGAACGTCACGCGGCCATCGTGGTTGCAGTCCGCGTTCAGCCATGGGCACTCGGGATGGCTCTGGTTCCACGCCGACTCGCCGGCCAGAGCCTCGACGAAGGGATCGATGTCGGCGAAGGTGACGCGGCCGTCGCAGTTCATGTCGCCGGGGCAGACCGACGGCGCGACCGTGACGACCAGGCGCACGAAGTTGAGGCCGCGGACGGCGTCGCCCTGGGGCCCGAAGGCGTAGCCGGTGTAGGTCACCCCGTCCTTGGTGACCACGTGGGTGGTCGCATAGGGGAAGGGAGGACCGATCTTGGAGTCCGCGCGCTGGCAGCCGGCGCCGTGGACATCCACCCACCTCCCGACGCTGCTCGGCCAGCCCAAGGCCCTCCCGAAGGGGATGTACGCCGCCTGATCGCCCGCGGACCCGCTGGTGGAATACCCGGCATGGGTAGTCGAGCTCCAGTAGTAGGGAAAGTCGGCGTCTCCATTCTCGTTGGTGATCGGAGTACAGGTAAAGAACGCGGTGTCGATGGCCGGCCGGCCGTTGAAGTCGGGGGCGTTCGCGTAGTCCACCAGGCTGTTAAGCTCCTTGGCGTTGGGCAGCCGCCAGTCGTTATGGCCCAGGTAGTTCGCGGTGTTCCTCGCCTGCACCCAGGTCAGCGCATCCTGCCAGGTCATGCCGATACCGCTGTCCACCTTGGACCACATCAGGTCCGTGGATGTGTCTGTGACCGTGCCGTCCCCGTTGTCGGTGAAGCCGTTGATGCCGTAACCAATGGGCCCGCGGACCAACTGGACGAAGAAGGTCTTCTCGGTGATGCCGTCGGGCATGATCAGATCGTAGCCCTTGATGCGGCCATCGGCGAAGTTGACGCCGAAGAGCTTCGGGTAGCCCGTCTCCGCGGGGTTGACGACAAAGAGCGTGCTGGAGGCGTACTGGGAGTCGATGAGGCGCTCCCCGAGGCTCGTCTGCCCGTAGGCAAAATTGAAATACGTCGTGTCGATGAAGGGAGTGAGGACCGACGGGTCCGTGCCGGTGTAGCTGCTGGGATCCGTCCCCGTGAAGTTTATCAGCGAGTAAAGCTCCTTGATGGTCGGAAGCCGCCAGTCGCTGAATCCTCCGTAGCTCATGGCGTTGACCGTGGCGACCCAGGCCTCCGCCTCGCCGAGGGTCTTCTTGTCGGCTTTGACCGGGGTCGCGAGCGTCGTGTTGGGGCCGCGCATCCAGGTCAGCTTCGTGACGTTGTCGAACACGGTCTCGCCATCGCTGCTCAAGGTGTAGCTGGGCTGGTGGCCGGCGTACTGCGCATCCTGGCCGTAGAAGGCCTCGCCGGCCTGCGGGCACGTGATCTCCGCGGTGTTGTCGTAGCACTTGTCTTGGCCTGTGTCGACGACCGGATAGTTGTTCGCGGGTAGCTCGACTACGGTCAACGCCGCCTCGTCCGATGTGGCCATGCCATAGTTGTTGGTCACGACGCAGCGGTAGTTGCCGGCATCGCTCTCCGCCACCGGGTCGATCGTGAAGGACGTGCTCGTCGCGCCGGAGATGTCGCCGTCGTTCCTCTGCCACTGGTAGCTCAGCGGCCCGGTCCCAGAGGCGGCAACGGTGAAGGTCGCCGAAGCACCAACCGGGACGGTCTGAGACTGCGGCTGCTGGGTGATGCTCGGCGGCGTGTTCTGGCTGGCGGTCACGGTGAAACCGCCGGCCTTCGAGAAAACAAGCGTCCCGTTGGGAGTTGAGAAGGTGATGGCCGCGTCCTTGGTCCCGGTGGGCTCCGCGGACGGGATGTTGAAACGCGCCGTGACGACATACTGGCTCGAGTGTGTCCCCGAGGTTCCCGCAATGGTGCCGATCATCACGCTGTTCGGCATGACGCCGGCCGGCGGCGCCGGCGGCACATCGGTGTCCAGCGTGAAGGTCACGAGGAGGTTGGTGGAGCCCTGCGGCGCGGAAGCCGGGTTAATGGCCGTGATCTGGTTCGTGGCCTGGCCCCATGCTGATCCCGGTGAGAGGCTCAGCGCGGCCCCCGCCAGAATCCAAAGCGCTCGCGCCGTACGCATGATCGGCTCTCCTCGTTGCTACGTGCGTGCACCAGGAACAGGGTTCGAGGTCGCCCGTCGCGCGGACTCTGCCATAAAAGACGCCAATGCATCACTATTATTCGCCCAGGTCGATTCCCATGCCCCGGCTGCCGGCTGCGGGCCAGCCGGGCCTGGCTTTACGGGCACGTCCTCCCGATCGTTGCCACGAACGGGTCAATATCCGCGAACGTGACCGTGCCGCTGTTGTTGCAGTCCGCGTTCAGCCACGGACATGGTGCGTGTGTCCACGCCGACTCGCCGGACAGCGCCGCGACGAAGAGGTCGATGTCCGCGAAGGTGACGCGTCCGTCGCAGTCCGTGTCGCCGGCACACAGGCACGGGTTGGGAGTGCAAATCGTTCCGGCGCCGTGCCATGTTCCCGAGCAGATCGCTTGCGTCGTCAGGGTGCATGCGCCAACGACACAGCAGGCCCCCGTCGGCGGCTGCGGGCACTGGTCGCAGGTGGTGTCGGTGCCAAGCCAGTTACCCGTGCAGCCCGCTTGGGCAGTAATCGCGCAGGTGTAGTCCGCGTAACAGCAAGCGCCGGTCGCGCAGTTCTTGCCGATCAACGCCACGAACGGATCGATGTCGGCGAAGTTGACGTGCCCGTCGTGGTTGCAGTCGGCGCTTAGCCACGGGCACGGCCAGTGCGTCCAGGCCGATTCACCGCTCAGCGCCTCAACGAATAGGTCGATGTCGGCGAACGTGACCCGCCCGTCGCAGTTCATGTCGCCGGGGCAGTGTGCCGGCGAGCATTGGAAACTCGCGCAGGTGGTGCGGGAATGCCAGATGCCGCCCTGGGCCTGGCAAGCCGCCTGGGTGAGTTGCTGGCACTGGCCGTTGGGTAGGCAGCAGGCCCGCGGGCCCAAGTCGATAACGCCTAGTCTATAGTACCAACCCGCCGCAACCCGCGTGAAGTGCGTGTTGGGCGCTGGGACGTTTGGGTCTCCGGATCCCCAGGTCACGATTGAGCCGTTGGCCTTCAGGCCGAGACTGAAGCCATCAGAGTTGTAACCGCCGGCCGCGACCGCCACGAAGTCGGTGTTCGGCGCCGGCACGTTGCATTCGCCATGCCCGTTGTCACCCCAGGCCACGATCGAGCCGTCGGCCTTCAGGCCTAGGCTGTGGTAAACGCCCGCCGCCACCGCGACGAAGTTGCTGTTGGGTGCCGGTACGTTGCATTGCCCCCAGTAATTGTACCCCCAAGGTGCGATCGAACCGTCCGTTCGCAGGCCGAGGCTATGGTACCAGCCCGCCGCCACCGCGACGAAGTTGGTGTTCGGCGGCGGCACGTTGCACTGACCCTGGGCGTTGTCGCCCCACGCCACAACCGAGCGGTTCGCTTTCAGGCCGAGACTGTGGCCATAGCCCGCCGCGACCGCCACGAAGTCGGCGTTCGGCGACGGGACGTCGCATTGGCCAGACCAGTCAACTCCCCATGCCACAACCGAGCCGTTTGCCCTCAGACCGAGATTGTGGAGTCCTCCCGCCGAAAGCCCCGCAAAGCCCGCATTGGGCACCGGCGCGTTGCAGTCGCCCCAGGTGCAGCTTCCCCAGGCTACGATCGTGCCGTCGGCCTTTAGGCCCAGGTTATAATCCCGGCCGCCGTCCGCCGCGATGAAGCCCGCGTTGGGTGCCGGGACGTCGCATTCAGGCCCCGCCGTGCATCCCCAGATCACAATTGCACCCGGCTCCGGCACGCAGGGGTTGACCGTGCAGGAGGTCCCCCAGCCTAGAAACACGCCACCTTGCGGCGCGCACTGCGACTCGTCAAGCACGATTGTGCAGAGGCCACTCACAAGGCAGCACGCGCTGCGGCACGTGTTCGACTCGCACGGCACACCCGGCCCGAGCCAGTGGCCCCACGATCCGTACAGGCTGCAATAGTGCTCTGTCCATGCGTTGCAATTGCCGACGACGCAGCACGCGCCCGTGGGACCGCATGGATTGGTCGAACAGCTCGTGCCAGGACCCAGCCAGGCGTCGCCTCCACAGCCGACGGCGGGCCGCAACTCGCAATGCCCGTCCGCGAAGCAGCACGCGCCGGGTGGTCCGCACAGGTTCGGATCGCAGGACTGGCCCTGCAGCCAGGCGATGCCGACCGCCTGGCAATAGGCCTGGATCTCCTGCGAGCAATGCTGATCGGCGAAGCAGCAGGCGCCCAGCGGCGGTTGCGGGCAAGGGTTCGGCGTACAGGGCGTGCCGGGCGGCTGGGCGATGCCGCCATCGTACTCGCAACTACCCGCGCTCATCACGATGCACATTCCGCTGTTGAAGCAACAGGCGATGTCCCCGCACGGGTAAGGCGTACAGCTTGAGGGATACGCGTGCGGCGTGCCCCCCTGCGCGGTGCAGTCAGCCGCCGGCATCTCCTGGCAGGTCAAGTTGCTGAAGCAACAGGCGATGTTGGGTTGCGGACAGGAGCTCGAGCCACAGCTCGTCCCGGGACCCTGGAATATGCCGTTGCAGGGCGGCGCAACGACAGCACAGGTGCCGTCCGCGCGGCAGCACGCCCCTGGCTGCAGGCAGGCGTTCGGCCAGCATGTGGTCCACGCCCCCTGCCACCAGTGCGTGCAGGCGGATTGCGGCGTAAGCGAGCAGGTCCCATCCCCGGAGCAACAGGCGCCGGTTACAGGGCACGCGTTTGGCCCGCAGGTCGTCCCCGTACCCAGCCACCAGCCTGTGCATGCACCATCCGCTATAACCGAGCAAGTTCCATCGCCGTAGCAGCAGGCCCCGGTCTCTGGCTGCGGACACTGATACGCTGAACAGGCCGACGGGTGAAAGACCCCGCCCAGACTCAGGCACACGCCCTGCATCAAGTCTTCGCAGTGCCCGTCGGAGAAGCAGCAGGCGCCGGGCTGCGAACACGCCGCCCCGGCGCAGGAAGCGAACACATACGTGCCGGCTCGCGCAATGCACTGCGCAATCGCAATCTCCTCGCAATGGCCGTCCGCGAAGCAGCACGCTATCGGGCAGGGGTCCGCCGGCGAGCAGGTCGTGTCGTCCCCCAGGTACGTGTAGCCCGACGGGCAGTCCCCGGGTGCGATCACGGTGCTCATGTGGCACCCACCGCCGGGCAAGCAGCACGCCCCCGGCTGCGAACAGGGATTCGGCGCGCATGACCGGCCCGGCCACCAGAACGTGCCTCCTGTGGCGCCGCACGCCGAGACCAGGTCCATGGCGCAGGAGCCGTCGGAGTAGCAGCACGCCCCGCACACGGTGCTACTCATGTTGTGTTCGCCGAAGCCGGTGCAGATCTCGCTTCCGTGGGGCGTCCCGTTCCAGAGGTGTCCGTCGTCGTCGTCGACAGTCAGGAAGTCGATCGTGATCTGAGGGGTGATCAACGTGCCGCTGTGCAAGAGGATCGAGTCGATGGTCAAGCCGGAGATGATGGCCAGGGCGTCGGTGTGACCGGCGCTCAACAGCGCGGTTCGGGTACTCCAGATGCACCCCGAGAGCAGCTGGCCGCAGGCATGGATTTCACTCCCGCAGCTTGAACAGCCCGAAACCTGGTATTGGCAGGTGTTATCCGCGGTGCGCGCGCCTGCGTTGCAGGCGCCCCGTTCTCCCCAGCCATGAACTGGATCGTCAGCGATCAAGGCCCCGATCGCGTCCCCCATTCCCTCACCATAGGCCCCCTGCCCGCTGCCGCCACACTCCACCATGTGATGTCCGTACTCGTGATGCACAACGTTGGAGAAAGCGAAGTTCGCAAATATCCCGCCGGCGGCGCAGAAGTTGATCGCGCTTCCGTCGTACCAGGCATTGCCGGGACAGATGGACGCGTCCGTGGACATTACACGGACAGGAAAGTCCGTCTCGCCGGAGACCGTGGGGTAATCGGGGTGGTAGGTCAGGCAGAAGTCCCGGACGATATTGGCGTGTATGTAACTGTTGACCTGGGCACGAACGGCCTCATCGTTGTTCGCAGCATTGTGCACAAAGTCGGCTGGACCGGGCGGCGTGACGGTCCGCGTCAGTGATTCTTCAGCGCCTTGGAGGTTCTCAACCACAAAGTAGCGCCCGCTCATTGGAGACTCAACCAGGACCGCCGACTGACCGTTGTTGGGAATCGTGAAGCTCCCGTTGACATCGGCATACGCGGTTGTGACGCCGATGCTCACCTTCGCGTACGGCATTGCCGTCGCGACCTCGGGCCCACAAATGTCCGCCGCCGGGCCCGTTGTGGCCATGCCGCGAACGGTGCCGGTTACGTCGGTCCGGACGATCTGATCCTCGCTGTAGAGGATCTTGCCGGAGGTCGGCTCGACGATGAACAGCCAGCGCGCGTAGTCCGCGGCGGCTGGCGTGCCACGCTGGGCGTAGAACAGGTAACCCAGCGCCGGCCTGATCACGTCGTCGTCCACGCCGGCCCAGATGACATAGTGCCCGGGCGTGAACAGAGCCAGACCCGGCACCAGCTTCAGGGCGGCGGCGTGACTCTGTTCACTGGGGTCAGATGCAGAGGGGCCGACCGGGAGCGAGAAGTCGCCCAGCTCGCGCAGGCTCGAGCCGGCCCAGACGACCGGGTAAGGCGCCTGGTTGAGCACCAGGAGGCGCAGGTCGGCGTTGTAGACCGGCACGCCGCCGCGGTACTGGGCGTAGTACACCAACGTGAACCGGTATGTGCCGCGGTCGGGTTCGTAACGGACCGGCTGCGTGCGTTGCGCGTTGAAGTGGTTGCCGGTGTCCAGATCGGCGACCTCCGCACCAAACACGCCGGCGTGCGCGTGCACAAACTCCTCCGCCGCCGCTTCCGGCGTGGCGGCCGTGTTCAGTGGCGTGCCGTAGACGCGTGTCACGCGCGTTCCGGAAACATAGAACTGGACTTCTGGGTAAAGAGCCCGCAGTCGCGCCACGGCGGACAACGCCGGCGCGGACAGGGCCGCGTCGTGGGGCTGGGCCGCGAGCGGCAGCGGCACGAAGAGCAGCCCGGCGACGGCGCTGAAGACGGCGAGTTTCATGATGCCTCCTGACGTTTGTCGAACTCCCACAGGCCCGTGTCCCGGATGATCGACTGCCGGAGGAAGTCGGTCAACCCGCGCGCCGATGGGATCGGGCCCGATGCCGTCACCGTCGTGCTCGACCGCCTCGACGAAGCACTCTTGGAAATGCCGCGGACGCCGCGTAATCAGCGGCCACGATGACCAAGTGGTCGGGCGGCACGATCGACCCGACGTCCGCCAGCTTCCGCGCCCGCATACGCATGCGCACGTCACCGTCGCCCTCGTGCCAGGCCCGCCAGGGCGCTGCACTTCTCAACCGCCATTCACATTGGACGCTGCATGTCCTCGTGGATCCGTGAAGAATCAAAAAAGGGGGCCCGTGATCAGCGGGCCCTCTGTAGGAGGAGGAGTTTTGCTTCTCGAGGATCCTTTGCGACCCTCTTTGGAGGAGGAGGTACTCATTTCTAGGCCCTGTGTCCAAGCGATTTCCATCTTCGTCCTCAAAAAACCCAACAAATCCACCCGAAACCGGTTCCGGGGCGTCGCTGACCCGCGTGGTCCCCGCCGGATGCTGGACCTGGACGAAGCACGCCCAGGCCGGCGTCCGGAGCACCAGCCAGTACAGGCCGCACCGGCGGCATTCGGCCTCGAACCGGGCCAGGCAGCCGGCGGCCATACCGGTCAGGTGAGCCTCCCAGGCGGGCGCCTGCCAGACGAAGGTCTGCCCGGCCCGGGTTACCCGCAGCGCGACCTCTTCCCGTGTGCTGAGGTGCAGCTCGGACGTGCCAACCGAGACGTTCGTCGCCCTGTTCGTCGGGCTGGGGCTCGATGGCGTGTCCGGCACTGCGGCCCGATGGCGGTCAAAGAGGTCGCCGCCGTCGTGCTCAAGGCCGGGCACAAGTCGAAGAACAGGGCGCTGCCCAAAACCGTCGGCAAATACCTGGCCGCGATGCCCGGCGTGCAGAAGGTCGGGCACGGCACTTTCCGGGCAAGCTGACGCATTCGCGACCAATCGTGATCCGACGTGACCCCACCGGAGCCCATCCTGGGACTCATTGGAGCCGTACATCGTCGCCGCCACCCGGCCGGGCCGGCCAGGGCGCTGCACTTTTCAACCGCCGTTCACAGCTTGCCCTAATCGTCGATCAGCTCCGTCAGGGAGACTTGGCTAGGGGTGTGAGACTACCTCGATCGCTCGCTCCAGAATCTCGTCCCGCCCGGCCCGCACGCCGGCGACCGTCCGCCGCACCGGGATCGTGGGCAGGACCCCGACACCGTGGTGCTGCGCGCCGTCCTGCTTGAGCACCTTCATCCCGGTCCAGGTCACCGTGTAGCCGCCGGGCAGCGTAAAGGGGTTCACGTTTCCGTTCGTACCGGCGGTCGGGCCGCCAACCAGCTCGCCCAACTTATAGTGCTCCACAATCCCCAGGCACGATTCGGCGTAGCTGATCGCCCGCGCGTCGATGAGGAAGGCCCGGCGGGCCGTGAGGTATGGTTCGCGCGGCTTAAGCCGCCATTCGGGGTCCTGGTGAAACGTCAGGTCCTGCCGGTCGGGCCGCCTTACAACAGGAATCTGCCACTGAGCGCTGGTCATGAGTTGTCTTGTCAAGTGTGGCAGGTATGTGTCGGGGTGGAGTTTCAGGGCAACCGCATTCTCCGATCGAAACCCGGAAAGACGGGTTGTCGCCACCGGCGAACCCCGTTCCTGAGCGACCGTCGCGGGTGACTTCGCTCGGTCGCCCGGGCCGAACCGCAGAACTG
>Ga0182017_10000962_pt1 | contig 22580 bp, 21 predicted proteins | sample 712E3DmetaG_FD_120492 | JGI IMG/M metagenome (GOLD analysis project Ga0182017, IMG submission 120492) | Permafrost microbial communities from Stordalen Mire, Sweden - 712E3D metaG | ecosystem: Environmental > Terrestrial > Soil > Wetlands > Permafrost | place: Sweden: Stordalen | collected... | reverse complement strand
TTGGGGAGATTACAATAATGATGGGTATTTAGATATTTTATTAACCGGCGATTATTTAGCTAAAATTTACAAAAATAATGGTGATGGAACTTTCTCTGAGCAGACCGGAATTTCGTTAGCAGAAGTATCAGGAGGTTCTGCTGTCTGGGGAGATTATAACAATGATGGGTATATAGATATATTGTTAGTAGGATACACACGTAATGAAGGTTATGTTTCAAAAATATACAAAAACAATGGAGATGGAACTTTCTCTGAGCAAACAGGAATTTTATTACCAGGAATAACTGGTTCAGCAACATGGGCTGATTATGACAATGATGGTAATTTGGATATCTTATTAACAGGAAACACAGGTAATCATTTTATTTCAAAAATATACAAAAATAATGGCAATGGAACTTTCACTGAACAAACTGGGATTTATTTAGCTGGATTGAACTCTAGTTCGGCTGCCTGGGGTGATTATGATAATGATGGATTTTTAGATATCTTATTATGCGGATATACTAGTATTCTTTCTCCCATATCAAAATTATACAAAAATAATGGTGATGGAACTTTTTCTGAACAAACCGGAATTATATTGAAAGGATTAAATGAAGGATATGAAGCTTGGGGAGATTATAATAACGACGGATTTTTAGATATTCTTTTGACAGGATATTACTTAACAGGAAATGGTATAGATACTACCCATATATCATCCATAGTTTACAGAAATAATGGAGATGGAACCTTTTCTGAACTAACTGATACTTCAATATTAAATGCTGGTGGCAGATCAGTCGCTTGGGGTGATTATAACAATGATGGGTATTTAGATATGTTTTTAAATGGTAACTATTCAAAAATTTACAAAAACATTGGCACTTATCCTGTAAATACAGCACCTACTGCATCTAGTAATTTGGAACAAACTATAAAATTCAATAATGTTACACTAAAGTGGGGTAAAGCTACTGATAATCAAACCCCGCAAAATGGATTAAATTACAATATCCGTGTAGGCAGTACATCTGGCGGAAGCGACATTGTAAGTCCTGGTGCATCATTAACTAATGGCTATCGGCGAATTGCTGCTATTGGCAATGTAGGATATAAATCAGATGGATATACCCTAAATTTACCTGAAGGGACTTATTATTGGAGTGTTCAGACAATTGACAATGCTTTTGCAGGTGGTTCCTGGTCAACTGAAGACTCCTTTACTATTGAATCATCTCAAACTTCGCATATTGAGGCAGATAGTATAAGTATAACTAGTATGAAACTTAACTGGACTAATGGAAGTGGCGATAAACGAATTGTTTTTATGGCTGATGGCAATAAAGGAATTGCCAAGCCTTTCGACAGTACTACTTATGAAGCAAGCAGTACTTATAGTTTAGGAACACAAATCGAAAATTCAGGTTGGTATTGCGTATATAATGGTACAGGAAATGAAGTTACAATAAATGGCCTTAAAGATGGCTCCAGTTATAATATTGAGGTATTAGAATATATTGACACTGCTGGCAATGAAAAATACAACAACAGTTTACTTAATGGAAATGTGGCTTTAATTAGAACCAAACAAATATTTGAACTGCAATTTGAAGCTCCTTTTTTATATGGTGGAGGTAATATTGCCTGGGGCGATTATAACAATGATGGATATATGGATTTTTTATTAACTGGATATTCACAAACTGAAGAATGTGTATCAAAAATTTACAAAAATAATGGTGATGGAACATTCACAGAACAAACCCAAGATTCTTTAATAGGTGTAATGGATGGTTCAGCGGCTTGGGGTGATTTTAATAACGATGGATATTTGGATATACTATTGACGGGTGCTACTATGCGACAAGGTCTGCAGGCTAAGATATACAAAAATAACGGAGACGGAACCTTTACAGAACAAACAGGAACTTCATTGACAGGAATCGAATTCGCTTCTATATCTTTGGGTGACTATAACAACGATGGATTTTTAGATATTTTATTGACAGGAGGCGCAAATATAAATAATAATTATCAGCGTGTATCTAAAATTTTTAAGAATAACGGAGATTGGACTTTTTCAGAGCAAACAGGAATTGCATTACCCGGAGTATATCATGGTTCTGCCGTCTGGGGCGATTATAATAACGATGGATTATTGGATATTTTAGTGGCTGGGAATACAAGTTTTTCTGAAATAGGAAATGTTGTGACAAAAACTCAAGCAACTAAAATATTTAAAAATAATGGCAATGGTACATTCTCAGAACAATCTGATATTTCTTTAGTTAAATTAGATGATTATGTTTCAGCAACCTGGGCCGACTATAACAATGATGGATATTTGGATATACTTTTGTCAGGGTATCTACCAGATGTTGGTTATAAATCAGTATTATATAAAAACAATGGCGATGGAACCTTTACAGAACAAATAGGAACTTCTTTTATTGGAGGTGGATCTGTGGTTTGGGGCGATTATAACAACGATGGTTATTTGGATATATTAATGACGGGAAATGCAGATACTGGTACAGGCTATGCTTCAAAAATATATAAAAATAATGGCGATGGAACTTTTATAGAACAAACTAATATTCAATTAACAGATGTGCTCAACGGTTCGATCGCCTGGGGGGATTACGATAATGATGGAATGCTCGATGTTCTTTTGGCTGGAGATGCAATAAATGGACCTGTTATAAAAGTATATAAAAATGTTGGTAATTTTAAAATTAATACGCCTCCTTCTGCACCTGTTAATCTCCAACAAATATTAAATCCGGATACTGCAAAATTAAAAAGCTATAAAGTTTTAAATGATTCGACTTATGGTAATAGAATTAAATTAAAATGGGACAAGGCTGTTGATGACTTAACACCACAAAATGGGTTAAGTTATAACATTCGTCTTGGTACAAAACCTGGAGGAAGTGATGTTATAAATCCAATGTCATCGGTTATTAATGGTTACAGAAGGATTCCAGCTTTTGGAAATGCGAGACAAATTACAGATGGATATACAATAAACAATTTATCTGACGGAACCTATTTCTGGAGTGTACAAGCTATTGATAATACATTTGCAGGTGGCGCTTGGGCTGAAGAAAAGACTTTTACTATTTCAGATACAAGTACAAAAATTCAAAATATTAAATTTAACAATTATATCAAATTTTATCCTAATCCAGCAAAGGATCATATCACGATTGTTAAGGTCAAAGATGAACCATGTTTAGTTACTGTTACTGATTTAAATGGGAAAAATGTCTTAAGTCAACAAATTAAATCAAATGAACAGATTATATATTTAAATAAACTAGTCGCTGGTTTATATATTGTTAAATTGCAGACAAGGAATGGCGTTTTAGTAAGTAAATTGATAGTAGAATGATGTTTATCAGATAAATTTAACATGAACTTATAATATCATGTTATCATATACTGAGTAAAATATGTACTACACACAACATCGGCTCATATAAAATGCGGGTAATAGAGGGTTTGCAAGTTCAGTGCTTTCTAATTATATTTGTGTAGTGGGATTTATTCTGCAAGTAAATCCCGCACTTTACCATAGCCGAGGAACGTTATGCACAAGTTAAAAAGCGCTTCACAGATAAAACTTACCAACTTATTGACAAAAATACCAGATAGATTGAATATAATTGATAACGGAATAATAAGTACTGATTTTTGACATCATATTTAACCTTAAAAAAGAAAAAATGATAAAACAAATCAGCACCTTCTTTATTATAGTCTTTGGGGTAATAAACTATTCTTCCAGCCAAACAACATCTATAGATTATTACAGTAATTCCCAAATAGGCAAAACCTTATCCACTCAAAAACTAAGCGGACCAGAATTAAATTTTGAACACCTATGGAACACCTTTGACAGAAATTATGCTTTATTTTCCCCAAAGAAAATTGACTGGGATGCATTATATAGGGTTTACCGGCCAAAGGTGTCTTCTCAGACATCAGATAGTGCACTTTTTGATATAATGAGTAACTTACTTAGTCATTTGAACGATAATCATGTCTGGTTAAGGTCTCCAAATCGTTCTTACCGATCAGGAATTTTAGGTGATATGCCAAATATGGATAATTTCTTTCCTCTTCTTAAGGGCAAATATCTGCATGGGTACAAAGATCATGCTGCTGGTATTTTTTCCGGTTGGCTTACCGATTCAATAGGGTATTTCTATATCCAGTATTTTACCGACTTCGAAAAAACTTTCGCGGTTATTGACGAAATAATTGATGAGTTCAAAAATACAAAAGGAATGGTTGTCGATGTTAGAGAAAACTGTGGAGGAGCGGATGCACTTGGAAAAATGATTGCTGATCGTTTCGCTGATCAAAAACGGAACTACATGACCATACGCATTAAAAATGGCAGTTCGCATAACGATTTTGGCGACTCACAATATTGGTATATAGAACCTGAAGGGCGACTTCAATACACTAAGCCTGTAATTCTTCTCACCAATCGGTACTCTATCAGTGAAGCCGAGATTTTTACGTTAGCAATGCGAACATTGCCTCATGTTACTGTTATTGGAGATGCAACTTCAGGTGTTTTTGCTGATGTTTATCAGGATACACTTCCTAATGGATGGACATTTAGATGTCCATATAGTCTTTACGAAGATAATGCTGGTTTTTGCTGGGAAGGGATTGGTATACCAGCCGACATTAGACAAACCTTAACAAAAAAAGATATAGATAACGGGCATGAAAAAATTGTTGATTTGGCAATTGAACTTATAAACAAAGGTAAACTCAGCCCAAAAATAGATAAAAACAGCTTATTAAATATTCGAGAATCATTAGTAGACTTTCTAAAACAAAATTCTGACAGTAAAAATTTTTATTTGTCAATAAATAAGTTCTTAGATTTAAAATCTAAATACCCTGATAAATATTACATTGATGAAAATAGGACTAATGAATTTGGCAATCAATTAATGGATAAAAATGAGGTGGACAAAGCTATTCGGTTATATAATATAAGTACTATGGAATTTCCAAAATCAATAGTAGGATTTGATAATTTAACTAATGCTTATTTAAAAAAAGGAAATACTAAATTAGCAGTAGAATCAATAGAAAAATCAATGATGATTAACAGACAAAGCTATCCGTGGGAAAGGAAATCCTACATGGAAAATCAGAAAAAATTATTAGAATTTGAAAATAAATAATGCAATAGGGCATAACACAGTGTGCAACTTTGCTAACACCTTGCTCTCATGAGGATTTCAATTCGCAATTTAACGTTATACAAAGAAACCATGAAAACAATTAAACTCATTTTTCTAATCAAAATACTCATAATTGGAATATTTACTTTTTATTTGGACGGATTTTCACAATCAAAAAGTTGCATAGGATTACCCGACAATAAAATGTTGCCTGTTATTGAATTGAAAGGGAATGGTTATGAAAGAGGGCTTCAACATGGGAAACAACTCAAAAGTGAAATTGCAGAAATAATTAAGAAATGGAAGGGAAACATTGTATCTCCTACACAAAATGCAGATTCTGTAATAACAGAATTCCTGAATAAAACAGATTTTGAGTCTGCTATAAATAGATGGACACCTGAAATAATGGATGAAGTAAAGGGTATTGCAGATGGATCTGGTCAAAAATTTAATGACGTATTTGGATTTCAATTATTAGATGAGTTTTGGGTTTATTTTGATAGGCGCGCAAACATAGGCTCAGATCATTGCAGTACTATTGGTGTTTCTGCCACAAAAAATCATTCCGCTTATATTGCACAAAATATGGATTTGGAAAACTATATGAATGGATATCAAATATTGTTACATATCCTTGGAACCAAAACCGAACCCGAGCAATATATTTTAACTTGTGCAGGACTAATCGCAACAACAGGGATGAATGTAAAAGGAATTGGGGTTGTTGTTAACACTCTTATGGAATTACAATCATCCGAAAAAGGTTTACCAGTTGCATTTGTTATTAGGGGGATATTAAACAAACAAAATGGTGAAAGTGCTCTAACTTTTGTAAAATCTGTAAATCATGCATCGGGACAAAACTATATTATTGGTATTCAGGACAGTGTTTACGATTTTGAAGCATCATCAAACCAAATTATTCGGTTTCATCCAAAAGGAGAACGAACTGGAATAGTTTATCATACAAATCATGCGCTTGTTAATCATGATATAAAACCGTGGTACTCGGAATACCATAGAAAAGTATTAGCAAGTGAAACAAAAAATACAAATAGTGAAATACGATTTGGCGCATTAGAAAAAAGACTTGACAAGCCAATAGAAGAAATCTCTTCGGATATTATAAAGGCTACACTTCGTTCAAAAGACAATGAAGAAGATCCAGTATGCAGAACTTATAAAAATGAGGGTAGTGGTGTTTTTACATTTGGCTCTGTATTATATACTTTATCTGGTAAATGTTCGGTTCAATTAACATTTGGCTCTCCAGACAAATCTGAATATCATGAATATTTCTTTAAAAAATGAATCCCAGATATTATCAAAAAAAATTAAGGTAACTATATACAAGATTACACTAATTATATAAGGGATTGATTATCAATACAACATATTTAATTTATTGAAAATCAATAATATATAATTATGTTATAAAGCATAAACTTAAACAACATAAATTAACGTATTATTACAATTCAGAAAAAAATCAAGTTTTTTACCTTATTTTGACACAAAATTATTATCTTTATTTTTAATTAAAAAATTATCAACAAATTTTTGCTCCAGTTGTTTTAATATCATAATTGACAATACGTTTGTGCATTTTTTGCAACCTAAAGATTTACAGATCGTATAATAACCTTGAAAAACTAGCGAAGATGAAAGCCAAAAGAAGTGAATTAGGTGATAAAATATTGTATGATGAATCTTTAAGTAGAAAAATATTAGAAAAGATATTAGTCTCGAAGAATCCAGATATAAATGTTACAGTTAAAAATGGCAAATATTTATATAAGGTTTCTGAAATGAAGAAATGAATATTGCCTTTCCTAGTTTATTAATACTACTTATTTTATTACCGGGTCTATTATTTAGACGTATATATTATTCTACTAAGTTCTCAACTAAATATTCTGGAACAAATATATGGGAAGAAGGATTGTACGCCTTAATCCCGGGTGTTATTTTGCAAATTTTATTTTTAAATATTATTAAATTATTTGGTTATAATGTTAATTTGATAGATATACTTAATTTAATTATACTTCCTCAAAATTTAAGTCTACAAAGTGCCATTTCGAATTTTAACCACCATTTTAATAATATATGTTTATATAATCTATCCATTAATACTTTCAGTTTGTTAATTGGATATCTATTTAAAAGGATTGTTATTAAAAGACATATAGATGTAATTACCGATTTTTTTAGATTTCAGAATGAGTGGTATTATATTTTTGAAGGATTTTATTTACAAATTAACACAATAGATAAATTAGACATTTGGGATAAATTAAAACATATTTTATGTATTCAAAATGTTTTAATTGAAAATAATGTAGATATAATAGTTGTTGACGCATTAGTAATTATTGATGACATTCCTATAATTTATAGTGGGTATATGGATGATTATATGATGGATAAAAATGGAGGTTTAGAAAGGATTATTTTAAAATATCCCAAAAGAAGAATATTTAAAAATTCTATTGATAAACAATTGAAAAAACCACAAATGAATGACGACGAAACCCTATATGATATACCTGGAGATTTTATGATTATTCCTTATAGTAAAATTGAAAATATGAATTTTATATATTTAAAAATCTTAGAAGAAGAAAAAGACAAATGATTTATTTTTCTTTCTCAGAGTTATAATCTAATGCCTTTTTAAGTTTCTTATTATATGGAGATAATCTACCCATTATCTCATCTTCTTTCCTTTTATGCTCAATTAACTGTCTTGCAGTTTTCATCTCTGGTAATTCATCAATTTTCTTTTTAAAATCAGTAAATTCCCCTAAATTTTGTTTATTTTGGAATAAATTATATTCATTAATTCTGAATATTTCCCCCTTTTCAGTTTTAATTATATCTTTTACAAGATTAGCTAAATTCAAAGCATTAACTTCTTCTTTAATCTGCAAAAAATCCCATACAGCAAATTTTACAGAGTCGTAACTGTCTAATAATAAGATTTTCTCTCTTTTTGTTTTGTTTAATATCTTTTTAGTAAGTGCTATATTATTCTTAATGCAATACTGTTTGATTCTTTCATTAATAATATCTGCACTAATATCGAGTATTTCATTTCTCCATTTATGGAAATCAGCAAATGGATTTTTAGCATTACTTTTTGATATAAACTTTTCTTTATTAGCATCTTCTACAATTTCTTGGTGAGCAACATATTTAAAAACCTCTTTAAGTCGAATTAAATTTAAGATTTGGTCATGGTCAAGAAGTTCATAAGAATATTTTTGCTTTTCAAGTTCTTTTAATTTTTGAATTTCTTCTACTAAATATAATTCAAATTCAGGGCTTAACCAACCAGCAAAACGAATTGCTATATCTTTATGAGCATAAGTGCCAGAAAATTCACCTATTTTAGTAAAAATACCTTTAGAGTTTGTCAATTCAACCCACTGCTTAATAGATAAATTTCTTTCTTTTATTAGTCTTTGCACGGTGCTCAATTGAGCACCGTCATAAGATGGATTATACTTCTTCTCCCAAACATTAAGAAATTCAATAGTTTGAACACTTCTAATCCATGAAAGAATGGATTTTCTGCCTTTCCATACCTTAGCCATATCAGTAAGATTAATATAATCATTCCTCTCGTCTGAAAATAGACTAATTTGAGCACCATTATATCTAATGATAGCATTTTTTTGTTCACTCATTTTATTATCCATTGATTAAAGATTTATAGGTTAAAACGATATTCAGTATTTGCAAGTAATAAATTGAATCTTTTACTTTCTTCAATTGTTCTGGTATTATATCTGAAAACAAACTCATCAACATATTTCTGTAAGTGTTTTTTTGAGGTAAAATGATAGATTCCAAAAATACCACGTTTTAAAAGACTCCAAAAACCTTCAATTGTATTGGTATGAATACGACCGTTTACATATTCTTTTTCATTATGCTTTACTATTTGGTGGTCATAAATCTTGCTTACGCCTTTGTAGCCTAACCATTCGTCAGTATAAACCATTGCAGATTCTTTAATTGATTTGATAGCTTCTTTGGTCAAAGTTTCAGAAGACACGTCTTCAACCTTCTTAGCTACTAATTTACCATCTCTTTCAATCATACCGAAAACGGGTGTTTTGTCTTTTAAGCTTCTGCCTTGTGAAGCTTCAATCTTTTTACTTTCGTGCCTGTTTTTATTCTTACCACCTACATAGGTTTCATCTACTTCAACTTCATTGTCTAACTTAACATCATTGTCAAAACCAAAGCAATTTCTTATTCTTTGAAGCATAAACCAGGCTGTTTTTTGAGTAATATTCAAATCTCTGCTTAATTGTAAAGACGAAATGCCTTTTTTATGTGAAGTTACAATGTAAATTGCTAAAAACCAAGTTTGTAGTTTAACTTTGGTGTTATCAAATAAAGTATTGGTCTTAACATTGAAATATTTACCGGTATTCTTACATTTGTATTTATTACCAGCACATTTATAAACTTGTGAGGCTGGATCGAACGGTGAAACAATATTACCGTTCCAACGAAGTTGTTCTAAGTGATCTATACAAGTTTGTTCGTCTGGAAAAGCTTTCAGAAGCTCAATGATAGATTGAAAATTAGTGTTGATCATAGTCTTATCTTTTTGATGATGTAAAGATAAGAAGAAAATTACACTAATCCAAATTATTTAGTGTAAAAATGTATATAATTACCAAAATTAATTTAAAACAAAGCAGCACACAACAATGCATAATAGCGCATTGCCTTGGTTGGAGGTGTTCTTGTCGGTTTCGATAATTTGAGTAAATTGTACCTTGATACCAAACAGCCTTGAAGACGGCAACGACTCCATATGAGCATGCGTTGTGCGCAAGTTAAAAAATTGCTCACTGATAAAACTTATTAACTTGTTGACAAAAATACCTGATAGACTGAATATATTTGATTACAGGATATTATTGACTGACTTTTGTTATCATGTTTAACCATTAAATTTAAAAATCATGAAAAAGTCAGTTGTAATTTTAATTCACATTACCTTTTGGGCGGTTATCTACATTACATTGTATACCGTTCTACCTGCTATTTTAAAAGACCCGTTTCCACCTATGGGAGGAAGTCCTTTTTGGACTTATGGGTGGCTTACATTAGATACATTTGTAAGTGTTTTAATACCCTTTTATTCATTTTATTTATTGCTTCAAAAGTTATCAGGTAAAAAACACAGGTTGATTTGGTATGTAGTCGCATTGGTACTTTTGATTTCATATCCGGCTTTCATATTATCGTTTACAGATGATTTCAAAAAAATTGATATTGCAAACTATCCCGGCAGCTTTTTATCCTATATGTTTGTTGCTTTTGTTGGAGGATTATTCAGTGTCTTTTTTAATTGGATAACCCAAAACAAACAAAGAGATAATCTTGAAAAACAAAATCTAAAAAGCGAACTGACGTTGTTAAAGTATCAGATTAATCCGCACTTTTTGTTCAATACATTAAATAATGTCGATTCTCTGATGCATGAGAATGTTCAAAAGGCTTCAACGGCATTGAATAAATTGTCGGAGATAATGAGATACATGATTTACGATTCGGAAAAAGAAACAGTTTCATTAAAGGAAGAACTGGCTTATATTGAAAGTTACATTTCCCTGCAAAAACTTCGGATTATAAATGACAATAAAATATCTTTCAACATTACCGGGGATATAAACAATATCCAGATTGCTCCTATGCTATTTATTACTTTTGTTGAAAATGCCTTCAAACATTCGTCTTTAAAGAAAACAGACAATAGCATCGTCATTAAATTGGATGTATCAGAAAAACAAATTAATTTTAGTTGTATTAATAGCCTATCCTCTTCTCCGGCAGAAAAAGATGAATCAAGTGGCATAGGTTTAGAACTTATAAAAAAACGTCTTGAATTGATTTATCCCAAGGCCTACGAATTTAAAATTGATAAAACAGAGCAGAGTTTTGCAGTATATTTGAAAATAAAAACCAATGCAAATTAATTGTATTGCTATAGAAGATGAGCCTTTAGCATTAAAAAAGCTAACTGGTTTTATCAATAAAATTGAATACCTGAGATTATCCAAAACTTTTGATAATGCCATAGAAGCAATAAGCTATTTAAAAGGAAATTCTGTTGACCTTATATTTCTTGACATCCAAATGGAAGAATTTACAGGTATTCAATTTTTAGAAACAATCAAGCAACGACCAAAAGTGATTATCACAACTGCATATGATAAATATGCTGTCAAAGGTTACGAACTTGATGTTTCGGATTACTTATTAAAACCCTTTACTTTCGAGCGATTTTTGCAAGCTATTGAAAAAGTTTTTAATAGCATAAAGGAAAAACTTACGCCGACTTCCGGTGATTATATTTTTGTTAAAACTGAATACCGGCTTGAAAAAATAAAAGTTTCAGAGATTCTCTATATCGAAGGCATGAATGAATATTTGAGAATTGTGACTGAGGATAAAAAAATAATGACATTGCAAAACTTTAAATCAATGGAGGAAATGTTACCAAAGAATAATTTTCTTCGAGTACATAAATCATATATTGTTGCAATTGATAAGATTGAAAGCATTGAAAGAAATAGGATTAAAATTCAGAAAATGATTATTCCAATTAGTGATTCTTATAAGGAGATTTTTTTTAATAGGATAGGAATGATAAAATAAAAATAATAACCTGTGCATAACAGCGGCTATATTCCATGCGGGTTTTAGAGGGTTGCGATTGTCTGTGCTTTTAGTTACTTTTATGTCGGGCGATTGAGACGCGTTTCAAAATCCCGCACGGCATCTAGCCGCGAACCGTTGTAGGCAAGCCTGAGAGACCAACTGCAAACAATAAACAGATATGAAAAATAAAAAAGTATTACTATTTCTTTCACAAGGATTCGAAGAATATGAAGCTGGAGTATTCACAGATGTGATTGGTTGGAGTAGGGAGTTAGGAATTGAACCTGTTGATATGATAACCACAGGACTTAGACCTGAGATTAAATGCAAATGGAATTTAATTGTTCGCCCTGAGATTGAATTTGACAAAATCAATATTGAAGATTATGACGCATTAGCAATTCCAGGTGGTTTTAAAAATTCAGGATATTATGAAGATGTCTTTGATGAACGATTTCAACATATGATACGTGAGTTTGATAAAGACAAAAAAATAATTGCAGCTGTTTGTGCTGCTGCAATACCAGTTGGGAAATCTGGTGTTTTAAAGAACAGAAACGCAACCACATACGATTTATCGGACATATATGGAAGAAAATATCTTGCAGATTTTGGTGTAAATGTTCAAGATAAACATATAGTGATTGATAAGAATATTATAACATCGACAGGGCCAGCAACAGGTTTAGATGTTTCGTTTAAATTGTTGGAAATGTTGACTTCGACAAAAAATGTAGATGAAGTAAAAAAATATATGAGATTTACGAATAAATGACAAAAGGCCAGCCTACAACAAGCGGTCATACGCCATGGGGGTTTCAGCGCAAGCATTATTCGCGCCGCTCTTAGCAAGTTTCGTAACGGGTGATAGAGGTGCGGCTTCGATTTCCCCAACGTCGCATACCGCCGACCGTCAGACTGTGCAAAAACATCTTGAATTGTTAATAAATCCCATTCAAAACAATTGACAGGCAAAGGCATAATATGTAACTTGTGTACAAGAATTAAAACTACCAAGCCATGCACCATGTAAAAGGGGAACACCGCAACCAATTATGCATGTTTAGCCTTGAGGGTTCAGTTTCCAGCACTTCCTTCGTACGTGCGATAGATGCGTTTGTAGATGCGATAGACCTCAAAAGTTTTGGGTTCAATAATGTCGATTGTGGTGAAGAAGGTCGTCCACCGTTTCACCCCTCGGCCTTACTGAAATTATATCTCTATGGGTATAAAAACGGGATACGTTCATCGCGCAAACTGGAAAGGGAGGCAAGGTTAAACATCGAAACTATGTGGCTATTATCGGGGCAGCAGCCAAAATACCACACCATATCCGATTTCCGCAAACAATACAAAAAAGCATTCCGGGACATCTTCCGCAAATTTGTGGTATTGCTCAAAGAATGGGAACTGATAGAAGGGGGGGCCATAGCCATCGATTCCTTCAAGATAAGGGCACAAAACTCGCTGAAGAACAATTTTAACGAAAAGAAGCTGGAGTGGCACATGGCCTATATCGAGGAAAAGCTTACTGCCTACGAGGGCATGCTCGACGAATGTGATAAAGAAGAAGACCGGCAGGAAGTGGAAGAAAAAATTGCCAGGGAAAACCAGAAGAAAGAAAACTACCAAGGCCTCAAAGAAGCCCTTGCTTGCAGCGGAGAAGACCAGATATCCCTTACCGATGCAGATGCCAGGGCAGTGATATTGCACCGCAACATCGTTAACGTGGGGTACAATGTACAAGCCCCAGTAGATGCCAAACACAAATTCTTGGTAGAATTTGACACCGGCGAAGTAAACGATACCCACGCGCTGGCAGATATAGCCATTAGCAGCAAAGAACTCTTAAACGTAGAATGCCTCAATGCCATAGCCGACAAAGGATACCACACGGGAGAAGAAATCCAGCGCTGTGGGAAACATGGCATCACCACCTATGTATCACCCCGTGCCAGTTCAACCAATAACAAAGCGCTGTACCCGTTAGACATGTTCGCCTATCACAAACAGGACGACACCTACACTTGCCCGGCAGGGAATGTGCTTGAAACAACAGGCAAATGGTACCAACATAGCGATAGCAGGAAAGGACGGGATTCATATAAGTTTAAACGCTATACAACAAGTAAATGCAAGGGATGTGCATAGAGGCTGCAATGTACTGAAGGAAAGAGAAATGGCAGGGCCATCGACCGCAGCGAGTATGCCGATGCCTTGGAGGCCAATACAGGGCGGGTATTACAACACCCTGATTATTACCGCCAGCGCCAGCAAATCATCGAACACATCTTCGGCACCCTGAAACGACAGCGAGGGTTTACCTACACCCTGGTCAAAGGCAAGGAAAAGGTGTTGGGAGAGGTTGGCCTCATGTTTATTGGGTACAACGTGGGAAGGTGTGTGAATATATTAGGGATAACCGAGTTTTTCAAAACACTAAGGAATAGCGTTTTATGTATTTTAGCCATTCAAAAAAGGCTAATTTTAAGCAAAATTGATGCATATATTTTCCAACCCATAAAAATTACAGCCTAAAAAACGATTGAACTATGCAGCGTAAAATGCAAATACCAAAGGATTATTTTTATTTTTACACAACCGGAACGGGTTTTTGCACAGACTCCCGTTATGGCCAATGTTAAAAATGCGCTCCGAAACCATTAACGGTAATCAAATGAAAAAGACAAGAGATTTATTTTACTCAAAGCAAGAAAAGCTTTTTTCAATTTGGAGACTTCTAAGATTAATCGTAATTGCAGGTCTGTTGATATTTACAATAAACCTTCTTTTTCGACTCTGTAAATTTCAATTTAATGATGTTGTTTTTAAATTGACTTTTGTTGCTTCAATTATCTTAGTAAATGTTTTTCTTGATAAAGAAAAGCTTGAATGGTTGGGCATAGAATTAAAAATAAAATCAATCATATTCTTTATTATTGGGATCATCTGGGCTTATATTTGTAAGACTCAAATTGAAATAGTAAGTGCTTTTGCTTCAAGTACTACAATTCATTTAGCGAATCCTTTTTCTAAAGATGCTATTATATCATTAGTGTTTTTTCTTTTTGTTATTGGATTATCTGAGGAATTATTGTTTCGAAGTTATATTATTCCTAATGTAGCACGTGATACTAATCTTGCCATTGCTTTTATAATCTCTGCTATTTTATTTTCCTTGATTCATTTTGGTTTTGGGACAAGTGTGAAAGATGTTTTCATAATGGGTTTTGCATTTACGATCTTTTTGGGATTGATTTTCGTAATGACAAAGAATATTTTTATTGCTGTTGGTTTTCATGGAGCATGGGATGCTTTTGGAAAATTATTTTCCCCTTTATTAAAGTCAGCAAATTCTTGGCACTATACACCATTAATTATTTTACTGGTAAATATTTCTATATTCTATCTAATTTTCAGGAAAAGGTTAAATTTTGATATTAAAGAATTAATAAAACACAGGCCATAACACAAAACTGGGGTTTTAGTGGTTAGGCAAGCGCAGTTCTCGCTGGCAAGTTTCTTATCGGCGGATAGTTTCGCTTCTATGGTTTCCCCAGCTTCGCATACCGCCATCCGTTACCGCCAAGCCAAAAAAACAAGACATTCGCATAGATAAAAAATTTGTATATTAGCAAATAAAAACACAATGATTGGTAAGGATAAAATATCAGAGATAGTTGATAAAATTGCATTAGGTTATAATCCTGATAAAATAATTCTTTTTGGCTCGTATGCTGTTGGTAATCCAAATGAGAATAGTGATTTGGACTTATTTGTAATAAAAGAATCTGAATTACCAAGACCTCAAAGGACATTCCAAGTTAGAAAAATGCTATATGGCTCTATGATTCCTATTGATATAATTGTTTATACACCTAACGAGATTGAAGAATCAAAGGGGAACAAATTTAGCTTCGTTTACGAAGTATTAAAAACTGGTAAAACTTTATATGAACGAGCTAGTTAAAGATATTAGACAATGGTTAATTAAAGGCGACCATGATTTGGGGACTGCTAAAATTACCTATTTACATATTCCTGAATATTTTGATACAGTTACATTTCATTGTCAACAAGCAGTAGAAAAATACTTTAAAGCATTTCTGATTTATCAATCCGATGCGTTTAGATTTTCACATGATTTAATTTATCTGCTTGATTTAATAACTCAGAAGGATTCTGATTTCGAAAGATATTAAGATATTGTATCTGAGTTGCAAGGTTATGCTGTAGAAGTACGATATCCAAATGAGACAATTTATTTAACGAAGGATAAGGTTGAAAAGGCTATTACGATTGCCAAAGAAATAAGGGGATTTGTTATGGAAAAGATGAAAATAACGATTGATTATAATGAAATAATTGACAAATAAAATGGCCAGGCGGTAACATGGCATATAAGTAATGGCGGGGTTTGTGGGTTGCCAAGTGCAGTAATTCTATTGTAGTTTCTGCCTCGGTTGATAATGAACTGCTTCGAAACCCGCCACTACTCATATGCGTAACGTTAGGCGGCATTACACTAATCCATCAAGATAAATTGATAATGAACACAAAAGATAATTTAAAACAAATAGTAATTATGAAAAAAAATGAATTTATTTCGTCTTTAATCATTTTGATTATCCTTTTTGTTAGTATTAATCTGCAAGCACAGGAAAAGAGTAAAATACCCGGTTTGGATAACTATATTTCAAATATATTTAGAATTTTACAGATTGACACAATGCCGGGAGCTTCGGTATTGGTTGCCCAAAACGGAGATGTTGTTTACCAAAACGGATTTGGATATGCCGATATTGAAAAGAAAATTCCAATTTCACCTGATACAAAGTTCAAAATAGGTTCTATTTCAAAACAATTTACGGCTGTTGCTATTCTCAAACTTCAGGAAGAAGGCAAGATAAAAATTGACGATAAATTATCAAAGTACATCCCCGATTTTCCACGTGGTAATGAAGTAACCATTTATCAACTTCTTACGCATACATCAGGAATCCATGATTATAGTTTTCAACAAAATTTTGAAATGACCAAACCCATTACTCCTAAAGCCCTTCTATATAGTATTGAAAAATTACCATACGATTTTAATCCTGGAGAACGCTACCAATACAACAATTTCGGTTATTTTATTTTAGGTTATATCGTTGCGCAACTTTCAGGTAAAACTTTAAGTGAATATCTTAACGAAACATTTTTTAAACCTTTGGGTATGAATAATACCGGAATTTATGAAACCAATATTGTATTGAATAAGGAAGCGCAAGGATACAGCATGAATGGTGAAACAGTAAAGAAAGCTGCCTTTCAGGAAATGTCGTGGGCTTTGGGAGTTGGAAGTATTTATTCCACCACCACAGATTTGTATAAATGGAACGAAGCTATTTTTAATGGAAAAGTATTATCAAATGCCACTTTAAAAACAGCTTTCACACAGACAGTTTTAAATAGCAGTGGCAAGGTTGACTATGGGTTTGGTTGGTTCTTAAGTACTAACAGGGGACTCAAATTTATTCAACATTCAGGCGTTTCATCCGGTTTTTGCGCTTATCTTGAACGCCAACCGGAAAATAAACTTACCGTTTGTGTTTTGATAAACTCACTTCCATCGCCCACAGGTATTAATCCAATCATAAATGGTCAGGCAATTTCTGAATTTATACTTCAGGATAAAATGGAAAAACAGAATATTGGAGTGGACACTACTATTAGCGAAAACATTTTGAAAAAATATGTGGGAAGGTATAATTATGGTCATGGCATGGCTATGCTGATAACAATGAAAGACAAACAATTATTTGGACAAATGACAGCTTATGAAGCAAGTCTATTGAAGCCTATTTCTGAAAATGAGTTTTATTTCAAGCCTATGAATGCAAAAATAAAATTTGTAACGGATACGTCTTCAATAGTTGACCGTTTATTTCAATATCAAGATGGAGCAGTTTATGAAGCAGCCAGACTTAAAGATGAAACTCCAGTAAAAATTAATCCTGACTTTTTTGATAAATTGACAGGAAAATATGATTTTGGAAATAATTATGTAATTGAGATAGTAAAAGAGAATAACAAATTATTTGTATTAACGCCTTATTTGCCTAAATACGAGTTGTTGCCCACAAGTGAATTAGATTATTTTGCAATGGAAGTTGCAAGTAAGATTTCATTCATTTTAAACAAAGAAGGTAAAGCAGAGTCATTAACTTCTTCATTTGACGGAATGACTATGCTTGCTAAAAGGGTTGGAGATTGACAAAGTATGAAATGAAACAATAACGCCGCCTAACAACGGCTCATATTTCATGCGGGTTTCAGTGGTTTTCGAGCCTCAGTTCCCGTGTCCAGTTTCCTACTCGTGGGATAGGGATGCGCCTCGCAATCCCGCACGAAACATACACTCAACGTTAAGCGCATTATAAAAATCATCGCAACTTGATAATTATACCAAAATTTGGTAACTTTGAAGAAAAATTGATAAATTATGAATAGAAACACTTCAATATCAATAGGAAACTATTTTGATAGTTTTATTCAAGGTAGAATATCTGCTGGACGATATAAAAATGCTAGTGAAGTAGTCCGAGCTGGATTAAGGCTTTTAGAAGAAGAAGAAAATAAGGTTATTGTCTTAAGAGAGGCTATTCAATCTGGAATAGAAAGTGGTATCGCTTATGATTTCAATCCAGAGTCTCATTTAGAAAATCTAAAAGCTAAGAGAAAATTGAATGGCTAATTTTAAATTGACTAATAAAGCAGTTGATGATTTAACTCAAATTTGGAATTATACTATTGATAAATGGTCTGAAAATCAAGCAGACAAATATTATCGTATGCTTCTGGATAATTGCAAAGAAGTTGCAGACAACCCTGATTTAGGCAAAAATTATTCAGGAGTTATAGATAATTTATTGGGTTTTAAAGCAGGTAGACATATCATATTTTATCGTAGGATTGAAAATGCAGAAGTAGAAATAACAAGAATCTTACATGAAAAGATGGATTTAAAAAGTAGAATTAAAGAAAAATAACCCCACATAACATGCGGTCATACGCAACTGGGGTTTAATCGGTTAGGCAAGTACATCGCTCGCTGGCAAGTTTCTTATCGGCGGATAGTTTCGCTTCCACGTAATCCCGAGCTTCGCATACCGCCGCCCGTTACCTGCCATGGGGAAATTTTTACTCAGCCGAAAAAGAGCAAATATTTGGATATAGTTAACTAATTAGTTACCTTTGGCGAGTGATTAGAAAGATTTCAATATATAAAACTGATTTTATTGAGTTCTACAAAGAGCAAGATACAAAGACTCAAGAAAAGATAGAGTATGTTTTTGATTTGGTACGATATGAAAAACAAGTGCCAATTAAGTTTTTTAAATATTTTGAGAGTACTGACGGGATTTATGAGATTAGAGTAATCACAACTTTTAAAAGTATTCGGATTCTATGTTTCTTTGATGATGGACTGTTGGTTGTATTGACAAATGGATTTGTAAAGAAAACTGAAAAGACTCCATCAGCAGAGATAAAGAAAGCCGAGAAAATGAAGAAGGATTATTTTATGGAAAAAAATGGAGGAAACAGAAAATGAAGAATGTGACAGATTTTGAAGATTTACTTTATGATAAGTATGGAGATAGGGGAACTGCAGCAAGAGATAAATATGAATCAGATTCTTTAGCATTTAGGCTAGGCGTTATGTTAAAGGAGGCAAGACAAGAATCAAAGATTACACAGAAACAACTTGCTGAAAAGACTGGGACTAAGAAGAGTTATATCTCAAGAATTGAGAAAGGTAAAAGTGATATACAAATATCGACATATCAAAGGTTGATTGAGACAGGATTACATAAACATTTGAACATTTCGATCGGATAAAACCAACGGCAGTTAACACTGTTCTAAGGGAAAACCAAATTTTTAATAAGAAAAATTAAGCAGCAAATTTTGATAAATCAACATAAGGTGTTCCCCTTTTAACAACAGCAAATATCCTGAAAACAAGTTTGTTTCTAATAATATTAAGCGTACTCATTTTATTTTTTCCTTCATCAGTCCTGCGTTTGTAATAAGTTTTGTATTCACCATCAAGTTGGATTGGGCCCATTGCAGCCATGTTTAGTAGCGATTTCAAGTGTTTATTGGCCAGAGGATGTACCCTGGTTCGTCCTTTAACGGATGAGCCTGATGAATATTCAAAAGGTGCAATACCGGCAAAACAAGCAAATTTGCGAGGGTCATTAAAAAGGGTGAAATTTTCGGTATAAATAATCATGTATTTAGCCAAAACTGGGCCGATACCTCTAATCGTTTGTATTAATTGGTAGTTTATGTTCCACCTTGGCATTGACTGGATAATAACTTCAATTTGTTTTTCTACATTCTGGATTTCAATATTAAGTTGCTCTATTAACCTTTTTTGCGTTGAACGGATAAAATCATTTTCGCCTTCCACAAAACAATCCTGAAGGTCTTTAATTGCATTTTTATAGGCAGTGCGATGTTTAATAAGTTTATCTCTTAAGCGGAGTAATTGTTTTAATTGGCCAACTTCCTGGGTGTGTAAAATGGTAGGCTGGATCTGGTCACGATTTTTCCAGGCATAAATGGCAATTGTTTTCGCGTCTTTCTTATCAGATTTTCCACGTTTTAAACCCATCGATTTTTTTAATTCCATGGCATTTACCATGAAATACGGAAGGTTGTTTTCACTCAAGAAAATACTTAATAACCGGCTATACCTGCCAGTATTTTCGAAATAGAAGAAGAAATCTTCTTTGTTTTTAAGTTTACTATAACAAGTTTCAAGCAACTTGGCAAAACCTAAAGGACTATTTTCGATAATAAAGTGGAATTGAAGAGAAAAAATGAAAATGTCGAGCACATTTTTGGAGACATCGATGCCAATAAATTCTTTGTTTTTCATACATTTATGGTTTAAAATTGAATAAATAGTTGCTAAAACTATCAACTTTCAAAGGCCTGGTAGCCTAATGTTCTAAATGGTTCTTAGCAACTTGAAAAGGAATGGGGACTGAGAGCCTGTTTAAAATTTTTTAATCATCATCGAAATCGAAGCAATCTGTACCCAAGCTTCACTTGAACACATGTTTGCTTCATAGTCTTTGCTGAGTCGTCTATGCCAGTTAAACCAAGCTATGGAGCGTTCAACAATCCAACGTTTTGGGATAACTCTGAAGCCAACCTCATCACTTCGGGTAATAACTTCAAATAATATCTTTAAACTGGAACGAGCAAGGTTAAATAATCGCTTCCCAGCATCGCCTCCATCAGCGAGTATCTTTTTTAGTCTTGGAAATTTACCTTTCATCCTTTTAAATATGGTTTCTGCTGCAATACTATCATGTACATTGGCCTCTGTAACCACAATGCAAAGTAATAAACCCAAAGTGTCCACTACAATATGGCGTTTCCTGCCGTTTATTTTTTTGTTGCCATCAAAGCCCTTGTCCGGGATACCCCATTCGCTGTTTTTTATCGATTGGGAATCTATTATCCCTAAACTGGGACTTGCTTTTTTATGGTGTTTCTCTCTGACCTTTTCTCTCAGCACAGTTTGGAGTTTGTTCCAGAACCCGCATAAAAGCCACTTCCTGAAATAGTAATAAACTAACTGCCACGATGGAAAATTATTCGGTAACAAACGCCATTGTATGCCTCCTTTGCTAATATATAAAATGGCATTGATAATACGACGAAGTCCATATTTACGCTTTCTTTGGTCATTCAAGATTCCTTTTATAACTTCGTATTGGGAATCGGTTAAGTTTGTTGGGTACATATCTCTTAGGATTAGTTATTTACCCGCAATAACCGGTTCCTTTATTAACATTCCAAATTAATTTTTAAACAGGCTCTATGCAACATTCGAAAAATGGAGATATCTCTAGAAAGAATGTATCAGGAATTCATTTATTTGATTCTGATAAAATAAGGATTTTAAAAGTAATTAATAAGGAAAATGATAATGGAATATTTAGTGCAGAGATAGAAGTATTAAACAAAAGGACAGATAAATGGATAAAAAAAGAGTCAGTAACAACTTTTTTTCCAATATCTTGGAATCTACAAAAGTTAATTATAGAATGTTTTTTTGCATATAAAAACAGAATAAAAATAAATGAAACAGAGTATAAAGGAAAAACAAAGTCAGGGATAAGTATATGTTTTCAGTATAATGACTTTGGGGAGTTTAAAACATTGTATCCCATTTATGAATAAAAACTGCAGCCAACATCATATAAATTTTATTGGGGTGGAAGTGCGAATTGTAAAGAGCTTGCTTCTATTTAAATTCTTAACGTCTAGACAAGGAAGTGCTCCGAAATCCCCAACAAAACTTATATGTAGCGTTAGCCCCAATGCAAAAACGAAATACTCATTACTTTAAAATTTTCAGATTATTGATTATATTTGTGTTATGACAAAACATGAAAAGATAGTAAACGAAATTGTAAGGATTGCAAATTTAAAGTATCCTGATTCGGAGATATACTTATATGGCTCACAGGCACGTGGTGACTCAAAAAAATATTCTGATTGGGATTTATTAATTTTGCTTAATCTTAAAAAGATACCTTTTGACTTGGAAACACGGTTGATGGATGATTTTTATGATTTGGAATTAGAAACAGGAGAGATTATATCACCATTAATTTA
>Ga0182017_10000961_pt1 | contig 22587 bp, 12 predicted proteins | sample 712E3DmetaG_FD_120492 | JGI IMG/M metagenome (GOLD analysis project Ga0182017, IMG submission 120492) | Permafrost microbial communities from Stordalen Mire, Sweden - 712E3D metaG | ecosystem: Environmental > Terrestrial > Soil > Wetlands > Permafrost | place: Sweden: Stordalen | collected... | reverse complement strand
GGTGTGAGTTTATCTGTTCAGCAATCTGGTGAACAGTCCCAAGCCCGTTGAGGGTGGGACAGCAAATGTCCATGCGAGTTTGGCAAACTCGCCCTGTGAACAACTCGGAATGGACGGCGGCGGGCGATGCGGTAGCGTGTCTGCTGCCGATGAGCGCCCGCAACAACCGCATTTTGCACATTGACGGAGATTCTTTCTTCGCCAGTTGCGAAATCGCGCTCGATCCCAAACTGGAAGGCCATCCGGTGTGGGTCGGTGGTGGCCGACGCGGGGACGGGATTGTGATTGCGGCCAACCGGCTGGCGAAAAAATATGGCATCAAGACGGGGACGGCTTGCTTCGAGGCCAAGCGGCTTTGTCCATCCGGGATTTTGTGCCGCCCGCATTATGACGCCTACCGCGAGTTGTCGCGCCAGATGTTTTTGATTCTGGAACAATACGCGCCAACACTTGTGCCGTATTCCATTGATGAGGGCTTTCTGGATTTTTCGACGATGGATTCCCATGTCTGGCGCAATACGACGCCGACGGATTATGTTCAAGGCATCCGCAAACGAATTTTGAAAGAAGTCCGCCTGCCGGTCACGGCGGGATTGGCAAACTCGGCCAAGCTCGCCAAGCTGGCGACCGACGCCGCGAAAGGTGTCGGGTTTATCGAAGTGCCTGCCGGTCGGGAAAAAGATTTTCTGAATGACCGTCCGGTGCAGGAATTGTCCGGTATCGCCAAAAACCGGCAACGCTCGCTGGCGGCACTCGGCGCGCTGACATTCGGCCATGTGGCAAAATTGCCGTCCATGTTGCTCAAGCAAAAGTTCGGCATTTGGGGGCAACAGCTTTGGTTGTTTTCAAACGGGCAATGGAATGAACCGCTCGTGTTGGAAATCAAAGATCGGACGACGATTTCAAGCAGCACGACACTCCCCCAGGACGAACACGATTACGAGGCAGCGCTGACATTCATGTTGAGCGAGTCCACGCGGCTGACAGGCCAGTTGCGGCGGGAAAAAATGCAGGCGCGGGAATTCAGCGTTGCCGTGCGCTTCACGAATTTTACCGAAGTCGGCACGAGTCACCGTTTCAAGCATCCGCAATTTCTAAACTCCGTCATCAACGAAGTGATGGAGCAAATGTTTCGCGGCATCATGGCCGGCCAGCGGTTGCCGGTGCGACAGATTCGGATTGCGATGTATAATCTTGAACGTCTGGACACGCATCCGACACTTTGGGGGCGGACGCATGAGGAACGCTGGGGCGCGGTGGATGACGTGGCGCAAAAGCTGAATGAGCAGCTTGGCAAAACGGCGCTGATGACGGGCGCGCAATTCGCGCTCCGGCACATTGACGAATCGCAAAAGCAGCCGAAGGCAAAATGTCCGTTCACGCCGCAGAGGGAAATGATTGCCAAACTTTGGGGCGCGGACGGGCAACGTGACGTTGCATCCCATCTGTCGTCACGGACAGCGAAACCTATGCAGCCAACCTTGTTTGATTAAACGGCCATGTGCGTCGGATGTTGAAACTACTTCCGGTAAAGTTTTAGCATGGGATTAACCAGTTTGTCTTTTACGTCTTGCGCGGAACTGATGGATAATAATGGCACCGTGTGGACATGACCGACGAAGCTGCAATCCCTATCCTCGTAATCAATCTTGGGCCGCTTGGCGAAAACTTCATCCGGGTGGTAGGCGAACTCAAACATTAACTTCTCAAATTTTTTCCAGTCCCGATGCTTACATTTTATCCTTTCCAAGAGGCCGCAGTAGATGACTGGTCGCTCCATTTCGCTCCAATAAACTTCGACGTGCATAATCAGAACACGCAGCGATTTGTCGAAGGGCGTTTCGGTGAATCCTTTGGTTGTTTTTGTGGCCTTCTCTGGAACAAAGGCCACGGCAATTGTTGATGGTATCCAGCATGCCACCTGCCGTGGATCCAAACCGGCGGAAGTGTATGAGGAAACTGTATAACCGTTGCCGCGACAAATTGCGAATTTCTCGGGTTCTTTTTCCAGGTGCCCCTCTACCTCCTTGATCAAATAGGATGTCTCCAAATAGAATTTTTGGACGTATTCAAATGCGTTGCGCCAGCTTGTTTCAAGTTGTTTGCTCATGTTGTGTTCCGGTTAAAAAAGATATGATTTCTGAACAGTGGTCGTGAAATCATGGGAAGACTGTATCGGTTTCCGGTCGAATAAAAAATTACCGCTGCGGGTTCAGGCGCGGCTGGCAAAATTGAAAGGGTCGGCTCAAAGCCGATAAATGCCCCTCGGAAACTAGCGGTTTCGGCGGCAAAAAATATGTGCGACTTTTGAGGATGAGACGGGATGCTTTTAGCCTGGGCGAAACTTTTGAATCCCCGGAGGTGTTTGCAGTCCAAAAGCTCGTAAAGGTCGGTGGCGAATTCGTAATCAGGCGCAGCGGTGCCAATACCATCGAGCACTTCAGAAATCATCTGGGCGATGGCCTGCCAGTTTGTCCACGATGTTTTGTTCTGAAACCTGGCCGGCATCTGCGCGAGAAGCCGAGACGGTCGCGTGGCATCGTCCGTCAAAAGCAAAAGGTAGAACGACTTTGCTCGGTTGCGCGCCTCCATTGCCCCGATTTCAAATTCCCGGATGAGCTGGCCGGCGGGATTGCCGTTTTGCTCGGCTACGCCTGAAAAATATTTGGCTTCAACGAGCAAATAACAGGTGTCCGTCTCGATGATCACGTCGGGCTGGGTGCCGTCGTCATAGTTGGGCCAGAATTCAAATTTGACCCGGTGAAGTTCGCTGGTCTTGATATTGAGACCAGCCAAGCGAAGGAATTTGTGGAGGTAGGTTTGGCGGTGGCTGTATTTGAGGAACGAGAACACGTTGGACGTGAGGACATCCTCCCGGTCGCTGGCGGATGGTGGCAGTTTGCCGTTTAGCTCTGCTTGAAACATTCCGAGCGCGACGGTAGCGGAATGGCCGCTGGCCAGCAATGGAATTAGAATTTCAGGTTGGACAGGAAATGTCCATGTAATGTGATATGGTGGCAGCATGTGCGGACGATACACGGCGGCAAAAGATTTTACCGAGCTGATCAAACTGGTCGGCATCGTCATGGCGCGGGTGCCGTTTTTCGCGCCGCGCTACAACATCGCGCCGACGCAAACAGCTCCGGTGATTTACCACGAACGCCATCAGCCGGCGATGAAACTCATGCGCTGGGGTTTGATTCCGTCCTGGGCGAAAGACGAAAGCGTCGGCAACGCGCACATCAATGCACGGTCGGAAACGCTGCCCAGCCGGAATGCGTTTCGCGAGGCGTTCAAGCACCGGCGCTGCCTGATTCCCGCCGACAGTTTTTATGAGTGGCAGGAACGCGAGGGGAAACGGCAGCCGTTCCGCGTGATGCTGAAAAGCGGCGAGCCGTTTTGTTTTGCCGGTTTGTGGGAACGCTGGATCAAACCACCGTCGCGGGAAAATGCCGAAACTGATTTGGATGAAGCCCCGCCAAGCGAAACGATTGATTCATTCACCATCATAACGCGGGCGGCGAACGCGGCGATTGCGCCGCTGCACGACCGGATGCCGATCATCATCGCTCCGAGTCATTTTGGCTGGTGGCTGAAAGACGACGACCCGCGCAGCGAAGCACATAAAATGGTGCTGGAACGAGTGCCGGATGAGCCGTTGAAAATTTATCCCGTAAGCGATTTGGTGAACAGCCCCAAAACGGACGACCCGCGCTGCGTCGAGCCGGTGCGGATTGATCGCGATATGTTTGAACGGCAATGGTGGGGTGATGCGTAAATCTTAAATCAATCCATGTTCTGGCGGGCGAAAATCAAGTGCTGCTCGAATAAACGGCATCATTTCCTCTGTGGCTCTGGCGTATTCATCCTCCCGCAAAACATGCCGCTTTTGGTTCAAGACGATAACGTCGCCGCCGAAATCAATGTTCTTTGTGTCAACAACACCTAGAATTAACTGCGACTCATTTGGTTGGTTCTTTTTGATGAATTCCAGAATTCGTTGGTGATTAACTGCGTCCTGCTCCTGCTGAATTGGAGAGTCAATGATGATCGGGCAAAAAGCAGATGAGGCGCGCGTTTGCATCAGTTGCAGGATGCTGAACGTGTAGGCGAGCACGGCACGGGGTTGGTCGCTTCCTTGGTCGTGAATTTTTGACGTAAAGTCCGTGTATGATTCTTCCGTTAAACCGGCAACCGACAAATCAAATAGATACCGCTTCAACAGAGTTTTGAACTCCTTGATAATTTCAGCCTTTTTCTCGCGACTAGCGAAGCCGTCTAATTTGATTTTGAGGTCGTCAATCTCTTGTTGAATCTCAACCGTTTTGAGGTTTGCGTTGGTTAGATTAGTCTGCAAAACGGCTTTCAGCTTTTTCTTGCTCTCGCTGTCTATCAAATCTTTCAATTGAACCTGTTCGCGCTTTTTCTCAAGTAGTGCCCTAACTTTGGCGGTTTCGAGATCATGTTGCCGATGCTCACCGCTCATTTTTGCAATTCGTGAATTTACTTCCTGCAACTCGCCTTGCAGCTTTTGCAGGAGTTCTTCCAACTTCCCCTCATCCAGCGCGATTCCGAAAATCTCCGCAAAAGAAACAGTGTAAGCCGCGCCGCACGTCGGGCAATCAACGTGGTCATTCAACCGTTCCAAAAACTTGTAGTCTGATTTTACTTCACCAAGGGCATTGCTCACGATTTCGGTCTGGCTCTCGACCTCCATCTTGATGTTATACAACTCGACGAGTTTCTCTTTGATTTTCTCGGATGCTTTTTGCAGTTCGCCGCAATGGACAAGGAGTTCCCTGATTTCCTCCTGAAATTCATCAAGGTCAATGTTGAACTCAACTTCCTGATACTTTTCGTTAATCTGGTCGCGCACAGATTTGAAAATCTTGGCCCTGGCTTGCGCCTCAATCATCTGCTCTTTGACTTTGATGTGCTTGCCTTTGATTTCGTAATAATTGTTTGGTTTCAAGCCGACGTGGTATTCAATCAAGTCCCGCCGCCAGTTTTTGACCTGTTGCAGCTTTTCAAAGCTGTTCCACGTCTCAACCCAGCCTTTGTCTTGGTCAATATAGAACGGTAGAAACTGGTAGGCGGGCGGTGGCGTGATGAGTTCACCAGATTGCGATGTCAGTTTGATTCCAAATTGAAACAGTTGTGCCAAATGAATTCCCAAACCTTTCGTCACCGACGTAAATGAATCTAGTGGTTTGCCGGTTTTGTCGAAGATCGTGAAGCTGCTGCCGTTTCTTAACAGGCTGAATTCGCGGTCGCCGACGGTAAAATGAACCAGTATCTTTGAAACTGCCTCCTTCCACTGTTTTAACATCCGTGGCTCTGCGCCGAACGCATAGTAGATGCTTTTAATCAGCGACGACTTGCCGGTGTCATTCTCGCCCGTGATGATCGTCGCTCGCTTGTGGAAGTTTATTATCCGCGCCCGCTCCGTGTCTGACGACATCAAGACGAGCCTTTTTATTGAAAAGGGCAACATGGGTTTTCTTTCGTAGGCTTCGCAGTAATTTGCGAAATTGTTTATTCTTCACTGGCTTCAAATAGGATTACGGCGGTTAAATAATCTCGGCTAAATGGCGTCGGTGCATTTTGCGTTTTCGCGTCGAACCGTTGCAAACAATCGGCTACCAGTTCGCGGAGCGCGCGTGAGGGCTTTTCCTGCTTTGAGTCCAAGATGATGTTTTTCATCACTCGCTGGACGGCCATCAAGACAGTGTTTGAAAAGTCCATCCGCTCAACCGCATATTTTTTCCACTCGCTTTGCCAGCGTTGGATGTCGCCGAATGGTTGCTGTTCTGTTGTCAAAGTCTGGCGTATGTCCTGCCAGCGTTCGCGTTCTTCCTCGTGCGAAACGATTGTGGAAAGCATCTGCTCAAATTCAGCGCGGGTGATGCCCTTTGCCTCGATCAATTCATCCTTTGTGGTCGGTGTCCGCTCGTGGTTCGTCCTGCGGGCAATAGCCGTGGCGATGGAGCGTTGGCCGGGCACGGTCGCAAACTTGCCGTCAGGTTTGACTCCGTTCAGATAATTCGCCAACTCGCCGGTGACGTGCGTGACGTGTGCCTCAAGGCTCAACGGGTCGGTTGAAAACTTTGTGATGATGTCGCAAAGGGGACTGTATTCAAGGTTGTGCTCCTGTTGAATCGTCTTGCTGAATTCAGTCAATGTGTCACGGCATAGCTCGGCCAACTCAAATCCGTCAACTACGGTCGGCGCATTGGGGTTGTCCTTGTGCTTGATGGAAAATTGGGCGTTGCTGATAAAATTCAGGGTCTTCGCGGCGGTGGGAAAGGCGATTTTGTTCGCATACATTTTTCCGGCGATTGAATTCAGCAGTTGGTCGTTTGCTCCTTTTTCCCGCTTCAACAAAAGTGTCGCCGTCCAGTTCCCCGTCTTTTTGGTTTTGACCTGATAGAAGTCCATCGTCGTGGGATTGGACGAGGAATCAAGCACCACAACATCATCGTGATAATCAAACAGGACAAGATAGTCCTGCCCCGTTCGGTGCAATTTCAAAAGCAGGCAGAACGCCCAGCTTTTTTGATAATCGGAACGGTTTGATGAACTGCTGCCACTCACTTCACGCGGCCTGACTTCAACAATCTGATCAAGCAACGAGGGCGATGATGTTGTGGTTACGTCTGGCATTATTCGCCCTTGGTTACTTGCCCTTTCCCTTTGGCTTCTGCCTTTGCCCGTGCCGCCAAAAATCGCCGTTGTGCGGATGCTGCAATTTCACTGAAAGACTGACGCACAAATTGGGTTGTTGCTTCTTCGCAAAACTTTCCTGCAATTTGCTCCACTTGATGGAGCACGTTCAAGTCGGGTGACTGAAGCGCGCCGTGAAGCGACACCAGTATCCTGGCCGCGTCGCGCTCAATTTTTCCGATTGTTTTGAGGGTTGGCTTGCAAATCTCCGCGCTATGCCCCAGCGACCAAAGGAACTTGCGGAATCGGTTGGTTTCTTCCTCCGGCTCTGTGATTGTTTCCTCAAAGACCGGCTGTTTGATTTTACGCGGGGCCTTTAGAAACAAGGCGAGAATGACTTTTTTAACATAGGGCGAAGCCTCGCGGAAATACAGCTTTCGTAATTGGCGGAAATGTTGTTCCTCCAGCGGGAGCAACATAAGCGTCAACAACGCTTCCGCGCGTGCCGCCCAATGTAAATCGCCCCGGCCTAGTTTTAGCAGTTTTGCGCGATGTTTGACCGAAAGCGCATTGCTTCGGCGATACAGAGGAAACAGTGAAAGATATTGGGTGTCGAATAATTCTCCGTTGCCAAACAATGCCTGATTTATGGCCTGCTGCACTTCGGCGCGATCCATCCAGCAAACAAGATACTTCGCAATTTTATCGGTCAATGCTGGTTGCTCCCAAAGGCATTTCAAACAGAAATCAACGGCCATAGGCGAACCCGTGGATTTGAAAACCGTCAAAACCCGTTTGAATAGTCGTATGTCCTCCTTTTTAAGTTTTGTGGCTGCCCCAAAATGCTCGTCAAAAATCGGTTTCACGGCTGCTATTGCTGCCTGCTTTTGTTCTTCCGTGATTTTTTCGTCTGACTCTGGCAACTCATCGAGGATTTTTGACACGGCTTCAACGCGTTCATCTGTAAGCCGTTTTGCTATTTGGTCGCCCTCATAAATATCTGTCTTGCTCGTTTGCATGTTTAGGTGCATTCGACGCAATAACTGATTGATCAGCAGGACAACTTTCCGGGCGGTCTTGCGGTCTTTGGCAAAAACTTTTAGGTCGTCAACGTATCGGACAAATTCGATACGCCCTTTCTTTTGTAGCTTTAGAAGCTCCGCGTCCATCTGCACAAGGAATAGCGTCCCCAGCCAGCTTGAAACTTCGTTGCCCTGCGGAATCCCGCGTTGTGGCCGGACTCCCCAAAATGACGGCGTTGCCCATGTGGAAATCATTTCCATCAACAAGTTGATCAAACGCAATTGATGGGGAGCGTGCAGGCGCAAAATATCTGCCAAAAGCGGATGACTTATATTTTCAAAATACGCCGTGATGTCTGATTCAACTAAATATTTGAAACCCTTTTCGGCGTGAAGTTTTTGGGCTATAGCCATGAATTCTGGCCATACTTCATACCAATCACCAAAAATTCGTAGCTGTTTGCGAAGATGCTTTGCCAGCAATGTTTTATGTTCGTTGATGAAAAGCTGGCGAGGATGCGGACGGTTGCCCTTTTTGCGGACGCGAAAATGAAAAACGCTGGATGGAAGCACGCGGTCAAGAACAGGTGCGAGCAAATAGGCAATTGCGAAAAAAACAATGTGATCTTCGATTTCAAGTGAACTGCCGGGGCGCACCGAAAGACCAGCCTTCGGCACGTCAATTTCTCTAAGCGGGCGTGGCCGGTAAATTCCGTGGCTTAAATTACGGGCAAGCCTCTCAAGGTTTGCGTCAAGGTTGTAGAGGTAATCCTGATGCCGGAAAACATCCGGGATGAAGTCATCCTTTTGATCATCCAAAACGTAATTTGCGGCAACCCTTAAAGTTTCGGGCTGGCAAAGTCTTGGATAAAGGTCTTTAGGCATCTTCAGTTAAAATTTCGGCATTTTTGGAATATCTCCGATTTCCGCACATTTCATCTGAGCAAAAATTTATTCGTGTTCAAATCCATGGCTGGTGAATTTAAGAGTGCGGCTGTTTTCCGTGACGGTTCGCACCAGTTGGTCAGACGCACCTTGCGGAAGTTTAGCTTCAATCTCGATGGTGACGGTCACTTCCGCGCCAACTTGACTGACGAGATGTGACAACACCTCGTCAGCGATGCGGCTGGCGTCACGTCCGGCGCGGGTTGGATCCAAGTTCGCCGTGCCGTGGAATCGTTTTAGCTTTGCTTCGGGCTTTGCCGGTGGCGGCGGAACATCTTTATCTCCGGGTTTGGGCGGAATTGGACCTGGGCCAGGTGGCACAGCTTTGGTCTCTGCTTCCATTTGACGGCGCGCGACATCGGGCTTTACCAGCAATCCGGTGCTGTCGGTCGTGATTGTTACCGTCTGACCAGCGCGAAGGCCGCGATAGCGTTTTGCACCTTCATCGTAGCTTTCGGCGTAGGCGAACGTATCTGACGACCAGGTTAAAAATCCTACCCCGTCGTGAATTGCACAGGTCAGGACTTCCGAATTTGTAAGGCGGGGTAAATAAAGATAGCGGGCGAAATCATCCACAAGCTGGCGGACTGGCACATGATCGCCGCGCCAGAGCGGAACATCATCGAGATGCTTGCGCAAAATGGTTGAACCGAGGGACGTAATCAGCAATTCATCGCTGCGGAGTTTTTTGCTGGCTCGCACCGCAAGGGCGTCACTGCCGGAAATTCTGGTGGCCTGCCACTGAATCGGGGCTTGCGGGTTGGCCTGCTCCGGCACGAGCAGCCATTGGTAGGCTTCCGGCAAACGTGCAATCACGGCTCCTTCCGCTGCTTGCTTCTGCGTTTCGGCCTGTTTCGACTGAAAAGGAGAAAGGTTGAGCGATTCGCCTTCCGACAAAATGGATGCCCAAGCGAGATATTTGCGCAAAGCTTCGTCGAGGTCTTGCAAGCGAACTTTGTCGGCGGCAAGAAATACCAGTGTGTTACGAAAGAGTCGCGGTGTGTTGCCACGCGATTCGAGAATCGCTTTGGCGGCTGCTTCGGCGGCGTTCCCTGCCTCTTTGGTGTAAGCATGTTCGGCAGACAACACGACGAGTCGCGCGTCGAGGTCATCAGGAACATCCGCTCCCGAACGTGGCAGCGGATGAATCCGGTTGAAGTCACCCATTCTGCGTAAATCATCGCGCAAGCGTTTGTCCAATTCCTGCATGACCTTATCCGGGTCGCGCTTCAATTGCTCGGCCCGGTCTTCGGCCAGCTTGGTCACTGTGGCCTGCGTGTCATACCAGAAACGATTTCCGTCCTGATAGAGATAGGTGGCGGCTGCCGCCAGCCGACGCAAGCCGTCGCCAAAGACGGCGGGTGACTCGCCGGGCATGACGCAACCGAGTTTCACATGGCGGTCTTCAATACCCCGGTGGGCGACGCCCGCGCTGGGGGCCGAGCCCAAGTAAATTGTGCGCGCCACGCGGCGCGTGGCAGACACTTTGCCAAGATTCGGCTGCTCGCCATCAATCCGCACCGGCAGCGAGTTGGGGCCGTCCACGTCCTTTTCGATGATCGGAGACCAATTGTCCGAGAGATAGCGCGTCAATTCAGACTGCACGCGCGGGTCATCAATGGGAATCATCGAGGGCAAAATCATCGGGCTGCGGTCGCCTTTTTCCCAAAGCGTGTGAATCACCGAAGCCATGAGGCGCAAGACACCGCGTGTGCGCTGGAATTTTACCAGTGTGCTCCACGCGCCGTAAAGCTGGTCGAAGATTTCCGGGTGAATGGGATACGCTGCCCGCATACGCTTTTCATAGTCCCCGCCCCGACACTCCGGCGGAAATTCCGCGCTCTGCGAATGGTAAAGTTCCGAAAAAGCCTGCGCGGTAACGTCGCGATTTTTGAACTGGTCGCCGGCAATCGGCTCGAATAACCGCCGCCGCACAATTTCAAAACCCTCCTCGGCGGTCGCCGGACGCCAAGATGATTCAACGCGGCCAACGACATTGCGCAAACGGTTCAATGCTTCACGTCCGCGCACGCCGCCGACTTCCACATCGTCGGCTTGCGTGTGTGGCGAACCTGCGGTGTCGGAAGCTGGCAGTGAAATCACCAAAAGACAATTGCCCGCAAGCTTCGCCGATTCGGTCAACACCTGGGCGAATGAAAATTGCGTCTCGAAACCGCCCGCTGGCAGATCACTCTGATCGTGTAGCTGACGGGCATAGGCAACCCACTCGTCGATGAGGATGAGGCATGGCCCATATTCCTTGAACAACTCGCGCATGATGTCACCGGGACTGGTGGCCTGTTCGTCATCCGCTTTGATGCGCGCGAAAGCTTTCTTGCCGCCGAGTTGATAAGCCATCTCTCCCCACAATGTTCGCACGACGGTTCCATCCGGTTTCTTCACCGGGTTGCCGGGTGAAATCTTGTTTCCGACAAGCACAACGCGGTTGGCTTTGGGGAGATTTTTTACACCAGCCTTGGCCATGACTTCATCAACGCCGGGAAGATCACCGGGAGCCACGCCGGAAAAAAGATGGTAAAGCGCAAGCATGGAGTGCGTCTTGCCTCCGCCGAAATTGGTTTGAAGCTGCACGACCGGGTCGCCGCCGGTGCCGGAAAGACGCTGCACGCCATTCACCAGCATTTGCTTTAGGCTTTCGGTGAGAAACGTGCGGCGAAAAAATTCCGATGGTTTGCGGTATTCATCCGAACCTTCGCCAAGATGCACTTGCCACAAATCAGCGGCGAACTCGGCCTGCTGGTAGCGGCCGCTGGCGACATCGGCGTGCGGTGTTACGACTTCGCGCCACGGTTTCAGCGCGCCGGTCGCTGCCGCCTCTACCAGTGATCCGCCCACTTTGCGCTTTTCGCCGCGCACTTGTTCGTCATAAATCTGCCGGCGCAACTCCAGCTTCATGGTTCGCACGGCTTCCGATTGCGGAGAGGAAATGGCGGCCAACAATCGTTCGGACGAATCCAAAGCGCGGTCAGCATCATCACTAGAGAAATTTTCCTGATGCGCCCAACGGTCGCGGATGGTGCGCAATTCGGAAATCAATGAGCGTTCGGCATAGCCAAGAGTCTGACCAAATACTTCATTCCATGCTTCCCACATTAACCGCAGCAGCGCGGCGGCATCCCATTCCTTCATGGGTTTGTTACCGCGCAAACGGTCGGTGCCGAGCAGTCGTTGCGCCTCGCTCGTGGCTTTCGTGGCGTATTTGTTCTGAAATTCCCGCTGAATGAAATCTGCGAGACCTTCCCGCAGTAATTCCAGCGCTTTGCCGACGCGTTGCTGATTGGTGAGTGCCATAAATTATTCTTTTTCCGTGAACATGGTGGCTTGCTTTTCGGCGACTTTGGCCTTCCCGCCCTGTTGCGCGAGCCGGATCAACTCAGGCCAGCTTTGGACGAGGCCATTGTAGGCCAGCGCTTCGTTGGCGCGCTTCTTTCGTTCGCAAAGCGTGTAAAGGCGGTAGGCCAGTTCACGAGCTGTCTCGGCTTTGGTGCCGAGTTTGGAGACGAGTTCTGATGCGGCGCTTTCACCGCCGCTGGCGAGCACGCGGATGAGGTGATGGACGGTTTCCCAATTCGTGAGACGGTCGTCGGTATCTGGATTCCAATCCTTTTGCAACTCGTCAGGTTTTAGCAGGCGAACCTTGCCACGTCCTTGTTTTAGAATTCCAGCATCGTCCAGTCCCTGCACGCTGGTATTTTTAGCTTTGGTGAGTGTCTCGGCCACACCAAACTCACCTTCGTCAAAGCCAAATTGCTCGAACCACGCGAGTGCCCAGCGACTGTCCGAATCAAAATCACCTTCCTGCTCGGCGAGAGCTTCGTCGAGCACTTCGTTGATGAGCTCCAATGCTTCGCGGACGGACATGGCGTTGCCTTGCGCGTCGAGCACTTTGGAAAAGCGAGTGAAGATGGCCATGCCCGGTCCGATTGATGATTGCGCCAAATCCACTGGCGCGATATTACCCGCCTGCAAATGACGCAATGCTTCAGGCAGCTCTTTTTTTAACGTGGCAACAAATTCTCTGCGTGTTGCAGTTGGTGCATCTTTGATACGAGGCCGGCACACAAGAATGATGCTAGAGGCAAGCATATTTGTTCCAGAACGCTCATTTGCTCGTGCCCTCATTTCAGTTCGCATCGGCCATGTTCCGCTGATACCAAAACCCGCGCGTATCACAGCCTCTAAGAATGTTTCCCAACCTGTGCTAGAAGTGCCAGAATCACTTTCATTTTCCGATTGTTTGAATGCGTAATAAACTGTTACCGGAAAAGACTGATGCGATTGCTCGGCAAGTCTGTGCATTGCCTTTGTCATGCCCTCAAGAAAAAAAGCTTCAGCCTTTGCTTTGCCGCCGTGCCGATATGGTGTTGCCACTAATTCCTCTGACTTTGGCACTGAAACAGTCGAGAAAAGCTCTTTGAAAACGGAACGGAGCGAACGGCGTAGCCAAACGTAAAAGAAATCAGACAAATCAGCGTAACAGATATTGTCATAATATGGTGGATCGGTGGAAACCACCTTGTCTTTGGAAATGCTTTGAGTTTGGGCATCACCTTGTTCAGCCTGACCGCGTGAATTAGCAGGTAATGTTTCGAGTGATTTCCACGTCCAGTCCACCATTGCCATCCAGTTTCCAGTTGAGCCGCTGAATGGATTAACCTCGGCATAATCCCAAGCCATAGGGATGGCTTGACGTGCGAATACTTGTTGCATCTTTTCACCGCCAGCGTGCCAAGTGCTAACAGAGTTGCAGTTGCTAGATATTTTATCGATTGCAAAGACAAGATACATGGCTACCGCTTGAGCGTAAGACAACACTTCTGTTTCATCTTTGATCGGAAGCTTGGATGCTTTGACATCTGGTATTTTCGCTATATCAGATTTCACCTGTTCGACGACATGTTGCGCGAGATCGGAAAAAGTCGTCAATGCAACCAATTGTCGCTCTGTGAAAAGGTCACCAAAAGTTTCCAGGCCATACTGCACCGTCCAAAAATTTCGCGGGTCATCGGGCAACGGTTGTTCTGGCTTCCATTCAGGTTTGGCCTTTTGGATGATTTTCTCATGCTCGGGTGTGGGTGCGATGTAAATTCGTCCGCGCTCACCTTCGGCCACAATTGCCATAAGCCGCGCGCCCATTCGTTTGGCTTTCCCCTCGGCTTTGATGTAGTCGCCTGCAATCGGAATGCCAGACATTAAACATTTGAAATTTGCGCCACGCGCCAACTTCGTGCCGTTTTCGGCTGCTTCGACATCTTTAGGTTTGCCTGCATGGACGGTGAAACGATAAGTGCCTTTTTCAATGACCGGCTCGACGTATGATTCTTTACCCGATTTGCTGGAGAGCAAGAAAGTGGAGGCGAGGGGAACATCCACTTCACGAAAGGCTGGATTTGGACTTTTCACCGTTCGCGCCCAAAGCCACGCAATGACGGTGAGTTTTTCACCGACGAGTTTTTTCAAGTCTGGGCGTTCTTTCGCCATCTCGTCAGTGATTTCAATTTTTGGATACAGATTGCCGATGCGCTTTTCTGCTTCATCGCGCATCCATTGGCCGTAGTAGCGCACGTCATCGGCCAAACCCTGTGCGCCTTTCCACGTCTTAATGTCCAGTTGTCCTTTACGCGCTTCTGGATTCACTGGCGGTTTGCCGGCGAACTTCGGGGGAATTTCAATCATGGACTTGTTGATGAGCACGGCCACGGGATTGAGGTCGCTGGCGTAGCTTTCCAAGCCAAGCCGTTGCGCTTCCAATGGCAACGCGCCGCCGCCAGCAAATGGGTCATGGAAGCCGGGTAATTTCTGGCGGTTAAAAATTTCCTTGGCGCGGGGATGGTCTGCATTTTCAGCGCACGCACGCCGCCAACTTTGCCAGATTTCGTCTCGCGCGGCTTGCAGCACTTTTTCATTGGTGGTGTTTTCCCATTCGACAAGGTCTTCGATGATTTTGAAAAGGCGCTGCCGCTCTTTTTCTTGTTTTTTTTCTGTCGGAAATAAGTCGGGATTTGAAGACGGGTCATCCACCATCTGCGAAAAAATTACCGCCCGCGCCGCCGCGAGCGGACGCCGTGCCCACCACAAATGCAACGTGCTGGGATGACCGTGGCGGATGGATTTCTCCCGCGCACTGGCCTTATTGATCGCCTCCAGCGGCAAGGCGACTTCAATCAGTTTTTTATGGGTTTTGACGGTCATAGTGAAAATTCAGGAAAACGAGTGAGCGCTTCTTCGATACGGCCTTTGACTTCAGGTGTTACTACTTCAATGTTGCCTGTGTTTTGGCCAAACCGTTGCAACACGCCTTCGCCATAGGTGATAAGTTTGGCGAGTTGAGGTTTCATCGAACCTTGCAAAACTGAAACGCCCTCGGCGAGTTCCTGTCGCATATTGATAAACAAAGACGGGCCATGTTGGACAGCATACTCGGTCAACTTGTCGAGCATCCGGCGTTTGATGCCCGTGCCGCCCGGATCGGCAGCGGCCTCAGCGAAGCCCGGTTGCATGAAGGTGGCGGCAGTCTCCACCATGCCGTTACTCAATGATTGCCGGGTGCGCTGAATTTGGGCGGTGAGGTCAGCTCCAACTTGGGCGGATTGCAGGGCAAAACTTTCTCCAGCAGCGCGCAAACTGGCTTCGAGACTTTCACGGATGCCGGGTGGCTGATGCTGTATCATGTCCATTGCACCTTTGATGCGCTCGGCGGTCTTGTGTAGCTCCGCCTGCGTGCCTTTGCTGACATCGTTAATCAACGCGGACAGATGAACGCCAAAAAATTCCTCCCAAACAAATGGAATCTGGTCGAGATAGGCACGGGCAACATCACGACTGAAATTAAATTCGCGCCCGGTTGAACTGCTATACCATTCGCCGCCACGTTTCACAGCCGCCTGAAGAGAGCGCCAATGGATGCCTTCCCATGATCGGAAGACGGCATTCAATGCGTTGGCGGCTCGGCTTTCCAACTCTTTTAACTTTTGGTCAAAGCCGGAACAGCGTTCGGCTAGTGAAGTCTCGCTACGGATGTGCAATTCTCGAATGCCTTCCTGACCATCGGCCACGGCTTGCGCGCCGACTTTGGATAACAATTCCCATTCCTGACGTGCCGCCGTGCTATCCAGTTCCACGCTGCGAATCTGGTTCAAAAAAAAACTGTGAACCTGTTCGTGCAGCAATTTCAACCGCCGGTAGGATGCCTCGATCTGTGTGCGATAACTTTGCTCCTGCGTGATTGTGTTTAGATGGGCGATGAGTTGGGGAATATGACTTTCTTCCGGTGAAAGTTCCATACCGCGATACAACGGCATCCGGTCGGTAGCGTGGAGATAAGCGTTCGTGGAAACGGGGAAAACTGGAATACCTTGAACACGCCGAAAAAAATCCTCCCGCACGGAGGCATGTTCCGCCCTGGACGCGATGTCCTGCGCAATCTCCAAGAGATTTTTTTGAACGTGATGGGTGATTTCCTTGCGGCGGAATTTCAGCGGCTTGCTGTGGTCGCCATCAAAATCGTCGGGGTTAACACCCATCTGCTCCAGAATTGCCCCCAAGTTTATGTCGTCAATGCGAGTGGTAACGACGGAAAAGGCATCGAGCCGGCCTTCCATGTATAATTTGTAGAGAAGGGAGTTGTCGCGAAGTAGCTGGGTAAAAACGCGGTCAATCCCGGTCTGGCTATTGCAAATCAGCCATAAATAGCGAGCATCATTTAGGTAGCGTTTAGTGACCTGCTCGCGGGCGGGATTGGGGTCATTCAGGCCGGGCAAATCCACCAGCACAACGCCATTGGCAAGCACGGGGAAGTTTCCGTAGATGCGAACGCGGCTGATGAGCGGCCAAAACTGTCCGTCGTCGTGCTGTTCACGGCCAACGAGAAAGCGGCGAACATTGTTTTTCAATGTCCGTGCATTTTCCTCAACGATGATTATGGGTTCGCCTGACGACATGGCAGAGGCGATGTTGGCCGGGAGATTCAACGTGGCGTGCTCAATAAATGGGGTCAGGTCTTCAGGTGGCTCCTGCCGATAAACTGAAGTGAATTTTTCGTGAGCGGCTTTATGTTCGGTTTCCCATTCTTTGCGGTCTTCTTCAGTGTCATCTTCAGACGGTTTGGCGTTCATGGCAGCCTGCATGGAGCGCAATTCAGCCTTCCAATCCTTGATGGAAATGAAATCAATTTCGGCACGAAATTCCGGCGACAGATGGTGATGAATGGACGTGATAACACAGGTGCAGGCACCCACTGCACCGCCGACGGCGAGAATGTTTTCGCCAAGCATCGCATTGATGAGCGATGACTTGCCCTGTTGCGACGGGCCGAGAAAAGCGATGGGCAATTCAGGCTTTTTTTCGAGCAAACTTTCGGCAACGACCAATTCCTGATGCCAGCTTTTGAGCAGCGCGTCGTGGTCGGACGTGAGGCACGGCGTTCCGTGCTGGTCGAGCCAGTCGCGAAACTCGGCGATAAAAATTTGCAGGTCTTCGGGCTTCATGCGGGAGCCTCCGCCTTAGAAATCAATTCGGCCAGATTATAGTTCACGCTGGTCACGCCAAAGTCAGGTTCGCGGCGAAAAGGCTGGCGGACATAATGCACGCGATGATTTTCGCCATCAAGAAACTCGACAATGGCGAGAATGAAATCCTCTGGCTTGTTGAGCGAATAAAGAATTTCGTTCTTGGTGACGGTGATTGTATCCGCGCTAGAAACGCGGCCTTTGACTTCGATGAAGCGGAGTTTTCCTTTCTCCGGGCCTTCGCGAAGATTCCGGCTTTCGATGTCGTAGCCGAGTTTTTCCAACTCCCTGTCAATTGGCTCAAATCCGAGCGAACGCTCCACGTCCATAACGATGGCGCGTGCGCGGGCGGCACTGGCCTGTGTGTCAGTCGGGGTGGCCGCTTCCGCCGTTGCCTGTCCGTTCATGGCCAAAAGCATTCCTGCTGGAACGACGACAAGTCCACCCGTGACCACTGGCGGCAGAGCGGAAATCTGCGCCTCGCGGTCCAGTTCCGCTAGGCGTTTTTCAAGGCGGGCCTGCAAATCGTCAGCACGCTTGCGAGCTTCCCCGGAATTGAGCCGCGCGCCTGCCCGTCCGTTTTGTTCCTGAATTTTGAGTTGTTCCGCGCGGTGATCCCAATAGGTGATTTCCTTGGTCAACCGGTCTTTGACGGCAACACGAGTTTTTTCAATCCACGCCAAACGGCGGTCGCGGACCTCCTTAATGTGCTCTGGCACCACGCTGGCGATGGCGTGACCTTGGGCTTTCTGCTCCAATCTTCGCGTAATCCAAGCTGATTCCGGCCTTGCCAGGATGGCGGCAACGTCCGGCTCGCCGGTTTTTAGCGGGCGAAAATCCAGATAAGGTGCGTAGTGGAGATGACGCGATTCGCCCGCAGCATTCATCTCGACATAGAGCGTGCGCCGAGAAATGGTGCGGCGTTCTCCCGAAGGAAGCACGCTGGCGTCCTGAATTGCGTGCTCAAGGAAAAAAAGAACGCGCGGGCTGGTGCCGGAGTCGCGCTCGTCAACGAGCACGGTTCCGCGTTTGAGCAGATTGCGATGCCGTTCAAGCGTCAAATCAAGGACAGCGTCGAGCAGCGGGTGGCCGGGGCAAACGAAGGCAGCCAAAGGCTGGCCGGCGGGAGCGATGAGGTCTTTCTCGAATGCAATACGCTCATAACGAGCCAGCACAGGTTCGGCGGAACCAATCTGCCGGTCACGATTTCGCACTGGCGCGGGGACATGGCTTACCTCGTAACGGCGGGGTTCGCGTTGACGGGCAGTGCCGGTCAGCCTCTTGAACGCTTCCATGAAAAAAGATTCGATGTAGTGCGGTTGGAGGCGTCGGGCGTCGGCACGTTCCATGTCTTCGCGCACCCTTGCGACTTTGCTGGCATCCATCGCATCATGCGCCAGCGCCCGTTCTTCCAGCAAATCCTGCAACTGCGAACGGTTGACTCCATTTTCAATGGCACGCGTCAGCCGGGCGCGGACATCTGGCAGGTCTCCGTAACGAATCGCTTCCACCAGCAATTCGCGCAGGGATTTACCCTCGAATTGCAATTTGCCCAAGACATCAAAAACCTGTCCACCAAGCGCCTTCCGCGCTTCTTCCAATTTATCGAGCAGGCGGCGATATACATCGCCCTCGCGGGTTTCAGCGGCGACGAGATTCCAAAGATGGCAGACTTCTGTTTGACCGATACGGTGGATGCGCCCGAATCGCTGCTCAAGGCGATTGGGATTCCACGGTAAATCGTAATTCACCATCAGATGGGCGCGTTGAAGGTTGATGCCTTCACCGGCTGCATCGGTAGCCAGCAGCACTTGCACTTCTGGGTCGTGGAGGAAACTTTCCTGCGCCTTGCGCCGCTCTTCGCGGCCCAAGCCGCCGTGAATCATGACAATGGCGGTTTGGCGTCCCAAAAGGGAACCAATTTTCTGATTAAGATAATTGAGCGTGTCACGGTGCTCAGTAAAGAGAACGAGTTTCTGGCGCGGGGATGGCTTGGGTGGTGGCAATGGGCCAGCACCATACGGCACCGGGTCTTCGGCCAGACGATCACCCAAAGCCGCCGGGGTGAAAATTTCGCCGAGTAAATGGCCAAGTTCGCGCCATTTGGTATCCTGCCCACTGCGACGGACATCGGCGGCGAGTGTTTCCAATCGGGTGAGCGTGGCGATTTCAGCCCGGAGTTCCGCGATGGTGCTGGCGGCGGTAGCTTGGTCGAGAATTTCCTCCTCGGCCTGCTCGATTTCGTTTTCCGGTGCTTCCTCCAAATCTTCAACGTCGTCGTCATCCAACTGCGGGCCATTGGCAATCTGGGGAGGCGTGACCGCCCCACGTTGCATCAATTCCACCTCGCGTATCCGCTTCTCCAAACGCTCTCGCCGACGGCGCAAGGATTGGAAAATGGCTTCTGGCGACGAAGCAAGACGACGCTGGAGGATGGTGAGTGCGAAGCCGACTGTCCCGGCGCGTTTATCGTTTTGGAGAGCCTCCGCACGGTTGAATTCCTGGCGGACGTAATCGGTGACTTCTTTGTAGAGTCGAGCTTCGGCATCCGAAAGTTTGTATGGAACGGTGTAGGCAATGCGTTCGGGAAAAAGTGGCCGACCATCAAATTTGAGCAGTTTTTCCTTCACCATGCGACGCATCAGGTCGGAAACCTCGACTTGATGAACACCATCCCGAAACTTGCCCTCGAAACGGTCGCCATCCAAGAGCGCCAAAAAGAGTTGAAAATCTTCCTCTTTGCCGTTGTGCGGCGTTGCGGTCATAAGCAGGAAATGGCGTGTGAGACCAGAAAGAAGCAGGCCAAGATTGTAGCGCTTGGTGCGCTTTACCTCGCCGTTGAAAAACGTCGCCGAAAGTTTGTGTGCTTCGTCACAAACGATTAAATCGTAGCGGCAATCCGGGGCGGCAAGTTTTTGCTGCACATCTTCGTTGCGTGAAAGTTTGTCGAGGCGAGCGATGCAAAGGTCATTTTCCAGAAACCAATTCCCGGTGCGGGCTGCTTCCAGTTTGTCGTTGGTGAGAATCTCGAACGGCAGATGAAAGCGCCGGTGTAATTCGTCCTGCCATTGTTCGACGAGGCTGCCGGGGCAAACAATCAGGCACCGGCGGACGTCGCCACGGGCCATGAGCTCCTTGATGAGCAGGCCGGCCATGATGGTCTTGCCTGCGCCGGGGTCATCGGCGAGCAGGAAACGAAGCGGTTGCCGGGGCAACATGGCTTCGTAAACGGCCGTGATCTGATGCGGCAATGGATCCACCAGCGACGTGTGAACCGCGAGCACCGGATCAAACAGGTGAGCGAGGCGAATGCGATGAGCCTCGGAAACGAGACGGAACAATGCGCCGTCGCCATCGAAGCTCCACGGGCGACCAGTTTCAACGATTTCCAAGCGCGGTTCGTCGTGGCGGTAAAGAATTTCGTCTGCCACACGCCCGTTGGGGCCGCGATACACCAATGTCAGGGCGTCTGAACCGTGCCACTCGACACTGACAATCTCGACATGGGCATCAGGGAGAATCCCTTTTACCAATGTCGTAGGTGTCAGTTGTTCCAGACGAGCCATGGAGGAAAGACTTTAGATTACGTTGTTAAAAAGTCAGTAAAAAATCGGGCGCTAAGAAAGCAACGAGCTTTGCTTTGACGCGAAGGTTGAAATCGGATTCTAATTTTCACGCCGCCAGAATGATGGAGACCGTTGGACACTGGCTGTCTCTGTGAATAAATAATTTCACCTTGTTTGTTCGCCGAAGGTGTCGAATTGACATTGGCATCAGCCGGTGTGCTGCTGGGGGGGGGCGACTCCAATTTTTGCCATGCGCTGAAATTAACGAGACCGCCGAACCAGTTCAATGCGTGTAGTTTTTGTGAAGTAATCCGGTGTTGACCGGATGTGCGGCAATCATTCGCCCTGTTCCGCGATGAAGCCATCCACGGGGACGACCGTTGCTTGTGCCGGGAAAATCTTCTAGGTGAGAACCCGGTGAACCTCCGCATCCGTGTCGAAACAGGCGTTCTTGAGGACGCCGCAGCGGTAATCCAAGTCGAACACGCGTCGCAACGTGGAGAGCACGATGCCGCTCGTCGTCATTCCGAAGAACACCAGATTCTCAATGCCACACGAGCGAAGAATCAAGTGAAGCAGGTTCTCCGAAAACGCGCCAAACCGCGCATGAACTGCGAAAAGAATTCAGGGTTTGCGCCACTTGTCTCGACCGCCAACGGACGTGTCTCGCACTCGCTCAACATGTGGAGCTACACCAGGATTTAACTCCCGCGCTCTTTCAATTGCTTTTGCCTGTGTAGGTTCAACTGCACTAGCTCTGGCCGTGCCGGGCCTCCTGACTGCGTAACCGCCATCAGGCTGCTGTTCTACATATATTCTTTTATCTGACATAGATAAGGTTACATACCACAACCTGTATCAAATATCAACAGCAAAACCACAACATATTGGGGTTAAGTCAAATTCGCAATTTCTCCGCCATGCCTTCGCGTTGCGCTTTGGCAAAGGAATTCATTTATGGCGGCGCATTGAAATTGAACGGCGGTTAGAGAAAAACTAGGTCAACGCTGGTGTCGGGAAAAACCTGGACGCGTCACACATTATGCCGAAGGCCAAATGTCCCTTCACACCGCAGCGCGAGATGGTGTTGAATTTGTTTGGAGAGAATTTGCCCTAAATCAACTGACGCCAGATCGGAAACCATTCGGTGATTTCTCCAGTGGCTTCCAAGGGCGGCAAAGTGAGACGTTGAAATCCTCTTTCACAGTGAACCAGAACGCATTCATGGTCGCGGAGATTGCGGAGCTTGTGCGGTTTGATTTTGTGTTCCTCCATTTCGGAAAAATTTACCGTGCGTTTTCCCGCACTTGAACCCCAGGAGCGCTTCACGACTTGTTTCTTGCCGAGAAAATCGGCGGCTTGAACGGCGTCCGCCTCATCGGCAGAACGGAAAATCATTCGGTTGCGCAGGTTCAACGTCAGCACTTTTGATTTGTCATTGCCCAGCGGCGGGATAAGCGAGGTAGTGGATTGGGCTGCGGCAACGATGGTTGCGCCCGCTTCACGGATCACGTCCACGCAATTGTAGTCACTCGTGCCATCCTCGCTGGCGGTCATAAAACGCTGCGCTTCGTCCGCCCACAGGATAAGCAAATTGTCGTCGGCACGTTCGGCCTTCGTCTTGTCAAAACGGCGCAGCGCGTGATTGTAGAAAAGCAGTTTCAGGAACGTGTTCACATAACGCCGCTCGGTCTGGAATTTCTGCGGCATGGTCACGAGAATGATTTTGCCATCATCAATCGCCGAGTAATCAAACGTGTTTTCACGGGTGCAAAACACCTCGGCCACTTCCGGCGTCAGGAAGTATTGCAGATAATTCCCGATGGTTTCGCGCACGCCGCCAAGTTGTTCTTCAGGCTGGTT
>Ga0182017_10000960_pt1 | contig 22588 bp, 19 predicted proteins | sample 712E3DmetaG_FD_120492 | JGI IMG/M metagenome (GOLD analysis project Ga0182017, IMG submission 120492) | Permafrost microbial communities from Stordalen Mire, Sweden - 712E3D metaG | ecosystem: Environmental > Terrestrial > Soil > Wetlands > Permafrost | place: Sweden: Stordalen | collected... | reverse complement strand
GCGGAGAGGGCGAGATTCGAACTCGCGAGTCCTTGCGGACGGAGGTTTTCAAGACCTCTGGAATGAACCACTATCCGACCTCTCCAAATACTTTATACGAAGGCGGAGGAGACAGGATTCGAACCTGCGCGAGCCTTTAATAGCTCAAGGGTTTAGCAAACCCTCGCGATAACCACTACGCGACTCCTCCAGGATTTAATTATACCATCAAATACCCAAGCTTGACCAATGATTTTCGCTCTTAACTTTGAAAAAGCACAAGCTTGAAGAATAAATTTGTGAGGCTGATTGTAGCAGAAGTTGAAGCTAAAATAAAATTTTGACTAGTTTTTTGACTTCAATCTAAAATTAGAATATAAGAAAGTTGTGGATAAAAATACTGAAGACATATTTAATAAATTGTGAGCAAACCCTACTTAAAATGCATAAATGATTTAAAAAATATAATCGCCACGTATTGTAATGGGTAAAAGCAATAAAAAAGATATTTCAACTTATAACCCTGTTTTTTATTATATCTTGCGATAAAAAATAACGAGAAAATTCCAAAAAATTCATAATATGAATCCATATAATAAAACGACAGATGTAAATGATAAAAAATTTCAAGTAAAAACATCAGATAAGGAAGAATAAATAAAAGCAGTATCTGGGAAACAACCATTTTGTCAAATTTATTATAAAAAAGGTAAAAAGAAATAATTGACAAAATTCCAACCGCTCCGTAATCCATATGGAGCACATCTGCTATTACGGAGGCTATTATTGCCGCAAGTAGCCAAAAATATTTTCCTGAAGTCTTCTGTATGACAATGATTACCGCCAAACCCAAAAAAAGAGTAAAAATAACATTCAGCCCCTCAAACGGAGGAGTTATTTGCCGATTTACATACGCAAAGGGTATCTGAGAGATTAGAGCAAACAGGAAAAGCCGAATTGCGTAAGCAATAATATTTTTTGTATGAACTGCGCCATTGGCAATAAGCCAGGCAAATAACGGAAAAGAAAGTCTGCCTATCACTCTTAATATAAGAATGTGCGGAAAGAAAAATAAACCGATATGATCAATAAGCATTGTAATAATCGCAATAATTTTGATTTCAAAAGAATTCATAAGTTATTCATATTGTATATCACACCGAAACATAAATCATGTCAAATTTTAGATTTATGTAGACATGATTGGGTCATTTCATTCCCCTCTCAACTCCATTGACTAATAACTTTTTTTAGGATAAAGTAAAAGTATGACCCTTCGACTTTGCTCAGGGTCATAGTGAGTGGAATCGAATCTATGACTGCTCAAAATCCGAATTCTGAAATTGCAGAAGAAAAAATGCTTCCGAAGGAACCCGCTGACTTGCCACGGGAACCGTTGGATTTACCGAAAGAACCTTTGGACCTACCCAAATCGGAAGCTAAAAAACATGAACAGACCAAGCATCAAAACACAATTAAAACAATCTTGGAATGGACTGCTCCCGGCAGGCCTTTCAGAAAAAAGAGCAAGCAATACTACTTAACCAGTCTTTTGATTGTGTTTCTCGTTGAAATTATTCTTTTTCTTTTTTCTCAGTATATGCTGATGTTGGTAGTTCTGTCCCTTCTTTTTGTCGCTTTTTCGCTGTCAAGCGTTCCTCCGTCTGACTTTAAATATCGAATCAGTAGCGAGGGAATAACTATTGAAGATCATTTTTTCCTTTGGCAGGAATTATATGATTTTTATTTCAAAAAAAGAGAAGGGGTAGACGTCGTTCATGTTCGTACCCATTCATTTATTCCGGGAGAGTTAACTCTTACTCTGGGTAGCATAGACCGCGAACATCTCAAATCCGCTCTTCTTCCCTATTTGCCGTATAGAGAAGTTATCAAACCGACATTTATGGAAAAGTCAGGAGACTGGCTAATGAGAAACTTTCCCCTTGAAAAAGAAAATTAGGACGTTTTCTTTATTGTGATAACGTGCATAATCCCTCCACCTACTAATCCGAATGCGAGATATAATGCCCAGGGATATTTTTTTGCATATTGCCAAAATTTGCTCGGAGATACTTTTTCATTCTCTTTGATTGGTTTTCGATTCTCTTTTGCCATTAGCTTCTTTACGTACTCTTGTGCTTCATTATTTTTTTCAAAGGCTTGTTCGGCAACCTTTCTACTCCATTGAGCGTTTTCAATCGAGATAACGTCTTTTTTGGTTAATCCTTTCTCCAATATTCCTCTTCGCAGCACTTGCAACGTGACCTCACTCTCCATTTTCTTATAAAAACTTCCCTCTGATTTATTTGCAAACAATGAATCTATTTCCGCATCTGAATAAATGCTCTTGCCGTATGCTTTCCTGCTTTTTAGCAATTCCTTCATTAATTGCTCCGGATTATTTGTTTTTAGTTTTTCAAAATCTTCGATAATTTTCTTAGGGTTATCATTGGGCTTCCATCGTTCTCTTATTGCATCCAACATTGCCTTTTCGTTTTCGTTTTCTGCATGATTTCTCCTGTCTTCCAATTCCTTGCCCATCTGCTCAAGAACTTTTTTGACGAGTCTTTTATTTTCTACTTTTTCTTTCCCTGTCGGCTTGACCTCTTTTGATTTGTCATTGGCAGCAGTCGGTTTTTCTATATCCTTCGCTTCTTTTGTTGGTTTTACCGGTTCCGAGATGGTTTGAGGGGTTACCTTTTCGCTTTTTTCTGTATTTTTTGAAGATGATGTCCCGGCTGCGGTGGAATCTGGAACCTTAGTTTTTTCTGTTGCGGAACTAATTTTTACTTCCGGGGGGGGTTGTTTTGTCTCCGAAACAGTCTTGTATGATCTTATCAGTTGACCTTCTCTTTCCATTCTCGCCAAAAGATCTCCTTTTTCTACTATTCCTTTCTTTGCCTCTTCCGCTGTTATCGTGTACCGGTTGGTTTTGTTTGGGTTTTCTGTGCCACTTACTCCTGCGTTTACCGTTTTTGCCGCCTCTGGATCGGGATGGGGTGGAGGAGCTTCTCCTGCTTCATTCATATAAATATGATTACATTATTTACATCTAATTGTCAATAAAAATCGGGCGGAGGGAGGGGGATTCGAACCCCCGATATCCTTTCGGACATATACGCTTTCCAAGCGTACGCACTCGACCACTATGCGATCCCTCCAACTTTTAAATAAGTTTTTTGGCTTCCTGCCAAACTTCTTGGTCGGATTTGTAAGTTAATCTTTCTCTAACTTTATCTATTGGCAACCATTCAACATTTTCCATTTCGTTATCGTGCTGGGTAATATCTCCGTCAATGTATTCTATTAAAAAATAGTACACTGTTTTTTTTATTTTTTCTTTTTCAAAAACAAACCAATAGGTAACAGGAGTCAAGGCTTTGATGATCTTTCCGCTTGCCCCCGTTTCCTCCTTAACTTCCCTCAAGGCTGTTTCTTCTTTGTTTTCTCCTTCAATATGGTCGCCGATAAGTCCTTTGGGGAATACCCAGCCATGATGTTGAGAATGCTGCGAAATAAGAATAAATGTTTTGCTATTTTCTTTTTTATAAACTACTCCGCCTGCAGAAAATTGAATTCTCATGTCTAGATTATATCTTATATGCTTGACTTTTGCGTAAGTTTTGTGGAAACTTAAGCAGAAAGGAATTTTATTATGGGAGAACCGGGTTCTGGCGAAGGAACACCGAAAGATGTCGTTTCTAAGCCGGTAGAAAAAGCCTCACCGCCACCAACTGTAAAAGTTGACCCTGGTGACTTACAAGGCGACATTAACAACTTGGAAGCTAAAGTAGCTGAAGCACAGAAATTTGATCTGGAGGCAGAAATGAAAAGAAAAGGCTTAATTATTGAAACGGATAATACCGGCAATGAAACGAAAAAAACAGAGATAAAAACAGAAAAATCGTTGAAAAACCAACAATCAGGCAATGCGGTATCGGAAAATAGCTCACAAAGTCAAAATCCCCCGGTAGAAAATACTACAATTCAGAATAAGAATACTGAACAGCCAAAAGATAAAGTGGATCAAGCAACGGAAAAAGCTGAAGAAAAACAGAAAATAATAATAGAGGCAATAGAATCAGAACCGGGATATCAAGAAATACTTCTGGCATTAACAAATAAAGAAAGTAACAAAAATGTTAGCGCCGGAGAGCTTAAGCAAAAAGCGTTCAAAGAATTTGTAACGATGATAAAAAAAGATAAAATTAGGGAAGCAGAAATTAAGGAGGGCGTTAAGCTTAGTCCTGAACAAAAAAAATTTTATGAAAAGGCCTCTCAAAAAGGTTTTCAGGACTTTCCTACGGAGATGCTCAAAGCAACAAAACAAGTTACGGAATTGACAAAAGCAAAAATTTATGCGGAAATGCTATCAAAGGAACAAAATGTTGCCCAAGAACAAATATCCATAGCCTCGGAAGCCGTTAATGAACTCCAAAAGAACTATGATATTACCACGGAAAAAATAATAGCACAATTGCCAAAAGAAAGTCCTCTTATTTCCTTATTAAAAGACGCTCCTAAAGATCCGAGAATATTAGAAATTATGAAAAAGGAGAAAACAAATAGTTTAATAAAATTAATAGGACTGCTTGTAGCGATGGCAAGTCTCCCGGTCGTAGATGAAATAAAAAAGGCAGCAATTCCTTCCCAGGAACAATAAACATAGAATCTTTGTGTCCTCGGAGGGGATCGAACCCTCAAATCTTCAGGTTCGGAACCTGACGCTCTATCCAATTGAACTACGAGGACCTATTTGCTTTTCAGAGCGGAACGCAATGAATTCTTTCAGGATTCAAACGTTCCAGCCACGTTTGAATTTTGCTTAGAACAAAATTCATTACGTGGCGGAGGATACAGGATTCGAACCTGTGTAAGGATTACTCCTTCGAGTTTTCGAAACTCGTGCAATTGACCACTATGCGAATCCTCCAGAAAAAAATTGTGTGGAACGTAATAATTCCTTGCAGAAATTAAACGTTCCAACAACGTTGAAATTGCTGTGCAATTTCTTACGCTGTGTGCCCGGCGAGGGTCGAACTCGCAATCGTTGGGTTCGCAACCCAATGCTCTATCCATTAAGCTACGGACACCCGTTCTTCGCAAGCTCATCAGGACAAGCTTGCAATTGTATTTTACTTTATTGAAACATTCTAGGCAACTATACCCGGCGGCTTGACAGAAAATTCAAAATAATGCAAACTAATAATAATGAAGATTTCTGCCTTGATTAAATCTTTAATTATTGTTTTCCTTTTTAGCTGTTTTTTTTCTATTTTCAGTATTAAATCTTTTGCCCAAACAAAAACCGCACAGGCAAATTTAACAAACACACAGCAATCCGACACTCTCGTATCAGATACCAATTCTGATGTTCCCGACAATCTTCATAACTGGACCCAGACCGTGACGATCGAAGTTCTTAGTTCTTTCTCTTGCCAGCTATCGGGAATCGATCCCATTAACGCAAAGCAAGGTTGTCTCGGAATTGATCAAAAGACCGGTAAAATAGGTTTTCTGCCATCCTTTCAGGCAGGCGGATTAATCGGCTTCATGAGTAACATGATTGCTGTGCTTTATACTCCGCCTCTTCACACAACAGATTATTTTCAAAATCTTGCTTCAAGTTTTGGCATTGTAAAAAAAACTTACGCTGCTCCGGGAGAAGGATTCGAGAGCCTTAAACCTCTTATGACGATTTGGACAGCTTTCAGAAATATTGTATATCTCCTTCTGGTTGTAGTTTTTGTAATTATCGGACTGGCTATTATGCTTCGCATCAAAATTGACCCCAGGACCGTAATGACAATTCAAAACCAAATTCCCAAAATAATAATCGGGATACTGGCGGTCACCTTCTCTTTTGCGATTGCAGGATTTTTGATTGATATGATGTGGGTATTAATTTTTCTGGTCTATAACACCCTGTCTCAAGCAGCTGCAGCTTCGGGAATTCCTGAGGTCATCAAGGCAGCCGGCCTCCAAACCGGCACTCCTTTTGGAACACTGGGCGCAGGAAATATTCTCGCTATTATTAGCAGTTCCGCATTTAACATCGGTAAAATTATTTTTGATCTCCTAAGCGGAGCCCTACCTTTTTGGGCCAAAGGATTGCTTATGATTTTTGCTCCTATGATCTTTAATCCCCTTCTTTGGGCCGGGATTGGAGGACTTATAGCATGGATTGTAATTGCCATAATTATTCTTATTGCCTTGTTCAGGCTTTGGATTGCCCTCATCAAAGCCTATGTTCAGATATTATTGGATGTTGTTTTAGCTCCTTTTTGGATTATCGGCGGAATTATCCCGGGAAGCTCGATTAGTTTCGGCGGATGGCTAAAAGATATTATCGCCAATTTACTTGCTTTTCCGGCGACTATTGCCTTACTCATGCTGGCCGTAATTTTTAAAGACATTTTTGCAACTCCGGGCGCAAGCTTTGTTCCGCCTCTTATAGGAAACATGGGAACTGCAAATGTAATCGGCCCTCTTATTGCCCTTGGCATAATCCTCATGACTCCCAACGTAGTAAATATGATAAAAAAGGCTCTTAAGGCTACAAAATTTGAAACAGGTATCGGAGCCGCTGTTGCCGGAGGAGTAGCTATGGTTGGTAGGGGCGCAAAGTCCGGAGCAGGCATGACAGCTACATACTATCAAGGAGATCCTTATACTGGAAAGAAAGGGTGGCCGGGTGTATTCCAAGGCGGGCAAAGAAAACTTTCCTAACGCTTACTTTGCTTTTAAATCCACCAGGGAAGCATCCACAAATTCTTTTAGATTAGAGGCGACAATCATCGGGAAAACATCTCTGAAAAGCGCCCACAGGATGCCCGACAATGCTAACTTTTTTTTCTTCTTAAGATACCTTGCCAATTCAGGAGTTAATAGGCCTGCCCTTAATGTATCATCTATCATATTCGCCGCCTCCGGTTCGGTAAATGAATCGGCTTTTATACCGTTCCACAACTGAGCTGTGGATGTAGGCTTACGGGCAGCCTCCAAGAGCATTTTTACTACTCCCTGACGCACTCCCGGTTCGGTAATTACCACATCCATTAAGGCGCTGAATGTCGGAAAGTTAGCTTCCATTCCTGTCCCTACCCCTTCAGGACCTCCAATTCCCTCCACTATTTCACCCATCGCTTCAATAGCTTCTTTGGCAGGTATTCCTCCGGGGTTATTCATTATCTTCATAAAAGCCTGTTGTCCCTTATTGTATCCTCCAAGATCCCCTGTAGTTCTTCTTTTATAGAACGTTTGACCCGCATATTTATATTGGAATTTTTCAAACGGCATATCATTCATAAAGGGTGTATACGGAAACATTATGTCTGCCAGGTGTGGAGCAAGCATCTCACCTTGGGTTCTGATCCTTTTTTCCAACTCTTTTTCCTCAACATCAAGCTCATAATTCTTATCAAGCGGCGGCAATTCCTCTCCTGCTCCTTCCCTTGTTGTTCTTTCGAACCTTATTAAAATTTTCTTTTTAAAAGTTTCCCACTTTACAGATTTTATGTCGTTTTTATCAACCCACTCAGAACCCATATCTTCTCTCAATTTTTCCATGCCTTCTGCCATAGATGAAGTGCCAGCCTCATATTCTATTTTCGTTAAGTAATCTATCATCAAAGGAGTATTTGTCCTGGCTATTTTTTCCCATATTGCAGTCCTTAACTTATACCCCAATTTTTCATTTCCATATGGCGATCCAAAGCTTGAGTTTTTAAGAAGCATGCTCAGGCCATAGTCCAGATTATCAACAATCGGCATTAGAATTTTTTTATATGCTTCTTGATCTCCTTCTGTAACATACTCTGCCGGATCCTTATCGGGATATTCCTCTTTTCTTTTTATAATTTTGTCTGTAATGTCTTTTTTTATTTTCTCTTCCTTTTGTTCTGCAAATTTTTTAACACTAAGAGGATTACCATTCTCATCTTTTAGATTTTTAAGAAAGATTTCATCGAAGGCAATATTTTCAATACGCCATCCGCTATAAACACCCGAGGTTTTATACTGACCCCCAGATTCCATTTTTTCAACATCAACTCCTCCAAATTTTTTAATTTTATTTATGCCTAGCTTTGCTCCTTTGTATTTTGAAAATTCCTGAAATTTGTCAATTGACATTTTCAAAAAATCCAGTCCGTGTCTGGCTTCTCCAACATGAAATCTAGTTAAAAACCATTGATTCCAGTTTAGTATCCTAACCATGTCTTCCTGGGGAGGAGAAGTCAATCTCTGTCCCTTTTCTCCAATCTGTCCTGTTGCTATATTCTCCGCCGCTCTTAATGTTATATTGAAAAATGTCCTCCCTGCAGCCATTGCTCTTCGTATTTCCCATTCATCCATCTTAGAATTATCTCTAAATTTAGAAAATTCGCTTTTTATTAATCCCGCATCGTTAATTTCTCTGAATCTTCTTTCGACAAAATTTTTGATATCCTCAATTTTATCCTGTTGAATTCTGTCATTGTTTGCCAAAACATCCTTATATCCCTGTTCAAAAAGCCTCATGGCGACACCTGATCCCCTAATGTCGCGCATATTCTCAAAATGTTTATAATTAATATTTGCCGCAGAGTGACTGAAGTCATCAAAGTTACCTTTTATAATGGTTGAGTTCATTTCCTGGAAAAAATTGGCAGCTGTCCTGAGGCTAAATAATTGTTCATATCTGGCATTATCATCTTTGCTTAAAAACCCAAGTAAAACATCCAGATTGGAGGCCGCATATAGGCCTACTTCATAATGATTCGTTTCCGAGGGGTCTTCAAATGATTTGAACAAAATAGTTGAAATAAGCTGCTCCCTTAACTCGGTAAAATTACGGGCCGCAAGTAATATGTGGCTGGGGAATTGATACGTATCGATGGGATGTTGTTTTTTAATAAAGTTATTAATGTCTTCAACCAATTTTTTTCTTGTAGCCTTTTCTGAGTCATTAAGTTTTGACAAATCATTTATATCACTTCTCTGTAGACCCTTAGCCAAAATCCCATCAACAAACTCATCTGTTCTGTTGACAAGCATTTCTGCGGGGTTTGATTCTCTTCCCCTAGATTTTTCCATCCTAGGGGACATATCAAAAATCGAGCCCTGCGCCTCCTGAATCTGACTTATTTTATCGTCTATATCCTTAAATGCTGCTGCAGTATCCGCTGTCGGTTCTCCCTCCGGAGTTAGTGCTCCCTTACCGGCTCCTATTGTATTTTTTTCATTCATTAATTTTTGTATTCGCGTTGAAAGATCTCTCTCAAACTGCGAAATCTTTTCTGGATCAGTTTCTCCATGTTCCATTCTGAACCTCGCCAATATTTCTGCCGCAACTTTATCCTTAAAAGCCGGCTCTTTATTTGGCTCCTCATTATCTGTCGGACCTGGTGCTCCGACCCCTCCCTTCGGCAAACCTTCATTTTTTAGTTGTTCCTGATTCTCAAGAAAAAGTTCTTTTAGATTTACTCCCCTTCTTTCCAATTCACCGGTAATGAGATTGTCAAGCGGCTGAATATCCGCATATAGTCCTTCTCTTTCCCCAAACTCCATAGATGTTCCCAATCGAGACGTAAATCGACTCGTGTCAAAATATGCAGTCCTTAGTTCTTCCGGACTCCAAGCGGATATTGGTTTTTGTTGCATTTTTTGCTCAAACCCCGACACATATTGCTTTAATTGAGGATTTCTTATCGACTCATGAGAATGAGTAAGTGGATTTTGAAATGCTTGGGATTCCCGAGCCGTTCCGATCGGCCCCATTCTCGCGTTTACTTCACCTTTTGCTTCTGCCATAAAAGTATTTCCGCCCCAATTAAATTGGGAGCCACCCATAGAATACCCTTCTTGGGCTTGGTTTGTCAATCTTCTTCCATTTGACATTATCTCTTTCATAGTGCCCGCAGTGTAGCTCCTTACAAATCAAAAATCTTGACATTAGGTCTGACAAAAAGTGGACATGTTGCAATCCCCTATTGCATCTACTAATATAAATATGTGAGACACAATAAAGGATTTTTATATGGAATGCTTGTTTTGGTTATACTTTTTATTATCGTTGTTTTAGCTATAACCACGTCCACCCCTAAGGGCAAAGAGATTCTACCGGCGCCAACAGTTGCTCCCACCATGGAGCCAATTGCCCTATGCACACCCTTCCTGAAGAACCCTGCAAAATTAAGCTGTCAGAAGGCAGTGGAAACTGCACTTGCAGACACAAGGGGTAAGATAAAAAATATAACAATCGGCCCCCTACAGATAAGTCCCGGTCTTCAAAAAACCTTGAAAATTTCCAATCAACAAGTATGGCTTATTGATATTGACCTTGAAAAACCGTTCACTGCTCCCAACAAAAAACAAGTAAAATCCTTACGGATAGCAATCCCTCTTGATAATGCCAAAGTTATTGGTCGGATAGTAATTCCATCATGAAAATAAAACTATTAATTTTTTTCATTGCGCTCTTTATTTTTTCTTTTAAGCTTAGTTCTTTTGCAAATGCTTCATGGTCCTGCACCACCTACACCATTGACGGAGATAGTTTTCCCTCCGGCACTTCTTGTACAAATCAGAGTTCTGGTTCGCCCGGCGATCAATCGTGGATAACTTGCTCCGGATCGGACTGCGATACATCTCCTACCACACCGTCTAACGGTTGCGCAAGCGTTGGCGGATATTGCTCGGACTATATTACCGGTTGCGCGAGTGGACACTCTTGGTCTTCAGATTCCTGTCCAACCTCCGGACAGTCTTGCTGCAAACCCGCCCCAACCACTCCAGGAACAACCGGCGCACCGGTTCCGGGCTCTACCTGCGGAACATCCGGCGGAGAATATTGCGTAAGCGGATATGGCTGCCCAGTCGGTTACACCGCAACTCTACATATCTGTGCCGGCAGTGAAGAGATGTGCTGTGGGCCCAGTGCTCCCAGTGCGTCTACCGATTGCACATTTGACGATGACCCGGCCACTAATGTTTTCCCCAAACCGTGTAATCAGTATTTAAGCTGCAGCACTACAGACAAGTGTACAGCAGGAGACTATTATGCATGTTATGGCGTGTGCGATCCCCAACCGGAGATCACATCGGAACCGGTCGATGTTCCTGCCTTTACCAACTCCTGCCTAAGAAAGGATTCAAATAACCATTGTCTTGCCGTAGATACGGCAATTGGTGAAGTCAGTACTAATCCGGCGGGTTTTGTAACCAAAATGTTTAGCGTTGTTTTGGGTCTTGGCGGAGGAATTGCTTTAATTTTAATTATCCTTTCCGGCTATAGATACATGTCTTCTCAAGGAAATCCTGAAGGGGTCAAAGCCGCCACCGAACAATTAACCTCAGCTGTGGTCGGCCTTTTGTTTATTATATTTGCTTTTGTTATATTACAGGCAATCGGTGTTGATATTCTGAAAATTCCAGGATTCTCATAAGATATGAAAATTGCCCTAACAATTCCTGTCTATGGACAAATAGATTCCGGCGCACCTGCCGGAGTTCCTACGGGAGGACTTTTCGGTACCGGGGCAAACATTGTGCGCCTTATTGTGATATTTCTGGTCCTAGCTGCCATTTTTGTCGCTCTTTACTACATACTAATTGCCGGACTGAATTTAATTACATCCAGAGGACATAAAGAGAATATTAAAAACAACAGGGAAGCCCTGGTTTTTGCAGTTCTTGGTTTATTTTTGATTTTCATGTCTTTTTTCTTTATAAATATTCTCGGAACTTTTGTTGGGTTTAACCTTATTGGTATTTTCTTTTCCAGGTAATCTTGTATATATTCCTCTGTAGATATAAAATCTAATCCATAAATATGAATATCGCAATCTTGGGCGGAAGTTTTGATCCGCCCCATAGGGGACATGCAATTGTCGCCAGAAGGTTGTTAAAATTAAATAATTTTGATGAAGTTTGGTTCATGCCTTTATTCGCGCACCCGTTCAGCAAGAATTTGTCCCATTCTTCAAAACGCTTGGAAATGACAAAGCTTTTGGAAAGCGGTAATATCAAGGTTTCGGATTTTGAAATTAGAAAAAAAACAATTAGCTATACCATTGATACGCTTAGGTTTTTAAGTAAAAATAATTCTCAGAATACATTCTACTGGGTCATCGGAACCGATCAGGTTGATGATTTTACAAAGTGGAAAAAATGGAAGGAAATTATAAATAATTTTAGGTTAATTATAGTTCCCAGAGCAGGCTTCAAGAAAGCCGAAAAAGAACTTAAAAATATTGCAAAACAAGTTGTTGCCGACAAAAATATTATCCTGCTTAACAAAAAAATTTTCCCGCCTATATACATTTCCTCAACTCTTGTCCGCCGGAGAATCAAAGAAGGAAAATCTCTGAAATTTCTGCTGCCAAAAAAAGTTGAAGAGTATATAATACGGAATAAACTATATAGATAAATTTTCAATTTCTAATTTTTAATTATTAATAAATCTTAGTATTAAATTTGAAAATAAAATCATTGAAAATTCAATGAAAATTATAAATTAAAAATTATGATCGATTCATTAAACATTGATTCTGCTGCGGAAACAACGAGAATTATTTCATTCATCAAAACCGTTCTTAAAAAGCAGGGATTTAAAAATGTTGTTATAGGGTTATCCGGGGGCATAGATTCCGCAGTTAGTCTTTCCTTTCTTAGAAGATCACTTAAGCCGGAAAATATTTTTGTTGCCCATTTATATTATTTTAAATCTCAAATTATTTTTCTTAATTCCTTTTTGAGAAAAATAAATATTCCGCAAGAAAATATCTACGATATTCCCATAAAAAATGCTGTTGATCAAATTCAAAAATTAACAGGGCTGAAAAAAACTTCAAAGAATTACAAAATAAGGCTCGGTAATATAATGGCCCGTGTCAGAATGATAATCTTGTATGATTTGACTAAAAAACATGATTGTCTTGTTTGTGGAACGGAGAATAAATCGGAACTATATTTAGGTTATTTTACCAGATTCGGGGATGAGGCGTCTGATTTTGAACCGATACGGCACTTATATAAAACCCAAGTCTATCAGCTTGCCGAATACCTGAATGTCCCAAAAGAAATAATTAATCAAGTCCCGACCGCGGGCTTGTGGGAAAATCAAACCGATGAAAAAGATTTTGGATTTTCCTATAAAGAGGCTGACAAGGTTTTGGATCTTTATTTTAAAAATAAGAAAATTTTTAAAACCTTCCCAAATGCAAAAAAAATAATATGTTGGGTTAAGAAGAATTCATTTAAGCATAAGTTGCCGTATCTACTTAAGTAATTTTTTGCCACTTGACAAGGAAAAAAAACCTGTTTAGTATAATAATGTATAGTGAAAAAAACATTAATTATCGCATCGGGTTTAGCTGCATATTTATCTCTTCCTTTTATTGCTCTTGCCGGTGGTACTAACGTAAGCCCTTGCGTTGGAGCTACGGGCATTGAAGGTGCTCTTTGCAATATTTCAAGTGGCGGTATCGGACCACTTATACAGGGCATTATTATTCTTATCGTAGTAATGGCAGTTGTTATTGCTCTTATTTATCTACTTTATGGCGGTATAAAATGGATCATGTCTAAGGGAGAAAAGACGGAGGTTGAGTCAGCCAGAAATCATATTACCGCAGCCATTACCGGACTTATAGTTGTTTTTCTTGCAATTTTTATAGTATTCCTTATCGCTTCAATTTTCAGTATAGACCTAAACACCGGATTAGTTCTTCCACACCTCTAAGATCATCTGCATAGATTACGCCAATGTTGTTTTTTAAGCTTTTTTTTGTTATTCTTTTAATATGCCTAATTGGTTTCAGCCATGGAATAATTGCGTTACGTCGGAAGGCGTTGCAACTTTGGACTGTATTCCTACTATATTTATAAATCTTATTACCGCCTTATTCGCATTTGCGGGAATAACTGCTCTAATAATGTTCATTTTGGGAAGCTATAAGCTTATAAGCTCAAGAGGAGATCTTAAAAAAGTCCAGGGTGCGAAAAATAATTTTACTTACGGGCTACTTGGACTTGCGGTTGTCGTATTTGCTTTTGCAATAATAAAGCTTATTTCTATAGTTACGGGAGTTTCTTGCATAACCAGCTTCGGTTTTACCGCTTGTCCGTAAATAATTTTATAAACGCTAAAATAAACAAATCCAGAAATATCGGCACCGACAAAAAAATTGTTGCCCTTTGAATAATCGCAACAACTTCCCCCGTAAAGACTTTGTCCAAGACCGAAAACTGAGGACGGAAACCGAGAATGTAGGCTGCAACAAAAATTATAAAAAGGGCAATTAAAATCTCTACCGTTCCCTCCATATCCCTGCTGCTGGAAAACATAGTGTTGCTTACCGCAAACAAGAAGTAAATTATGACTAAAATTATGGCAATGTAAAGATAAATGTTTATATTTTGAAAAAGCGGAAAATTAGAACTAAAAAGATAGATTGCGGTCAGAATAATTGAAAGCCCCGCAAAAATCGGCGCGAATCCGATCAGACTTCTTCTGATTGGGTCCGTTTTGCCTATTTCAACGCTCCCAAGCTTGATTGCGTTGCCATTTGCTTTTGGCATAAATTCCATATCTCCTACCGGGACAAACAAAATTACCGCTATAAGAAAATGTGACAATTCATGGATAATAATTCCCGGTAAAAAGAGAAAAGACAAAGCATTTATGGACATAAATCCGGAAAGGGTTTTGCTCATTAATCTTGAAAGTAAAAACAAAACAAATGTTTCTATAAAAAGTAGAATAAAATATATCACTCCATTATTTTACCACTTTTCACGCCGGAGGCTAAAATTCACATTTCTTGACCTATTTTGATTATCTTGCATTGTAATTTTTCACGGTATATGCTGATTTAAGGAGGTAAAACTTCCTTTTATATGGAAAATCATCCGATTCCGCAGGACGTAACCGGATTTCAGTTCAAGCTCATCGGCAACATGACGGTGAAGCAGTTTGCCTATCTTGCTTCGGGAGTTATTTTGGCGGGAATTCTGTGGAAATTACCCATAAACTTTCTGATAAAATTCCCGTTTTGTACATTTTTTGCTGTTTTAGGGGTCGGACTCGCATATATTCCGATCAGCGGACGCCCAATGGACCAAATGATCGGAAATTACATTAAGGCCTTGATCAGCCCGACCGAATTTGTATATCAAAAAAGCGGAGGTAAAATTTATTTCCCCGGCAATACGTCAATTAGCGTTGGTAAAGGCGTAAGGCAATACACAAGCAGCTTCAGCCCGTTTCCGAAAGACAAGCTAAAAGCCTATCTTGAGTCTTTAGATACTCAACCGAAGAATAAGCTTGATGAAAAAGAAAATAATTTTTTAATGTCTGTATCGGATCTCGTAACCGGCAATCCTACTCCCCCGCCACCCCACCAACCCGTTACTGCGCCGACTCCAAATATCAACCCTCAATCCCTTGTTGACGATCAAAGAGAATTAACTATGGCATTACAGTCTGCGCCGGCACCTCAAATTATTCAATCGGTAATGTCGCCTGTAAAACCGGATGTCGCCGCTCAACCCATATCTTTTACCGAAGAAGTTGCCAAGCCGACACCTGTCCCCAAAGAATCGACAAAAACCATAAAACCATTAATAAGGGGCTTCGGCAGAGTTCCCAATACGCCAAGCATGCCCGATTCTCCGAGTCTGATAACCGGCATAACAAAAGATGCCCGCGGCAATGCACTGTCTAATATTTTGGTTGAGGTAAAAGACAAAGATAATAATCCCGTCAGGGCGTTTAAAACAAATGGGTTCGGCAGGTTCGCTTCGGCCACCCCCCTGGTAAACGGAACATACACTGTTGAATTTGAAGATCCGAAAGCTCAAAACAGATTTGAAAAAGTTACAATTAATGTTACGGGTCAAATAATAATGCCGATCGAAGCAAGCTCGATCGATGCCAGGGAGGAATTAAGAAAATCCCTTTTCTCGACGAATTGATATGAAAAATTCTGCTCAAAAAACTAAGGCTACGACTCAGAAATTTATTGAAATTTTGGACATCGTCGATGATGTTGTTTTGCTTGCTTCCGGCTATGCCTGCTCGGTTATTGAAGTAAAAGCAACTAACTTTGCCCTTTTGTCTCCCGAGGAGCAAAACGTCAGAGTCTTATCATACTCTTCGTTGTTAAATTCCTTGTCTTTTCCGATTCAAGTATTCATCCGTAGCAAAAAAATTGATATTTCTTCATATATAAGGCTTTTGGATGATGAGTCTAAAAAAAGTCAAAACGAACTTTTGAAAAACCATATTAAATTATATGCTGCTTTTGTTCAGGAGTTAGTAAAGGTAAACGCGGTTTTGGATAAAAAATTTTATATAGCAATTCCGTATTCGGGCCTTGAGGGCGGAATCGGCATGGATCAGAACGATTTTTATCTGTCTGCCAAGGCAAAGTTGGCCACAAAAGCCGAAGGCCTGCACGCAATGCTTCGCAGAATGAATTTGGCAGCAAAAACATTAGGCAAAGAAGAGTTGGTAAGACTGTTTCACGAAATTTATAACGGGGACATTGAGCAGATAGATCAGATCGCCCAAAATATTAAATATCCGATTGTAAAAAGAGGAGTTATCTAATATGTTTCCTGATAAGAAAAATCCGGGCCAAGCGGGAACACTTTCTCCTACGGAAACCATCCAGAAAGGCATGGTCTCCCTGGTTGATGTACTCGCTCCGTCCTCTATCGAAGTTGATTTTAATTTTATCCGGGTGGGAGAAAGATTTTATAAAACCTTTTTTGTTGTCGGTTATCCGCGTTATGTTTCTCCAAATTGGCTATCCCCGGTTATCGATTTCAGTCATTCCCTTAATATGTCTATGTTTATTTACCCCACGTCTTCATCCGATATATTGTCTGACTTAAGGCGGAAAACAGCAGAAATGGAAGCAACCATTGCCTCTCAGATTGATCAAGGACTTGTCGTTGACGCTAAGGTTCAGGCCGCTTTGGAAGATGCGCAGGGACTAACGGAAGAGCTTGCCAAGGGAATGGAAAGATTTTTTCAAATGAGTCTTTACATAACCCTATATTCGGAGTCTTTTGCAGAGCTGGAACAGGCTTCAAAAAGACTTGAGTCAACGCTATCTTCTCTCCTAATGCTTCCCAAGCTTGCGACACTGCAGGCAGAAGAAGGATTTAAATCTACAATACCCCTGGCCATGGACGATCTTTTCATAACCAGAAACATGGATACCACCTCTCTTGCATCAACTTTTCCTTTTACCTCCGCTACCCTAACGCAGGACAAGGGAATTGTTTACGGATTAAACCAACAAAACGGATCGCTGATTATTTTTGACAGATACTCCCTGGAAAATGCCAATGAGGTTATTTTCGGAAAATCGGGGTCGGGAAAATCTTTTTTGATAAAACTGGAGGCAATGCGTCAGTTTATGTTCGGAACCGAAGTGGTAATAATCGATCCCGAGGGGGAATATGAGGGAATTACCGAAGCTCTGGGGGGAGAATATATTTCTTTTACGGCCGGTTCTCCAATCAAAATTAATCCTTTTGATTTATCGGGAATGTACGTTGAAGGAGAGAACGAACTGGGGCTAAAAATACTCTCCCTACATGGCCTGCTAAGAATCGTTTTGGGAGAATTAGATGCTACCCATGACGCAATACTGGACAGAGCGCTGGTTGAAACCTACAGACAAAAGGGAATAACTACCGACCCCACAACCCAAACAAAACAACCGCCGTTAATGGAAGACCTTTACAAGGTGCTTCTCGGCATGGAAGATCCCACAGCCAACGAGCTGGCCTTAAGACTGGAAAAATTTATCAAGGGAAGTCTAAGCGGACTATTTAATCAACAATCAAACTTTGACATCAGAAATCCCTTTACCGCCTTTTCCGTCAAGGCCCTGGAAGATGAACTAAGACCGATCGCCATGCATATCATTCTTGACTTTGTTTGGACCAGGGTCAGAAGGAGTTTAAAAAAACGTCTTTTGGTTTTGGATGAGGCATGGTATTTGATGAAATACGAAGATTCGGCCTCTTTTGTTTACGGTATTGCCAAAAGGGCCAGAAAATATTATCTTGCTCTGACAACCGCCACTCAAGATGTTCAAGACTTTTTGTCAACCGACTACGGAAAGGCAATTCTCTCCAATTCATCCATACAAATACTTTTAAAGCAGAGCCCGACTGAAATAGATACTGTTTCTAAAATATTTTATCTTTCTCTGGGGGAAAAAGACCTGTTGACCTCCGTCGGTGTCGGCGAAGGATTATTTTTTGCCGGACAAAGTCATGTTGTGGTTAGAGTTGTTGCCGCTCCGTTTGAGAAACAGCTCGCAACAACCAATCCACAAGAGGTTAAAGAAGCGCAAGACAGAAGTGCCGCATATCGACCGGCTGCTGTCCCGCAATCCCCAACCACCGCTCAATTTAATCCACTCGGATCATCTTACCAATCGCCCACACTCCCTCCACCACAACAAAATAGCGCCCCAATGATGCAACCGGCTTCATCCGTGAATTCCGGAAATGCTTCCGGACCAAACATGCAGGAACCAGAAATATTTTAAAAAGTTATGAGTTCCGATATCAGAAACTTTTCTCAAATTGAAAAACTAATAAAAGAAAATCCCCGTTCGGCTGATGCTCAAGCTTTTGAGTGGCAGCAGTTTTTAAAAACAAATGCCCGATCTTCTCCTGAGCTTTATTCAATGAAAAACTCTGAAGAGTTTTATAGATGGGCATCCGAGCATCCCGAAAAAAATGTTAACACCTCTGTATGGGTTGGAAAAGAAATATCCGAAACCTATTATTACCTACGAAGACGGCATGAGGATTATCAGATGAATAGGGACGGCGTTGTTGATAAATCTAAGGTTCCGGCTTATCTTGCGGCTGTCCCAACTCTTGCCGCCGCTTTCCTAATAAAACCCAAAATCATGGAAGAAGATAGGCACTATCAACAAATAGAGGAGGGTTTAAAAAAAGAATGGCTTAAAAACAATAATGCAAAGGATTTTTCATCAAAAGAAGGTCTTGATTACCTCTACGGCCCGGATGATAAAACAAAACCATCCCTAGGCAAAGAGGCTGAGGAAGCTTTTAGAAAAAATCCCAAATTCAAACAAAGAGTGGAAAGATATGATAAGGAAAAGAAAAAAATTTACAAGAAACCCGACGATGACCCGAGAATATTAGCAGTCAGAAACAAAATACAAGAAGAGGTTCGCGCTCGCACCGAACTGCTTGAAAAAAAATCAAAAAACTCATCCCAACTAAACCTATCTAAAGAGGAGGTTGAGAGATATAAAAAGGAAATTGCCACAAACGTAACCAAAAAACATTGGAAAGATTTTGACCAAAATAACCCTGAAAAAAATAAGGCTTATTACAATATGATTTCCGCACCTCAAAAAAGTCAGGACCAAGAAGATAATGAACAAAATCCGTTAAATAAAGTTAAGGATACATACGACCAGGCTAAAGACGCCTACGATAAGGCTAAGGAGATGTCTGAGGAGCAGCCTCAGGAGCCCGGGGATTATGAGGAGGAGTTTGAGGAAGAAGAGTTTGAAAATGAAGATGAATTTGAGGATGAGGAGGAGTTTGAGGAAGAAGAAGAGTTTGAGGACGAAGATTTTGAAGACGAAGAGTTTGAAGGAGATGAGGTTGAAGAAAATATTAACGAGGAGTTTAACGAACAAGGCTTCGACGAGGGCCTTGATGGCCCCGAAGGGGAGTTTGGGGAAGTAGGCGAGGCTAGCGAACTTGGCGAGGTTAGTGAACTTTCGGAGGCCGGTGCCGGACTTACAGAGACCGCCGAGGCTACTACCGCCACCGCTGAGATTGCCACTGGGGCCGGGGGAACCGTTGCCACCGGTGCCGGGGGTGCTGTTGTCACCGGGGCTGGGAGCACAGCTGTTGTTGGAGCGGAAGTGGCTGGAGATGCTGTTCTGGTAGGAACTCCTGTTGGTTGGATCATCATTGCGGTTGTCGCAGCTATTGCCCTAATATTTATTATTGTTTTTTTAATTGTTTTTCTTAAGGGGAGACACAAATATTCACAGCAGGCCGCTGCTACACCAACACCCGTCGTCACTACTACCCCTACTGGACCCTAATCGGCATGATGAGGTGCATAAAAGAGGGGTCGTCGGTTTCCTTAAAAACTCCAGGATTAAGCGGTCCGTTCATCTCAAAAGAAATTGTTTCGCTGTTTGTGTTTGATAGAAAATCCAAAAGGTATCTGGCGTTAAAGGCAATTTCGTTTTCTTCTCCGGTTGTTTTTGCCTCCACCTCAATTTGGTTTTTTCCGACCGACGGCGCGTTGGCAGAAATTAATATTTTATTTTTTTGGATCGAAAGCTTTATTATTCCAGCCGTTTGTCTGGCAAAAACATTCCCTTCTTTTATGGCTTTTTGCAGGTCTTCTTTGTCGACAATTGTTTTTGTGGAAAAATCCGTAGGGATTATTTTTTCATAATTCGGAAATTCTGCCTCGATAAGCCTACCTATTAAGGTCGTACCGTTTTGAGAAAAAATTATTTGATTTTTTTCTTTCGATACATAGGCGCCCACATCTTCCATCTCGGTATCTTTTCCCAACTGAACTAACTCCCTGATAACCCTGGAGGGTATAATTATGGAAACGTTTTCCCCTGTTTGTTTTTTCTTGACGCCTTGTAGGGCGTGTTTTTTTAGTGATAGCCTGTAACCGTCGGTTGCAACCAAGAGAAAGCCGTCTTTCTCTTCTTTGACCATAACCCCCGATAGCGCCGGTCTTTCCGAGTCGGGGCTGGCCGCAAAAACTACTTTTGAAAACTCTTTTTCGATTGTTTCTTTTTTTAATTCCATAATCTGCTGACCTTTGTCTTCGTAAAGTTTTGGAAATTCTTCTGCGGGGGATGTTTGGAAGATGTTTTTCTCTTTTTCCCCCGACACGGCCAACCCTTCTTCTGTTGTTTCAAGGGTTATTTTGCCGGAGGGAAGCATTCCCGCCAGTTCTACGAATGTTTTTGCGGGAACCGTTATTGTTCCTTTTTTTTCTGTTTTTGCCGGGATTTCTGTTGTAATTCCTATTTCCAGGTCCGTCGCGCTTATTATTAGCTTTCCTTCTTTTGCCTCAAGTAGAAGGTTTAAAAGTATAGGGAGCTGGCTCTTTGTTGATACCGCGTGATTTACATATAATAATTTTCTTTGCAGGTTGTCTGAAATAAGGGATATTTTCATTTTTATTCTATAGTTATAAAATTTGTAGTTGTAGTAGTGTATATGGAAAAGTGGAAAAAAGCAAGAGACCACGCCTGAGAAAATGTGGATAACCGGTGGAAAAAAAGCGTTGTTTGGGGTAGATACTTATTGCCATTTTTTAATGTTCCCACTGTTGTTTTTTAATAAGGACTTTATCCCCAAGATTTCCTCCGAGAAAATTTTATCGGTCAACAAGCCTTCTATTTTTTCCACCCCGTGCATAATGGTGGTGTGGTCTCTTCCTCCCAAGATATTCCCTATTTCCGTATAGCTAAGGGCCAAATCCTGTTTCAAGATAAACATCGCTATCTGCCTGGCTTTTACAAGATGAGAGTCTCTTTTTGGTCCTTTGATCATGGTTTCTTTAATGCCGTAAAAAGCGCAAATATTTTTTATAACTTCGTCGGGGTGAAAAAAGTTTTTCTCTTCGGTCGTATTTTTGTTCAAAATATTTTCTACCAAACCGGGAGTAATTTCACTTCCCCCGCCGGTGGCAACAGTAATGGTTTTGAGAAGTAATCCTTCAAGCTCCCTTGAGTCGTGTGCCTTTTCCGCAATTTTCTTTGCCACCTCTATTGAAAGATCCAAGCCGTACTTTTTGGCCTTGATAAGAAGAATGGCGCATCGCAATTCAAAATCTGCAGCCTCAATGTCAACCGTTAGTCCTCCTGCGAAGCGTGAGGAAAGACGCTTCTCCAGTTTTTTTATTTCGGAAGGAGGGCGGTCTGAAGATAAGACAATTTGCGCGCCGGCATCGATAAGGATGTTGAAGGTGTGGAAAAGTTCTTCCTGGGCCCTGTCCTTGCCCGCAAAAAACTGGACATCATCAACAATCAGGAGGTCAATGTTTCTGAATTTTCTTTTCATCCTGGCGGTGTCGTTATTCCTGATTGCCTCAACCACCTCGTTTGTGAATTCTTCGCTGGTAGTATAAATAATTTTTTTGTCCGGATCGTTTTTATACACCTCGTTGGCAATTGCCTGCATGATGTGGGTTTTTCCGACACCTACCGGGCCGTAAATAAATAAAGGATTATATGCCTGTCCCGGTTTTTTGGCTACGGTAGTAGCGGAGACAAAAGCCAATTGGTTGCTTGATGACACGGCCAGCGTCTGAAAGGTAAAATCTGGCCTCACTCTGGGAAGATGTCCTATTGTTAGGGGCTGCTTGTTCTCAGCCTGCGCAAACAAGGGGGTAATGGCGATGTTGTCCTGCGCTTCCCTGTTAATAACCTTGGGAACAAAAATAATTTTTGTGTCGGTCTTGGTATATTTATCCACAGTTTTTTTAATAACCTCGTAAAAGCGTTTTTGCAGAAGATCGATAATCATGGTTGACGGAGCGGCTATTGAAGCTGTTTGTCCTTTTAGG
>Ga0182017_10000958_pt1 | contig 22613 bp, 16 predicted proteins | sample 712E3DmetaG_FD_120492 | JGI IMG/M metagenome (GOLD analysis project Ga0182017, IMG submission 120492) | Permafrost microbial communities from Stordalen Mire, Sweden - 712E3D metaG | ecosystem: Environmental > Terrestrial > Soil > Wetlands > Permafrost | place: Sweden: Stordalen | collected... | reverse complement strand
TGCTGCTTGGCAGCCGGGCCTGGATAGGCGGCCTTGTCGCCTACCTGCGCCTGGCCCTCCATGACGCCACCTCTGGACCCGGCCTGGTGCTGGCCAGTCGGGCAGCTTTGCACGCGGTCCGGGACGGGTTGCTCTTACCACTCGGGGTTGCGGTGGCGGCTGCGCTTGCCGTCGGGCTGATGCAGACGCGTGGTCTGTTTTCTACCTACCCGCTAAGATTCGATATCAGGCGTGCGCTGCCGTCGGCCGGGCGGCTATTGCAGGCCGCAGGCGAGACGTCGAAGAATCTGCTGAAAGCCCTGGTGGTGGCTGGGCTGGCCTGCTGGACGCTGGGCCCAACCTTGTCGGAGGTGGCGCATCTGGCGGGCGCATCGCCGGGCTCAGCGCTGGCGGTGTTCGGTCTGCTTGGCGCGAGGCTGGGTTTGCGTCTGGCAGCGGCCGCCGCAGTTTTGGGTGGGGCGGACTATCTGTGGCGACGACACCGGCACGCAAAGTCGCTGCGCATGAGCCGCGAGGAGTGGAAGCGCGAATACAAGGAGAGTGAGGGAGATCCCCTGCGCAAGGCTGAGCGTCAACGCCTGCACCGTGAGATCCTGCAGCAGCAGGCGATCAACGAAGTGTGCCGGGCCCACGTCGTAGTAGTCGATCACATCGGTCTTGCCGTGGCGCTTCGCTACGACCCTGATGGGCCAGGCGCGCCGGTGGTGACGGCCAAGGGTGAGCGGCTGGTCGCTGCCATGATCAGAGAAGCGGCACTGCAAGCCAGGGTGCCCGTGTGGGTGGACGTTGCCTTGGCCCAAATCCTGCGCGAGGTGGAGGAAGGCGACGAGATTCCCGAGTCAGCCTTCGAGGCGGTGGCCCAGTTACTGGCTTCACAGTCCAGAAGCTAGCTCTTTCACCACAGCGGGCACAGAGGACACAGAGCCGAACCGAAGACGGAGAGGTTTGAGCTTGCCCCAGACCTACTCTGTCGTGAATGGTCCAGGCCAGGCGTAGGATTCTCTTGCAGTTGGAAAAATGGTCCGTTCTTTGCCCCGATACGGTACGCTGGAGGGGGGCCCATATGAAATGCAGGAGAATACGATGCGCAAAGCGATAGCCATGGTCTTCGCAGGTGGGCGGGGCGAGGATCTGTCGGTCCTGACCGAGCGACGCCCTAAGTCGGCCGTCATCTTTGGCGGCATCTATCGCTGCATCGACTTTGCCCTGACCAACCTGGCCCGCGCCGGGATCGGACAGGTGGGCATCCTGGCGCAGTATCGGCCGGCGTCGCTCATGGATCACGTGGGCACCGGCATGGCCTGGGACCTAGTGGGCACCAGCCGTGGCGTGCGCTTTCTTCCTCCCTATCTGAAGCTGTCCGTCAGCGAATGGTATCGCGGGCCGGCCGATGCCCTCTATCAGAACCTCGAGTTCGTGGAACGCGCCAACGCATCCGACGTGGTGGTCGTGTCGGCCGACCATGTTTACTCCATGGACTACGGCCCTCTGCTCGATTTTCATCACGAGCGCGACGCTGATCTGACCATGGTGTTTTCTCCGCGCGATGCCGATGCCACTCGCTTTGGCATCGGCGAGCTGAACGCCACTGGTCAGATCATCAATTTTATGGAGAAGCCCGAGTTTCCTCGCACCAACCTGGCTTCCATGTCGGTCTACGTGTTCAAGAAGGAAGTGCTGGTCGAGGAGTTGCGCAGGGCAGTGAGTGGGGAAGAGCAGACGGTGACCTTCCAGATCCACGAGGTTCTGCGCCGGATGATCTCCCGGCGGCGGGCGTACGGGTTCATCTTTCGGGGCGCGTGGTCGTACTCGCGCACGCTCGACGAGTACTACGCTTTTCACCAAGATGTTCTCGGGGCAGCGCCGACGGTGGACATCGCAGCCTGGGACGTGCAGTCCAACCTGATGGCTGGACGGGCCTCGCCGCCGCCGCCGGCCCGCTGTTTGCCTGGGGCCCGCATTGTTAACTCGCTGGTCTCGGCAGGCTGTGTGATCGAAGGGACGGTGGAAAACAGCGTGCTGTCCCCAGGTGTACGGGTGGGGCCAGGGGCGGTGGTGAAAGGCTCAGTGCTGTGGGACGACGTCGTGGTGGAGGCGGATGCCCAGGTGTCAGCCGCAATCGCAGACAAGCGCGTGGTTTTCTCGCGCGGCTGTCAGGTGGGCGTGGGGGAGTCGGTGGCAAGCGAAGAGAGGCCGGCTTCACTTTCCTGCGGAGCCACGGTGCTGGCTATGAACGTGCGTCTGCCCGCCGGCGCGCGCGTGGGTCAAAACTGTCTGATCCACGTCGAGGCCACGCCAGACGACATCGGTATGCAGGTCCCTTCGGGCAAGAGCATCTGGCCCGTGGCCACGGGCAGGCCGGTGCGGCCATGAAGGTCACCTTCCTGGCGCGCGAATTCCCTCCCCACGTGTACGGAGGTGCCGGCGTGCACCTCAAGAATCTGGCGCGCGAACTCGCGCGCAGTGTGGACGTGGAAGTGCGTTGCATCGGCGATCAGGACGTGACCGATGGCAGGCTGCGGGTGCGCGGGTATCAGGCTTGGCCGCGCATGTGGGAGGGAGAAGACAAGCTCTTCAACAGCACGCTAGGGACGTTCTCGGTCAACTTGTCCCAGATTCGTGACCATATCGATGCCGACGTAGTCCACTCCCACACCTGGTATGGCGCGTTCTCGGGTTTCATGGCCAAGGTTCTCTACAACCTTCCCTATGTAGCCACTGTGCACAGCCTGGAGCCGCTGCGGCCCTGGAAGGAAGAACAACTCGGCCGCTCGTATCACCTGACCTCGTGGGCCGAGAAGGTGGCACTGGAAAATGCGGACCGAATCGTGGCGGTCTCGACCGACGCGCGGCGGGAGATCTTGGAGTTGTTCAACGTCAACCCGAGAAGGGTGGTGGTGATCCACAACGGCATCGAACTCGACGTGTGGAAATGGGTGGAGAGTCGCGCAACCTGCAAGGCCTACGGCATTGACGGCGACTACATCCTGTTCGTCGGGCGGACCACACGGCAGAAGGGGATGGTGCACCTAATCGATGCCATGAAGCACGTGGCCCCTGGCGTGCGCCTGGTGTGTTGCACCAGCGCGCCCGACACCCAGGCGGTCGAGGAGGAGATCGCGGCCAAGGTGGCAGGACAGCCGCGCTGCCTGTGGATCAACACCCTCTTACGCGAGGAGCAGTACATCGAACTCTACAGCAATGCCGCTCTCTTTGCCTGTCCTTCGGTGTACGAGCCTTTCGGAATCATCAACCTGGAGGCCATGGCTTGTGAGCGGCCGGTGGTGGCCAGCGCGGTGGGTGGAATCAAAGAAGTCGTGGTGCCGGAGACTACCGGGTTGCTAGTGCCGCCGGCTGACCCGCTGGCTTTGGCGGAGGCCATCAATCGCGTTCTTCACGATCGGGACTGGGCGCGGCGGCTGGGCATGGCTGGCCGCAAGCGAGTGGAGGAGCATTTCTCCTGGACGTCAATCGCTGAAAGAACCAAGGGGATGTATCAGGAGTTGCTCGACGAGCGCAACCTGCCTGCGGTGGAACGCCCTAGCGTATCTGCGTAGACAGATAGGCGGTGATGGAGTCGACCGACTGAGCGAGGTGTGTATCGAGCCAGCTTCCCAGCGCCCCTAGACCTCCGCGCCCGCCCGAGCTCGCGTCCACAGTGAACTCGGCGAGAGGAGCTTGTCCCCGGCGGACAGCCACGACAGTGAGCATGTACGAGGCACCAGCACCAAAGCCAACCATCGCTCGAGCAGCGTTGGATCCGGCGTCGAATTTCGTGACCTGCAGATAGATGAACACCGCATCGGGGGGCACCCCCGGCCCTGCGACCATGGCCCGCAAACCCGCTGCTTGCATTGCCGCGGCGAGACGAGGCGCGTAGGAGGTCTGCAGGGTGATCCTCCCCTGCGCAACGCTCGGTGGATCATCCGAGTAGTCGCCCTCGAACACCGTCCGTGAGGCGTCGACTGGTACCACCACCAGTACCTCCGAGCGCCGGATCGCTCCCGGCGCGAGCTGCATACGAAAATTGGATATGCTGGAACCGCCGCAGCCGAAACCCGCGACAGAAGCCAACAGAAGCGCCATTCCCATTAGTTTCTTCATCGCTCCAGAAAGCCACCGAAACTACCCCGTGTCAAGAGTGATGAGATGCTCTTACTTCAGCCGACGTCGGGCCGATTCTTGTAGTACAAGAAGCCTATGCAGCAAGTGCGGATCGTGATCGAGAATGTGACGCCGAGGATCGACTGCGGCCGTTTCGCGGCCAAGGCAGTGGTGGGCGACAAGGTGGAAGTAGCCGCCGACATTTGGAAGGACGGGCACGAGTTGCTCCGAGCTGCGGTCCTGTGGCGCAAGTTGGCGGCGGATGAGCTGAGCTTGGGCAGCATGCCGGCGGCGCCGGATCGGAAACGGCTTGATTGGCGCGAGTCGGTGCTGCTGACCGATCCGGCTTTCAACGATCGGTGGTATGCGACCATCAGCCCCCATGAGGTGGGGCCGCACGCATTCACCGTGGTGGCGTGGACCGACCGCTTCGGGTCCTTTGTCGCCGAGTTGAACAAGAAAGTTGTGGCGGGGCAGGAGGTTTCGAGCGAATTGCTGGAGGGACTGCACGTCATCGACGCCTCAATCAAAGTGGCCCACGGCAGGGATAGGGTATCGCTCATTGAAACGCGACACGCGATCGCTTCCGCCAAGACGATGGCCGAGCAGGTCAAGCTGATTCTCGATCCATTGTTGGCCGAGCTGATAGCTCGATGCGATCCGCGCGAGGACTTGCAAAGCTTTTCCGCGGAACTCCCTCTCTGGGTCGATCGCGAACGGGGTCGTTTTGGTGCCTGGTACGAGATCTTTCCGCGCTCGCAGGGCACTCAGCTCGGGCGCAGCGCGACCTTTGCTGAGGCTGAGGCGCGCCTACCTGAGATCGCCGCCATGGGGTTCGACGTGCTCTACCTTGCGCCCATCCATCCGATTGGCCACAGCCATCGCAAGGGGCCCAACAACTCGGAGGAATGCCAGCCCGGCGATCCGGGCTCACCGTGGGCGATAGGTGCCGATGAGGGCGGCCACGATTCCATCCATCCTGAGCTGGGCACCCTAGCCGATTTCGATCATTTCGTGGCGATGGCGCGCGGGCTGGGACTGGAGATCGCGCTCGACTTTGCGGTGCAGTGTTCGCCCGATCACCCTTGGGTGGGGCGGCACCCGAACTGGTTCAGCAAGCGGCCGGACGGAACCATCAAGTACGCCGAGAATCCGCCCAAGAAGTATCAGGACATCTTCCCCATCAATTTCGACACTGAGGATCGTGAGGGACTATATCAAGCCTTGCTCGATGTCGTGTTGTTCTGGGTGAAGCGGGGGGTTCGTATCCTTCGCGTCGACAACCCGCATACCAAACCGGTGAGCTTTTGGGAGTGGCTGATAGCCCGCGTACACCGCGACCATCCCGACGTGCTTTTCTTGGCCGAGGCATTCACTCGGCCCAAGCGCATGAAGAGACTAGCCAAGCTGGGATTCACCCAGTCGTATAGCTACTTCACCTGGCGCAACTCGCGTCCGGAGCTGGAAGAATATGCGACCGAGCTCTTTCTCACCGACACCGCGGACTTCTTGCGGCCGAACTTCTTCGCCAACACGCCCGACATTCTGCATGAGTATCTGCAACAGGGAGGACGTCCGGCCTTCATGGTGCGCCTGATCCTGGCCGCGACCCTGTCGCCGAGTTACGGCATCTACAGCGGTTTCGAACTGTGCGAGAACCGCGCGTTCGCGGCCGGCAGCGAGGAGTACCTGGACTCGGAGAAATACCAGTACAAGACATGGGACTGGGACCGGCCCGGGAACATCAAGGAGTTGGTCAGCGCGGTGAACCGGATCCGGCGCGCCCATCCCGCGCTCGCGCTCAGCCGCAATCTCAGATTTCTGGAATCGAGCAATCCCAAGATCATCGCCTACGCCAAGACCACGCCCAATCTGGCAGACGTGCTGGTGACAGTCGTCAATCTGGACCCGCACAACGTGCAGGACGGTACCATTCGCCTGGTCCCGGAGCTTTTTCATCGGACGGAGCGGAGCAAGGTCTTGCTCGAAGAAGTGCCGGCCAGCTATGAACTGACGGACTTGCTGACTGAATCTACCTACACCTGGCGCGCTGAGTGGAACTACGTTCGCCTCGATCCGACTTGGATGCCGGCGCACATCCTCCATGTCAAGCCACCCACGACGTGACCGCAGCCTCGCGGTAGGCTACCCTCAGGGGCCATGGCGATTGTAAAACCGGTTCGCAAGGCAGTACTCCCGGCCGCGGGATTTGGGACCAGGTTCTTGCCGGTGACCAAGGCTGTCCCGAAGGAACTGCTGCCCATCGTGGACGTGCCCGCCATCCAGATCAACGTGGAAGAGTGCGTGGCCAGCGGGATTCGCGATCTCATCCTCATCACTAGCCGGGGCAAGGACGCGCTGGTTGACTATTTTGACCGCGCGGCTGAGCTGGAGGAGGCGCTGGAACGCAGGGGCAAGCTTGTGGAACTGGAAATGATACGGCGGCTAACCGATCTGGCGCACATCTCGGCCATTCGGCAGGCGGAGGCGCGCGGCCTGGGTCACGCGGTGCTGTGCGCCCGCGGCTTGGTCGTGGATGAGCCTTTCGCTGTCCTGTTGGGCGACGATCTGGTCGAAGGCGACCCGCCAGCTATCAAGCAGCTGCTTGATGTCTACGCGAAGTATGGCAAGGGCGTGGTGGCGCTCTGGGAGGTTCCCCCGGGGCAGGAGCACCTCTATGGAATAGTGGACGGCGAGTCGGTGGGCGGGGGCGTGTTCCGCCTCAACCAGCTGGTGGAAAAGCCCGAGCCCGGCAAGGCACCTTCGCGACTGGCGATCGTGGGCCGCTATGTCTTGCCACCCGAGATCTTTCCCATTCTAGCCAACACTAAGCCGGGCAAGGGTGGCGAGATTCAGCTGACGGACGCTCTTTCTACCCTGTGCGCCAACGACGGGCTCTACGGTGTGAAGTTGCGAGGCGAGCGTTTTGACGCTGGGGATCGCTCAGGCTATGTGCTGGCCGTGCTGCGCTACGCGCTTCGCCGAGCGGACATCGGTGCGGCGGTGCGCGCGGGCGCGGAGAAACTTCTGCGCGAGACGTGAGCACAGCACTCGGAACTTCGGCAGAGGCCCGTGGCACCTTGTTACAGGTGGCGGTGACCTTGCCGGTGGATGAAACCTTTACCTATCGCGATCCTCTGTCCGCGGTGCGCCTGCCGCTCGGCACCGAGGTGATTGTGCCGTTCGGTTCACGCCAGGTGACCGGCTTCGTGGTGGGGTATCCAGAAGCCGCGGCCGGCCAGGTGCGTGACATTGCTGAGGTGGTGGGCGACGGACCCGCGATCGAGGAACCGATAATGGATCTCTGTCGCTGGGCGGCCAGCTACTACCTGGCCCCGCTCGGCGAAGTCCTGCGTTCGGCTCTTCCGCGCGGCGAGCGGGCGGTTGCCTCACGTCGGATCCATCTCACCGAGGCAGGACGGCGCTTGGTCGACCTGGAGGCGAAAGGGCGTTCGCACATGGCCGGGCTCACACTCGATGCGGAAGACCGGGCCTTGCTGACCAGACTGCGCGCGGCGCGCAGCCTGAGCCCGACGACTCTGGCGCGGGCTAGCGCCGGGGCCAAGCAGCGCATGGCGCATCTTTTCGAGCGAGGCCTGGTCGAGATCATCGACCGGGTGGCCGGTCCGAGCAAGAGCAGGCGCAAGGCTGGGCCGGCAGCTGCGGCGTCGCGGCCTGCAGTCGAGCCTCCCGTTCTCAACCCGCACCAAGCAGCCGCGTTCAACGCATTGACAGCGGCGCTGGGCAAGGGATACAGCGGCTTCTTGCTCCACGGCATCACAGGTTCGGGCAAGACCGAAGTCTACCTGCGCCTCATCGCTGAGGCACGGGCGCAGGGCAAAGGGGCGCTGGTTATGGTACCAGAGATCGCGTTGACCCCGCAGCTCGCGGCACGCTTTCGCGCTCGTTTTGGTGACGACGTAGCGGTTCTGCACAGTGCTCTTCCTCCTGCGGACCGTCGGGCGGCTTGGCGGCGTCTGCGCACGGGTGAGGTTGGCATTGCGCTGGGCGCACGCTCGGCCGTGTTTGCGCCCGTGCGTGCGCTGGCCGTGGTGGTGGTGGACGAAGAACACGATGGATCCTTCAAGCAGGAGGACGGCGTGCGCTACCACGGCCGCGATCTTGCGGTGATGCGGGCCCACCAGGCCAAGGCTGTCGTGGTGTTGGGTTCGGCCACGCCGTCGCTGGAAAGCTTCCGCAACGTGCTGGTAGGGCGGTTTCGCCGTCTGCTGCTGCCCACGCGGGCCAATCCGGCCGCAGCAACACGGCCATTGCCGCCAGTCGAAATCATCGATCTGCGGCGCCACCAGATGGGTCCGGACCAACTCCTGGCCCCGCCCTTGCTGGAGGCCGTGGCGGCCACCCTGGCGGCCGGCGAACAGACTATTCTCTTTCTCAACCGGCGCGGCTTTTCCACGCTCATGCACTGCCAAGCTTGCGGCACGGTCTTGCGCTGTTCGAGCTGTGACGTGTCCATGACCATGCACCGCGGGCGCGAGAAGCTCATCTGCCACTACTGCGGTCGAGCAGAGGCCATTCCCCCTCGCTGTCCGGCGTGCAAACAGGCCACGCTACAGGGGCTGGGCACCGGCACCGAGCGGGTGGAGAGCGTGGTGCGCGCGCTTTTTCCCTCGGCCCGCGTGGCGCGGCTGGACCGGGACACCACCCTTGGCCAGCGCGACCGACTGGAAAAACTGCTCGCGCGCGTGCACGAACGCGAGATCGATATCCTGGTGGGTACCCAGATGGTCACCAAGGGTCACGACTTCGGCGGCGTAACCTTGGTAGGCGTGCTGCAGCCTGACCAGGGCATGCACCTGCCCGACTTCCGTGCGGCCGAGCGGACCTTCCAGCTGCTTGAACAGGTAGCGGGGCGGGCTGGCCGTGGCGATCGGCCGGGCCGCATCGTGGTGCAGACCTATTGCCCGGAGCACCCGGCCATCGAGTTTCTGCGCACTCACGACTATGAGGGTTTTGTGCGTGATGAGTTGGCGCGGCGAGAAAGTGCGAGCTATCCGCCGTTTTCGCGTATGATCGCTCTTCGATTGGACGGCCGTCATGAAGCCTCGGTTCGCGCCGCCGCCACTGCGGCGGCTGCCCACGCCCGTGCGCAGGCGGGCACCGACATCCTGGTCCTGGGGCCAGCCGAGGCACCCATTCGCCGGTTGCGCGGTCGCAGTCGCTATCAGATCTGGTTGCGCGGGACCGATCGGGCCAAACTACAGGCCACGGCGCGGGCCGCGGCCGGGGTGACCCTGCCGCGTGACCTACGGCTGGCTATCGACGTCGATCCCCAGAGCGTGTTGTGATGGCGCAAGTGAACCAAGAAGTTTCGCAGCTACTTGGCCGGTTGGCCGCGGGCATCGATGATGTCATCGAGGCAGAGATGTCGACCGCGCTGCAGGCCGTCGGGGATGCGGGTCCTCCCTCGGTGGGCGAGCTGGCTGAGATCGACCTGCCCATTTTGATGGGCCACATCTTCGCTGACGGAACCACCGGCCGTCTGAGGATCTGGCAGGAGCCGGTTGAGAAGAACGTCTACTTCGAAGCGGGTTTGCCGGTCATGGCCGCATCGAACGATGTGGCGGATCGCATGCTGGCCATGCTGGTCCGCGAACGGGTGGTGTCGCCGCAGCAGCAGGGAGAGGTGGAGAAGATCATCGATGCGACGGGTCGCAAGGTCGGAGCGGTGCTGGTCGACATGGGCTTGTTGCGCAGCGATGAGCTGTTGCCAGCGGTGCGCCGCCACTACGAAAGCATCGTCCTGACGCTGTTTGGCTGGACCACCGGACGCTGGCAGATGGAACCCGGGATGATAGCCGGACCTGACCGTACCCGACTTCTGCGCCATCCCGCGGCCCTGGTCCGCGAGGGACTTGCGCGTGGCTATTCGACAGAGAAGATTGCGGATCACGTCGGCTCGGGCAAGAACTTATTCGTTCTCGACGCCTCGGGCGGCTCGGCCGACACGGTGACGCAAATGCTGGTCGACCCAGCGGAGGCGCGCGTGCCTTTCCTGTTCGATGGGGTGCGCTCGTTGGACGAGGTCGCACGCTCCAGCGGTCTGCCCGACACGATAGTCTGGCAGATCGCGTTTGCCCTCTCGTGCTTTGGAGTACTGCGACCCGCCCGGTCTGGGGGCGGAGCCAACCAGGGCTTTCGCATCGGAGTGCGCGATCTGCAGATCGCGCGCGAACGGGTGGTCGCCCGGTACGGGTTGGCCCAAGAGGGTGACTACTTCCAGGCCTTGGGTGTGGATCGGCAGGCGGACGCTACCGAGATTAGGCGTGCTCACCAGCGTCTGTCGCGGGAGTGCTCGGCGGAGGTTCTGGGGCCGGAACTGACCCACGAGCTGAAACCGGAGGTCGACACTATTCGCGAGGTCTTGGACGAAGGGTTGCGCATTCTTTCGACGCCCGCCTTGCGAACCGCGTACCAACTCAACCTGGCAGCAGAACCGGAGGCACAGGCGCCGCAGCCGGAATCGAGCGTCGAGCCTTCGCCTGAGGCACCAAAGGGCTGATAGCGTGCGCGTGATCTTCTTCGGCTCTCCCGCCTTCGCGTTGCCATCATTGCAGGCGGTGGCTCGTGAACACCAGGTGTTGGCGGTGGTGAGCCAGCCGGACCGGCCAGCGGGGCGGGGCAATAGCGTGCGGCCGCCTCCGGTGAAGGAAGCGGCTGTGCGGCTTGGGCTGCCGGTCGAGCAGCCGACCAAGCTGCGCGACGGCGCACTGGCCAAGGTTCTTGCGGCGTTGCAGCCCGACATCTTCGTGGTGGTCGCATATGGCCGCATCCTGCCCCTGGATCTCTTGGCCGTGCCCAAGCTGGGCGCGTGGAACGTGCATGCCTCGCTACTACCCAGGTACCGCGGCGCTGCGCCCATTCAGTGGGCCATGATTCGTGGCGAGAGCAAGACCGGCGTGTGCGTGATGCGCATGGAGGAAGGCCTGGACACGGGGCCAGTGGCAGCCTCGCTGGAAGAGCAGATTCGCGACGATGACACTGCGGGCATGCTGGCCGGGAGGCTGGCGTCGCTGGGGAGCAGGCTACTTGTCGAAACCTTGCCCCGCATCGCCGATGGCAGCGTCACCCTGAAAGCGCAGGACGAGGCAGGCGCGACCCTGGCGCCGCTCATGAAAAAGGAGGACGGGTATCTTGACCTGGGCGTCCCTGCCTCGGAGGTGTCGGCGCACGCGCGCGGTGTGGACCCCTGGCCGGGGGCAACCGTCCTGCTTGGCGACGAGCCGATGAAGGTTTTTGGCGTGCGCGTGATAGAGGGGCTGGGTACTCCAGGCGAGGTCCAGGGCATCGTGCCACAGGGGTTGGCCGTCGCGTGCGGGGGAGGCGCCGTGGCCTTTGCCGAGCTCCAGTTGCCCGGCCGCAAGCGCCTGCCTGCCGCCGCGCTACTCGCCGGTCACCCGATCCCGGTTGGCACACGCTTGCGGAACGCGCCAAGAAAGTAGCGAAACGCCAGCACCCGCTGCTACCACCACCAAGTGAGTAGAGCCAGAGCCCCCAGGGGCTCAGGTGAAAGATGATATTTGTCGGGGCGAGAGGATTTGAACCTCCGGCCTTTCGGTCCCGAACCGAACGCGCTACCAGACTGCGCCACGCCCCGATGTTTTGCTCGATCTAGAAGCTGGCCGGGCCGAACCCCAGCTCATCTTCCCCCGCCGCCAAGGTCGGGAAAACTAGCACGACCGGTCGACCTCGCCACGAGAAAACGACCGCAGCCCGGTCAGGGTGGCTCATCCGTCTCATCGTCATTTCGCGCCACGCCCTGGTCCAGATCCTCTTCAGAAACCGGCCGGCTGATACGAAAGGCGCCGTCGAGCCAGCTCCCCAAGTCCGCCAGCCTGCAACGCTGCGAGCAAAACGGGCGAAAGGGCGCGCTGGCCGCCTCGGAAGGGACTGGGCGTTTGCATGTGGGACAGCGACCTGCGCTCGTCACGGTTGTCAATCTAGCACGCCGCATGTCCCCAATCATGCCCGCAACGTGCTACGGTTGCGGCGGTGAGGCTAGCTGTCCTCTCTTGCATCCTCCTGGTCGCCGCCGGCTGTAGCCATAAATGGCCGAGCGGCGCCTTCGGGGTGATGCCACCAGAGGCTGCAGCCGGGAGAGAAGAACCCGTGATCTTTCGTCTCGAGAACGGCTTGGAAGTGGTCATGGAAGAGAACCACGCGGTACCCGTCGTGGCATTTCAGGCCTGGGTCAAGATTGGGTCAGCCGACGAGCCCCAAGAGCTCGCCGGCATCGCGCATGTGTTCGAGCACATGTTGTTCAAGGGGACCAAGCGGCGCGGCGTGGGTCAGATCGCGCGGGAAGTGGAGGGCTCTGGTGGCGAGATCAACGCCTGGACCAGCCACGACGAAACCGTGTACCACCTGGTTTTGGCCAGTCGGTTTTTCGATGCTGGCCTCGACATCCTGGCCGACACTCTGCAGAACGCCAGCTTCGACCCCGCTGAGTTTGAGCGCGAGCGCCACGTCGTGCTGGAGGAAATCAAGCAGGGGCTCGACGACCCAGAACGCCAGGCGGGGCAGGGCCTGTTTCGCGCGGTTTTTGACCAACATCCCTACGGTCGTCCCATCATCGGGACCGAGGCCACCGTGGGCCGCCTACGCCGGGAAGATCTGTTGGCTTTCTTTTCCAAGTGCTACGTAGCCAGCAACCTCACGGTGGTTGTGGTGGGCGACTTCGACCCGGACAGTGCGCGCCAGAAAATCACCCAGGCTTTCTCCGCACTCTCCGAGGGAGTTCCGGTCGCCTCCCGGCCCCGGCAGGCCGAGCAATCCCAACTGCGCGTGGTCGCCACGGCGCGCGACGTGAAGGAAACGCAACTCCTTCTGGGGTTTCGCACCCCTGCCATCAACCACCCCGATGTTCCCGCGCTCGACCTTCTGGCCGTGGCGCTCGGCCAGGGCGACAGCTCACGGCTCAATCTCGAGGTGGTGCGTAATCGCCAACTGGTGACCAACGCCTCGGCCTATCTGTTTTCTGCCCGCGATCCGGGGCTCATGGTGGTGGCCGCCAGCCTACCTCCTGGTCGTGTCGACGAGGCTGCCCGCGCCCTGCTCGACGAGATTCTGCGCTTGTCGCGCGAAGAGATGGCGCAGGAGGAGCTGGCCAAGGCGCGCACCATCTTGGAGAGCGATCGCGTCTACGACAAAGAAACCGTCCAGGGTCATGCGCGCAAGCTGGGCTTCTTCGCCGCCATAGCCGGCGACGTAGGATTCGAAGATCGCTATCTTGCCAGCCTACAGAAACTGACCCCGGCTGATTTGCGACGAGTGGCTGAGCAGTACCTGAGGGTGTCGAACCTGACGGTTTTTCTGCAGGTGCCCGAGCCCAAGGCTGACAAGCAGAAGGCAAGGACGGAAAAGATCGCCGCCTCGATCAAGAAGCTCGCCGAGGCGGCCGAGGCCAGGGCCAACCTGCGATTTGCGCGCGCCACCGCCGCCAGCGGGGGAGATCATGTGGTCACCCAAGTCTTTCCCTCAGGGCTCAAGCTGCTGGTCTTGCGCGACGCCTCGGTGCCTATCGTGGCGGTGCGCGCGACCTGGGTGGGAGGGCTGCGCTACGAGGACGAGCGATCGAACGGCATCTCCCACATGCTGGCTGCCCTGTTCTCGCGCGGCACCAAGACCCGGAGCGCGGAGCAAATCATGCACGAGGTTGAGGGCATGGCGGGAAGCATCTCAGGCTACTCGGGCCGCAACAGTCTGGGCCTGCAGGCCGAGTTCTTGTCGCGCTATCTCGAGCGCGGCTTCGACCTGGTGGCGGACTGCCTGCTCAACGCCACCTTCTCCGACGAGGAGTTGGACAAAGAGAGGCGAATCGTCATCGACGACATCCGCGCGCAGGAGGACAACCTTGGTCAGGTGGCGTTCCGGCTGTTCCATTCGGGCATGTGGAAGAAGCATCCCTATCGCCTCGATCCTCTCGGCACGCTGGAATCTGTGGCGGGGTTTACCCGGCGCAAGCTACTGCAACACTTTCGTCGCCACTACGCGATCAAGGACCTGACCCTCGCAGTGGTAGGCGATGTGGAGCCCAACCGCGTGATCGCCAGGGTCGCGACACTCTTCTCCGGCGCCTCCGAAGCAAGCGTGCCACAGTCCGAGGTCGTCGCTGAGCCGCCCGGTGAAGGGCCAAGTCAGGTCTTCAAGTTCCTAGCCAAGGAGCAGGCGCATGTGGTGCTCGGCTTCCCGGGCGTGACTTTCGCCAATCCTGATCGCTTTTCGCTAGAGGTACTTGCGCATGTCTTGTCCGGGCAGGGGGGGCGCCTATTCAGCGAGATTCGCGAGAAGCGAGCCCTGGCCTATCGGGTTAGTGCCTTTTCGCTAGAAGGAGTGGATCCGGGCTACTTCGCCGTCTACGTGGCCACCAGTTCCGAGAAGGTGGAAGAAGCCATGCGCGCTATCCGACAGGAACTCAAGGCGGTGGCCGAGAACGGCATTTCCGCCGACGAACTGCATCGAGCCCAGCGCTATCTCATTGGCACCCACGCCATCGGACTGCAGCGCAGAAGCGCGATCGCGGCCGCGCTCGCCTTCTATGAGGCCTACGGTCAAGGCTGGAAATCCTATCGCCTGTACGGCGACAACATCATGAAGATCACGGTCGCTGATGTCGTGCGGGTGGCCCGCAAGTATCTCGACCCGCAGCGTGAAGTGGTTGCCGTGGTTGAGCCGGCCGTGCAGACGCCAGGTGCCGCGCGTGCAGCGGCGCGCGCAGGTGGCAGTGTGACGGGATCCCGCGGCCGCGCGGGCGAGGCTTCTGCCAGCTTGCCGCTCTGGCACGACCCGGAGTCGCGATCGATTCCCCGGTAGACTGCGATGCCAGCAGCGGCGGACAGCCCCAGAAATCTGCTGACGAGTCTCATCCTCGTCTTCCCGCTCTTTCTCATCTATCAGGTGGGGGTCCTGTTCACCCTACCCATGCTGAATGGGGCCGACTTCATCACAACCCTTCTCATCGGGACTTTTGGGCTGACTCGAACCGGCTATCTCGGCTTTCTGGGAGGCGTTCTTGTTCTGTTCCTGCTGACCGTACTGGCTCTTGGCCGGCGCCAGCACTTCAACCGCGCAGTGGTCATCCCGGTCCTGCTCGAAAGCGCAATTTGGGCCCTCACCATGGGGTCGCTCATCGTCTTCATCATGACCAGGGTGCTCGGAATCTCGCCGCGGCTTGCAGGTGGGATCGAAGGGCAAGGGCTGGTGAACCGCTTCGTGATGTCGCTGGGTGCGGGCGTCTACGAAGAGACCGTGTTTCGCCTGGGCTTGCTGAGCGGCCTGGTCTTTGCGTTGGAGAAGCTCGCGCGCATAGCCCGATGGGCTGCACTGCTCGGGGCCTTCTTGCTATCGTCGGCGGTGTTCTCCGCAATGCACCACCTGCCGCCCTACGGTGATCCGGTTGCGCTCGGGCCCTTTGTGTTCAGGGTCCTCGCCGGCCTCTTCTTCAGCCTGCTTTTCTGGCGGCGCGGGTTCGCGGTGGCAGTCTACACCCACGCCTTCTACGACATTTTCGTGCTGGTCATCAGGTAGGCTCCTGACCTCGGCGACCAGTGCTCAGGCGGCTATCTGCCTTTCTTGGTGGCAGACTTCTTGGCAGCAGCCTTTGGCGCGGGTTTCTTGGAGACCGGCTTCTTGGCGGCAACCTTGCGGGCGAGCTTCTTGGTGGCGGGCTTCTTGGCAGCAGCTTTGGTGGCGGACTTCTTGGGAGCCGGCTTCTTGGCAGCAGCCTTTGGCGTGGGTTTCTTGGGAGCCGGCTTTTTGGCGACAACCTTGGGGGCTGGCTGTTTGGCGGCTGCTTTCTCAGCAGGGAGCTTCTTGGCGGCGAGTGTCCCAGAGGCCGGTTTCGGCGCAGCGGTATCTTTTCGCGGCGCCTCCCCTGGAGTTTCTCGCACGGATGGCGCAGGCTTGGCAGGGACCGGCAGCTTCTTCTCCTTCGCCTTCGACCCGGCTGTGGGCTTGCTGGGAGGCGAACTCGACGGAAGTCCATCGTCCTCGGCGGCCAACGGCGATCCAGGAATGTCCTTGCGATTGTGGACCAAGATGCGTCGCGCATCCGCAAAGGTGATCTCCACCTTGCTCTCCGAAACGGTCTCCGAAACGAAGCCCTTGCCGAACTTGGGGTGAAAGACGATTTGGTTCTCGCGATAGCTCTCACGGAACTCGTAGGGCTTGGCGTCCTTTTCGCCGTGCTTCGCGAAGAACTCCTCCCAGGTGAGTTTTTTCATCATGGCGCGCTTGCGCGCCGCTACAGGCTCTGGGACGTCGTCCTCCGCCTCGCCGCGGGGTTTCCTGAACGAGTGCACGTCTCCACAGGGATTGCACTGGACGCGGCGAATCTCGTCCTCGTACTTGGAGATGACGACGTGAGTCGTGTCAGCCTTGCATTTTGGGCAAAAGGCTTCTACATCGGATCCGACTTCGTCGACCTCATCTTCGAACATGAAGTCCATTATCAGCGCCCCGAATTCACGACAACTTCGGCTAGTAACACAGCTAACTTCGAGGTGCAACAAATCACAGGTCGTAACAGCTGAAAAACAGGGCACATCTCGCGCATAGCGTCACGTAGAGTTCGAAATTTGCTAAGCATTTCAACTGGTTACGCAGTGAGGCGCGAGATGGAAGCCAAGTGGAATAAAACTCCGGCCAGGCAGGCCGGGGGCCGTAGCGCCACCAGGTCCTGTTGTTGTAGAAGCGGGTGCAGGCCGTAGATGCGCTATTTCGACGCCCGAGTCATTGAGAACCGGTCACTCGGCGCAGGGTATTTCGTTCTTCGCCTCGGAGGCTGCGAACCACTCGCGGTAAGTCGGCCTGGCCAGTTTGTGATGCTTCGAGGTGACTGGGGCCGAGACCCTCTCTTGCCGCGGCCCTTGTCGCTATTGTCGGTTGCTCATGATGGGCGTGCTGACTTGCTCGCCAAGGTGGTGGGCAAAGGCACCGCGTTAATGGAGCGATCGCCTCCGGGAGCGCGAGTTTCTGTCCTCGGACCCCTGGGAAACAGCTTTCCCGTGCCATCGGCGGATGTGACTGACCTGCTTGTGGCCGGTGGCGTCGGCCTGCCGCCACTCTTCATGCAGGCCGAGGCGGCAGCGCGCCTTGGCCTGGCCAACAGTTCTGAGATGCTCTACGGAGGTCGGACCTCACGTGACCTAGTGCTGCTGGGCGAGATGCGCGGTCTAGGAATCGCCCTCCGCCTGGCCACCGAAGACGGCTCGTTGGGACGCCGGGGGCGTGTGACGGACGAGTTGGAAGCACGCCTCGAACGCTGGCGGGCAGCGGCCTCGACCCAGATCCTGCGCGTCATGGCCTGTGGCCCGCGCGAGATGCTTTGGGCCGTCGGGCGCATCGCCCAAGGGTATAGCGTCGAGTGCTACCTCTCACTGGAGGAGCAGATGGCCTGCGGCATCGGCGTCTGTCTTGGCTGCGCGGTAGCGGCGCAGACCAGCCCGTACCTCTACGTGTGCAAGGACGGTCCGGTCTTTGCCGCCGCCGAAGTAATGGCCCGTGCGACGGCCGCGTCGACCAGCCGGAGCGAAGGGGGCGCGCAGTGACGTCCAGCCACGATTTGATGGAAGGAAGAGCGCCAGCACTCCTCACGACCTGCGGCGGAATCGACCTTGGCAATCCCGTTCTGACAGCGTCGGGTACGTTTGGCTATGGCCAGGAGTTTGATGCGCTGCTCTCTTTGCGGGGCTTGGGCGGACTAGTCACCAAAGGGATCTCGCCCCAGCCCCGTCTTGGCAATCCGCCCCCGCGCATCTGCGAGACCGCCGCAGGCATGCTCAACTCCATCGGCCTGGAGAACGTCGGCGTCGAGGCGTTTGCGCGGGAAAAGCTACCGTTCCTGCGTTCTTGCGGGACCCGAGTGTTGGTCAACTTTTTCGGCACGACGTTCGACGAGTACCTCGACTGTGGCGCCCGGCTGGCCGCGCTCGACGGGGTGGATGGACTGGAGATGAACGTATCCTGCCCCAACATCAAGGCGGGAGGTATCGAGTTCGGCCGCGATCCGCTGGTACTGGGTGATCTGGTAAGGGCCTGCCGGGCCGTCATCCGCAAGCCCTTGTGGGTGAAGTTGACACCCAACACGTCGGACATCGTGGCGCTGGCGCGCGCCTGTGCCGACAACGGGGCCGATGCAGTATCGATCATCAACACAATCACCGGAATGGCTATCGACGCGCGCACCCGCCGGCCGAAGATCGCGACGGTGTTCGGGGGCTTGTCCGGTCCAGCTATCAAGCCGGTTGCCCTGCGCATGGTGTACCAGGTGCATCGGGCGAAGATCCCCATTCCCGTCTGTGGGATAGGCGGTATCCAGGACGGTACCGATGCGGTCGAGTTCTTGCTCGCGGGAGCGAGCTGTGTGCAGGTCGGCACGCAGAGCTTCGTTGACCCAGCCTCGGCAGAACGGATCATCCGCGAGATAGAAGAGTACTGCCGTGCCCATGGCGTAACTGATGTGCGCGAACTCATCGGCGGTCTGGCGATCGGCCAATAACCGTAGCCGGCGGCTTTGGGAGGGAACGGCGCACGGATGCTTCGCTGGGTCAATACTGGAGTCTGGCACTCGGTCAATAGGGTTACGCCGAATTAGCAGACAGGAAATACGCCGGAAACCTTGGATCGCTAGTCTTTTCCTCGGATGGTTCGCGAAGAGGATTGAAGCCAAAGCCAAGCCCCTCTAGTCTCTGCGCCGGGTGACACATGAAAAAAATCGAAGCAATCATCAAGCCGTTCAAGCTAGATGACGTAAAGGACAGGCTGCGCGAGATTGGCGTGCAGGGTATGACGGTTTCGGAAGTCAAGGGATTCGGGCGCACGGGGGGCAGGAAAGAGGTGTATCGCGGCTCGGCCTACGTCGTGGACTTTGTGCCCAAGGTCCGTGTCCAGATCGTGGTCAAGGACGACATGGTCAAGGACGTTGTGGAAGCCATCATGTCGGTGGCTCGCACGGGCCACATCGGGGACGGAAAGATCTTCGTATTGCCCGTGGAAGAAGTCATTCGCATACGTACTGGCGAGCGTGGCGAAGACGCCCTCTAGCTAGAGGGATAAAGTGGTTCGCCCAAGGACAAACATGCGCAACTAACGCGCAGGAGGAGCGTAGCAATGTCACCAGCCGAGGTATTGAAACTGATCAAGGAACGCGGACTCAAGCTCGTGGACTACAAATTCGTGGATCTCTTGGGCCAGTGGCAGCACACCACCATGCCGATCCACCGGATCACGGAAGAATGTTTCACCGAGGGATTTGGCTTCGACGGAAGCTCCATCCGTGGCTGGAAGGCCATCCACGAGTCCGACATGATCTTCGTTCCTGACGCCAGCACGGCGTGCGTCGACCCATTCTTCAAGGAGCCGACCCTCTCCCTCATCTGTGACATTGTCGACGCCGTCACCCACCAGCCCTACAGCCGCGATCCGCGCTATATCGCCAAGAAAGCCGAGGCGCACATCAAGCAGATCGGCTTGGGTGATTCCGTGTATCTTGGTCCGGAACCGGAGTTCTTCATCTTCGACGAGGTTCGTTTCGGCGAAGGGCCGAATCACTCATTCTACAAGGTCGATTCTGTCGAGGGTCGCTGGAACAGCGCGAGCGATGAAGAGGGCGGAAACCTTGGCTACAAACCAGACTACAAGCGCGGCTACTTCCCGGTGTCACCCAACGACACCCAATACGATATACGCGCTGAGATGGCGCTGACCCTGCAAGGGGTCGGGATCCCCATCGAGGTTTTCCACCACGAGGTGGCGACCGCAGGCCAGGCTGAACTGTCCATGCTCTTCGACAAGCTTCTGGTCATGGCCGACCGGACCATGTGGTACAAGCACGTGGTCAAGAATGTCGCGCGTCGCAACGGCAAGACCGCGACCTTCATGCCCAAACCGCTCTTCGGGGACAACGGTTCGGGGATGCATTGTCACCAGTCGATCTGGAAGGGTGGCAAGAACGTCTTCGCCGGCGACAAGTACGCCGGACTGTCCGAGACGGCGCTTTACTACATCGGCGGTCTCATCAAGCACGCGCCAGCCCTGCTGGCCATCACGAACCCGGGGCTCAACAGCTATCGCCGCCTGGTGCCCGGCTTCGAAGCGCCGGTCAACCTGGCCTATTCGTCGCGCAACCGCTCGGCCGCCATTCGCGTGCCGGTGGCCGCCTCGGCCAAGGCCAAGCGCATCGAGTTTCGTTGTCCAGACCCGACCACCAATCCATACCTGGCCTTTGCCGCCATGCTGATGGCTGGCGTCGACGGCGTCGAAAACAAGATCAAGCCCGGCGATCCTCTGGACAAGGACATCTACGCCCTGTCGCCAGAGGAAATGAAGGATGTGCCCAAGGCGCCCGGCTCGCTCGATCAGGCCATTGAAGCCCTCAAGAAGGATCACGCCTTCTTGCTCAAGGGCGACGTTTTCACCAAGGACGTCATCGAAACGTGGATCGATTGGAAAGAAGAGAACGAGATCAAGCCGTCGCGCCTCCGCCCGACCCAGCTTGAGTTTGCCCTCTACTTCGACGCATAGCGCACAGGCACCACAGGCCAGCGCAAAGGCGCTGTCGCAGCCGTGCAGAGTAGAAGATCTCTCTTTGCGGATGCGTCAGCGCCTTCTTGCATTTTGAAATGGGCGTTCCTGGCGTGGAGATGCGTCGAAAGCGGTTGCACACCAAGCAAGACCTAGCCTAGAGTTTTCCGTCTAGTGTTGCTTTCTTTCGGTTGGTCAGACCGGAATGTCCACTCTGTCTCTCGCCGAGCGGGTCGTGCGATCCGCTTGGCGCATAGCGCCTCAGAAGACTCTGTCCGAGATCGTCGGATGGGGGGCCAGGCGCACCTTGCCGCGGCCATTTCGCACTATGCTGCTCAAGTCATTTGCCAGGAAGTACGAGATTGATCTGGCGGAGGCCGAATGGCCGCTTGACCAGTACACAAACCTGCACGAGCTTTTCACGCGCAAGCTGCGACCGGGAGCGCGTTTGGTTGCCTCGGATTCTGATGCAGTGGTGGCGCCTTCTGATGGAGTGGTGTGCGACGCAGGCGTGGTGTCGGCTGGCAAGCTGTTGGAAGCGAAAGGCTCAGTCTTCACCCTGTCCGACCTGCTCGCAGATGGCGAGATGGCGGCTCGGTTGGAGGGAGGCCAGTATCTCGTGACCTACCTTTCGCCGCGCGACTACCACCGCGTTCACGCGCCCGTGAGCGGCAGAATCGCCGCGTGGACGCACATCCCAGGCCGACTATTCCCAGTGGGAAGCCGCAGCGTTGCCCGCGAGATTGGGCTGTTTGCGCGCAACGAGCGCTTCGTTACCTTCATCGAAGGAGCCGCTGGCGTGTCGGTCGTGGTGATGGTGGCGGCTGTGGGTGTAGGTCACATCACGGCCAGCTACGATCCGGAGGTCGCTACCCATACTCCAGGATTTGCGACCGGTGCTGTGCGCAGGAAGAGTTTCGCTGAACCGCCACGCATCGTGCGCGGCGACGAGTTGGGAGTCTTCAATCTCGGGTCCACGACCATTGCCGTGTTCGAGCCGGAGCATGTGGTTCTCGAAAAGCTGGAGGTAGGTAGCAGCCTGCGCATGGGATCTGTGGTCGGAAGGCTCATCCGTCAGGAGTGGCGTCATGAACAAGAATGATTCCGCCGCTGGCCCGCCTCCGTCTGCCCCACCGGAGATCGTGGGCAAGAACGGGCCGCTGGCGGAAGCCACCCAGGGCCGTGATCCAACACTCAAGTGGTGCGTGCCGGATCTGGCCGGCAATCCGGCTTTGCCGCCCACACCCCAGCCGCCAACCAGCTATCCGGCCGTCAGCGAGAATAACCTGGCGAACCACAAGACATCGAGTTTTCCCGAGGCTCCTGCCGGAAGCGCGATTAGAGGTGCGTTGCCCGAGGCCATCCAAGAATCCGCTCGCGATGCGTCTTCGCCTCGAAGCGAGAGCATAGAAATCATTCTTGCTGACGGCCCGGCAGAGGCCGGCGAGCTTGAGCCACTCGCGAGGCCGGAAGCGCCGGCAGGCGTGACTTCGCCGCCGAAAGTAGCGATGGAAGCTGTCACCCCGCCGCCACGGCCAGCAATGGAGCCAGTGACTCCTCCGCCAAAAGCGGCGATGGAAGCTGTCACTCCGCCACCGAAGCCCGCGATGGAGCCGGTGACTCCGCCGCCGCGGCCAGCGATGGAGCCGGTGACTCCGCCACCGCGGCCCGCGATGGAGCCGGTGACTCCGCCGCCGCGGCCCGCGATGGAGCCGGTGATTCCGCCGCCGAAAGCGGCGATGGAGCCGGTGACTCCGCCGCCAAAACCAGAGGCTGTCTTGGCGCCCGCGCCGCCCGCACAAGTTCCGGCGTCCTTACCTCGTCCCTCGCCGCAGGGAGGCCTTCTGGCAGCGCCCGGCGCAGGCGCAGCCCGGCCAGCGCTGCAGGTAGGCTCCACGACCGGCGCACTGCCAGAGGCCCCGATAAGGACGGCCGAGACCGCCGAGGTTGGAGATGCCGATTTTGAG
>Ga0182017_10000955_pt1 | contig 22654 bp, 16 predicted proteins | sample 712E3DmetaG_FD_120492 | JGI IMG/M metagenome (GOLD analysis project Ga0182017, IMG submission 120492) | Permafrost microbial communities from Stordalen Mire, Sweden - 712E3D metaG | ecosystem: Environmental > Terrestrial > Soil > Wetlands > Permafrost | place: Sweden: Stordalen | collected... | reverse complement strand
GGGTCCGGGACTTCACAGGCAGCCGCGGCCAGGCGATCGCCGGTGCGTCGGGCGTCCTCCGTCCGCAAGCGTCGCGGCCGGTCGCACACAAACGCGACCGGTCCGACGGGGCGAACGCACCCGGGCACGTGTCTCGAACCGGGTCAGCGGGTGTGGGGTGCACAGTTCACCGGCTGGGGGCCGGTGCCACACCGCCGAGCGGGCCGTCAAGGCAGGCTCTGGCACTGCGTGAGCGTCTCAAGTATTCCCCACAAAGGAGCGGAAAGCAAAGCGGGAAGGAAGGGTTGGCGGAGATAGGCGGCGGGTGGCGGAGATTGACGGGAAATGGCGAGAATAGCGGGTCATGCGCCGCGAATAACGAGTCGCGGGGGAGGGGCGGAAAGCGGTTTGGCGCACCCGATCCGATCAATTCTCGATCCTAAGGTTGAGAGGACATTTGCCCTGCTCGTACAATCTCCCAGTCGGGCAACAGGACGGGCGCCACGGTTAAAACCGTGGGAAAGACCCCGAGAAGCGTGTGACGAGCCCTTCGCACCGGGCTCGGCCGCGCCCCGGTGATGTATTGACCGGTGTCGCGATGTGTATCCGCTCGTTTCCTGACGGCAGGTTGGAGACACAGCCGGCGTGGCTTCGTCGACATCGACATCTGCGGCGACAGAAAAGCCCGGGCTCGGCATCACCGCGGCACCGTTCCCTGCGAACCTGCTGGCCGGCACGCGCGGCCTAAGCAGCGCGAACATCGCCGGCGCAAGTCCTGCGCCCGAAGTCACCCGTGGAGCTTTCGACGGCTTGACCTGGACCTACGGCCCAGGCGGCGCAGCGCTGCTCTCCGCGGTGCCGGCCCAGGCCTGGACCAGCCCCGCCGCCCAGGGCTGGCAACTCGTGAAGCACAATGCCTGTCGCGAAGTCTGGCGGGCCGTCATCCGCGGCACGCCGTACTTCCTGAAATACTATTTCTCCAGCCGGTGGCGCGACGCGGTCACCGGCTGGTTTCGCGCGCCGGCCTGCGAGGCCGAGCGGGAAGGCGGTCTGTTCGCACTCCGCGCCGGCATTCCCGCCGTGCATCCCATCGCGTACACGCGCGACGTGTGCCGCGCGCCCGCCGCGCCGCAGCGCGACCGCGGCAGCCGCTGCGCGCTGCTCATCACGGCCGCGGTCGAGCCCGCCCAGCCCCTGAACGAATTCTGGCTCCAGGTCCGATCTGACCCGGATCTCGCGCGCCGCCGCTGCGATACCGCCGAGTTGACCGAACTTCTGGCCCAGATGATCGCACGCGCCCATCAGGCCGGGTTCGAGCACCTCGACATGCACGCCGCCAACATCCTTGTGCAGCCGATCGCACCGCGCCGCTACCGCACCGTCTTCGTCGACCTCCAGAGCGCCCGGCGTGGCGTGCCGCTCAGCGACCGCGCCGTCGTCCGCAACCTGGCGCAGCTTAACCAGTGGTTCCGCCGGCACAGCACCGTCGGCGACCGCCTGCGCTTCCTGCGGGCCTACCTGCGCTGGCGCGGCGAGTTTGAGGACCGCTGCGAGCATAGCCGCACGCTGGGGCTTTCGTTCGTGCAGCTCGTCGCCGCCTTGACCGCCGCCGCCCGCCGCCACGCCCAACGACTCGGACGCCAACGCGACCACCGCGTGCGGCGCGACGGCCGCTACTTCACGCGCCTCCGGCTGGCCGGCGGTTGGCGTGGCATGGCAATGGTCCGTTGCAAGCAGCCCCAGGAGGAATCCCGCGCTTCGCGGCTGGTCTTCCAGCGCGCATGGTGGGAAGCCCGGTTGCAGGAGCTGATGCTGCGGTGGGGCCAGGATGCGCCCCCGGCCGCGGGCGACGCCCCCGCTCCGCCGTCACCCGCAGCGTGCAAAGACTCGCACTCGGCCTGGGTTGGCCGCGCGGTGCTCACGCATGATGCCGAGTCCCTGCCCGTGATCGTCAAACGCCCGCGGGCACGAAACTGGCGGCGCCGCCTCGCCCAATTGTGGCCGCCGTCGCGCAGCCGTCGCGGCTGGCGCCTCGGTCACGCCCTGCTCCATCGCGACATTCCGACCGCCCGGCCGCTCGCCGTCCTCGAACGACGCCTGGGGCCGTTCGTCCTGGAGAGCTTCCTCGTCACCGAGGCGATCCCGGGCGCCGTCGACCTCGCCACGTTTCTCCGCCGCGAGCACGCCACCCGAACACCCGCGGCCTGGGTGCAGTGCAAGCGCGAGTTGCTGCCGCGGCTCGTGACGCTCCTACGGCGTCTGCACGAACGCGGCTTCGACCACCGCGACTGCAAGGCCAGCAATATCCTGGTCGTCCCATACCCGGAGCTACGCCTGCTGTGGATCGACCTGGACGGCGTGCGCTACGCGGGCAACGTCGCTTCCCTGCGGCTCCTCCGTCCGCTCGCGCGGCTGCATGTCAGTTTGCTCGATATCCCCGGCCTGACGCGCACCGACCGCGTGCGGTTTCTCCAGGCGTATTCTGCACGCTACGGCAGCCCGCCGGACGCGTGGCGCGCGGCCTGGCCGGCCCTGCGCGACGCCGCCCGCCGGGCGGAGGACGCCCACGAGCGCCGCCGGGGCTGGAAGCTGGCGCACTACGGCCGCCCGTAAGACCGACGTCGCAGGGTAATTGCCGTCGGAACGCCGGCGCTATGGCGCGACCGGCACCGGCGTCTCGGCGCGGATCGAGGGGATGAGAATCTTCTGCTCCAGGCCGTGGCTGACCACGTATTCGTACATCTGCGGCAGCTCTTTGAGGCACTCCAGGTCGTCGTGCGTGTCCGTGCCGACCGTGACGTACACGCGATGGCTCGGCACGACCTTGAACCACGCCTCGTGCTCGCCCAGCGGGATCAGCTTCGAGCCCACCTCGTAGAAGATTCGCGCGTTGGCCAGCGTGCGCACCACCTGGTCCAGGGACGTGTTCGGAAACTGCACGCGCACGTCGCAGTGGGCCAGGCCGACCGGGCACGGCCAGCGCCGGGCCTGGTTCGCCAGCGTGGTCAGCCCCGCCCAGTCCACGAATTCGAACAGCACGTAGTCGATGCCGGTGAGCATGTTGCGCGCCATGTCGAGCTGGCCCTTGTTCAGCGGCCAGTTGATCTCGCACCCGCACAGAATCTGCAGCTTGCCCGCCCATCGCTTCCGCGCTTCCTTCACCGACGCCACGTAGTTGCGGGCCTCCTTGCCGAACACGCGGTCGAATTCCTTCTCGTTGTGGACTTCGCGCGAAGACGGCGTCGCGAACAGGTGGTCGGTAATGCCGATGCCCGCCACCGGCCAGCCGCACTTCAGGTGCGCCTCGCACAACTCGTCGATCGTATACGCTCCGTCCGAGAACGGAGTATGGTTGTGCAGGTTGTACATCTGCACCATACGTCCTCCGCGCCGCCGATTGGCGGCCGCGCTACGCCGGTCACCCGCGTCGTCCGCACTGGCCCGCCGCGCTGTGCCGCACGACACAACCCCGCACTTTTCCTCCACAGCGGAGGAAGAACGAGCCGATCGGTGCCTGCTATCCCGCCAACGCCCGGCCCCAACCCCGGCTCACCACCGCCGGTCCGCGTCTAATACCGCAATCCGCTCCGCCGAACGTGCACCAAGGGGCTGCGACCCGCCACGGCTGCCCCTTCCACGACGTCGGCAATATAAAGCCAGTGGTCACCGATGTCCACGCGCTGGCTCACTTTGCCGACCACGTGCGCGCAGGCCGACTCCAGCACCACGCCGGGGCCCGTCTGCCGGACACCCTGCTCCGCGAGCACTTTCGCCATCTCGGCCGGCCCCTCGGCCAGCCGGCTTAGCTGCCCGCGATCGCTCTCCGCGCAAATGTTGAGCACGAAGGCCCCCGTCCGCTCCAGCAGAGGAATAATCGGCCGCTCCTTCTGGATCGCTGCAACGATCCGGGGCGGCGCCAAGCCCACCTGCTGCACAAACGAGAGCAGAATCCCCTGCGGGCCGTTCTGAGCGTCCCGGATCGTGAGCACGAAAGCGCCGCTCGTGATCTGCGCAAGCGCTTGCGACAGATTCTGGGTACGGTCATCCGCGTTCATCAGCGCTCTCCACTTCTGCTATGCTGCCGACGACAGCTTCGCGTCCGCCACATCTTTTCAGCCATTGTCGCGACCGCCCCAGCGGCCCACACCGCCCCGACGGCCAACCCGCTGCAAGAAGATCAATTACGAAGCGACTTCCCTCACGGCCTCCTCCCCACCTGCGCCACGCGTCCGCACTTTCCCGCGGACGCCATGTCAATCGACAGTATAGCCCGCCCGCTCGCTGCGGCAACGCGCCCCCCCCGAGTTTTGGCCAAAGTCGCGCACTCTTCCGCGCACGGCCGCCCCGCAACGCGTGAGCGACGGACGCACAAGTTCGCGCAAGTTACTACCCAAACATAACTTGTGAATAATAATCCCGCACCGCCGAACCGACCGCCGAACCGGTCGTACCCCTTAATGAACGAGAACCTCCCACAAGACTGTGCCTCTCCTCCTCCGACGTGCGAGGCGACCGGCGAAAGCAGGCCGCCTCGCATGTTTTTTATCTCGACCCGAACCGGCTCGGCAAGCACACACGTCTTGCACGTCTTCGGGGCACGCGAATATCCTGTCGCGTCGTGCCGGGACGATCGCGATGCGAGGACATCCAACCCCTCATCCAACGGATGAGAATCATGCGGACATCCCGAAACCGGTTCCGGGTCGTCGCCGGTGTGACGCTCGGATCGTGCCTGCTTGCCCTCTCCGCACCACACACGCCTGCTGCCGATTTGCTTACCCGACTCGAAATCCAGCACGTTGACTGGAGCGCGCGACATATCGTGGTCGCGCGCCCCCCCGGTTTGGCGTTGCCGGCCGGCTCGGAGCTGCTGCTTTGTCTTGGCGTTGAGCCGCGCGCCTGGGCGACCCTCGCTGGCGCCACTCCCCAGGAAGCGACCTTCGAGATTCGCGACACGGGCGCCCGGCTGGAGCCTCAAGCCGACCTGCGGGCCTATCTCGCGCCTGGCGATCTCGTGGCCGCGCTACTCGTCGACTGGCCGCCGCACGCCATGCTCAACCTCGAAATCGACTCCCTCGGACCAGCGGCCCACTCAGTCTGGCTGCACGGGGGACGCAATCTCGGCTTGTGGACCGGCGATACGTGCCTCCTGCGCATCGGCGGACAGCCCGCCGCGCGAATCGACCTGCGCTTCGTCGGCCCGGACATGAGCTTCGGGGCCGTCGTCCCACTGGTGGCGGACCTCCGCTTGAAGGCCGGCGGCACGGTGGCCCTGTGGCCCTCGCCCGGCGAGACACGCACCGGCTCCGCCTCCTCGGCGGTCTCGTTCATCGAGGCGGTGGACCGCAACCCGGTGGTCTGGGTCGCGCTGCCGCCCAGCGTGCGCTGCCCGCCCGAGCCGCACTGCGACTATCTGCGCGACAGCAGCTACCTCGGGTACGGCGTCGTCACGCGACAGGACGACCGCTTCGGGTACGCGTCGTTTACGCCCCTCGCGACGGCGAGAAGCACCGGCCAGGCGTCCGCGCCCGGGACTTCCGGCAGTCAGCCCACCACGGCTGAAACTCGCCCTGCCGCGAGCCAGCCCGCGACGCTGCGCGTCGGCGACGACGTCCTCATCCGCACCACGGCGGACATCGAGCAGCGGTCCTTCGCCGCACGCGTCTTCGAAACCGCCGCGACCGGCTTGCTCGTCGACGCCGGCGAGAACGACGGCCTGTCCGTAGACCAGCAGGCCACCGTGTACCGCGATGGCACTGCGCTGGGCCGCGTGGAGATCCGTCGCGTGCAGGCGACCTATGCCGAGGTCCGGCCGGTCCCCAGGCCCGGTGAGGCCCCCTGCGAGCCGCACGTCGGCGATGAGCTGCGTTTTCGTCCGCCGCCCCGGCCCGCCACCGCGTTGGGGACCATCGCGACCGTCACCGACAAGACGCTGATCACCGTCCAACTCGTCGCCGCAGACCCGCCCCTGGCAACGCCGCTGGCCGTTGTCGCCGGGACTCGGACCATCGGCGTGGCGGTGCTCGTCGCGGCGGATGGCACGTCGGCGGGCGGGTTCATTCTGCCCTGCTCGGTCACCGCGCCGCCGGCGCCCGGGATGCAGCTCACTCTGACGTCGAGCGAATAGGGCGAACTGGACGAAGGCCCCGCGGCTGCGTGCGAACCCGGCGCGCCATGGCCGCTGGAAGGCGCAGCGAATCGCATGAAGCAGCGTCTCCGGTTGCCGCGACAACCGTGATTAATTCAAACTGCTCGTTGATCAAATGGGATGCCAACCGCCGCGGGCCAGGGGTCCCGGCGCCCAGACAGGCAGCGGGCGACGATCCCGTTGCTCTGCATTACATTTCAGCTTGGCAATCGACCCCGCCAGAAGTCGGTGGCCCCCTGGAAACGGTTCCGGGCGCGGCGTCCGTTAGTGACCAGGAGGTAATGGCGAAGGACGGGGGCCTCGCGGCAGGCAATTCGTGCCTGGCCGCTCATAGCGGCTGGTACGTCGCCCGATAAGACACAAAGGCGTGCAGCGGTTCTGGGTCATGCCACGCATGGCGGGCGCGTGACCAGCGCCCTCGGCATCTGCCTGCGCCCGGGACGGTCGCGTTGGTGACAGCCCGTCCGTTGCCGAGCGCGGCGGATTGGGGAGCCCGCGGCGCAGGTCACCCGGGGCCGCGCCAACCCCCGTGGAAGCCGAATGCACTTGAGCCGAGCGAACTCGATGAACGGAAACGTCAATGATCTGAAGTCGGGCACGCGTGGCACCCCCGGGGGCGGCGCACTCCTGGAGCGCCCGGCACGGTCCGTCCGGGCGTATGCTCGGCCGGTGGTGGTCCTCGCGGCGGGCCTAGCCTTCAGCACATTCTGTTTCTGGATTGTCGAGGAACTGACGCAGCGCCACGGGGGCGCTGAGCATCCGTTGGACCCTTGGCGCGGGCCGTATGCCATACTGTTGGGCGGCTGTGCCATGACGTTGCTCTCGACTTGGTGCAGCCGACCATGGGCTGGCCGGTCGCCTTCTCAGCGGCAGACATCCGAGCATCTGCGGCGGGGGCGGCTTGACCGGGAAGAAGCACTATGCGGGAGCGGGGAAGCGCTGTCCCAGGTTTTCCAGAGCACGTCGATCCCGCTCTTCGTGATCGACCGGCGGCATGTCGTGATCCACTGGAACCGGGCCTGCGAGAACCTGACCGGCGTCCGCGCCCACGAGATGATCGGTACACGCGAGGCCTGGCGGGCCTTCTATGCGGCCCAACGGCCCGTGCTTGCGGACCTGGTGGTGGATCAACGGCCGCAAGCGGAGATCGCTGAACGCTACGGCGCCCACCAGTCCGAGTCCGCCGTACTCCCTGGGGCATGCGAGATCGAAGTCTTTTTCCCGAATTTCGGGGAGGGGGGCAAATGGCTTTTCTTCACGGCCGCGCCGCTGCGCGACGCGACGGGGGCGATCGTCGGAGCGATCGAGACCTTCCAGGACACGACCGAGCGCAAACGGGCCGAGACGGCTCTCCGGGAGAGCGAAGAGCGTTTGCACACGATTCTGGACTCCGTGGACGCTGGCGTCCTGGTCCTGGACGCGGACAGCCACATGATCCTTCAGGCCAATTCTGCCGCGCTGAGGATGTTTGGGGCGGCCAGGGAGCATGTCGTTGGACATGAGTGTCATCAGCACGTTTGTCCGGCTGAGAAAGGGTGCTGCCCGGTGACCGACCTCGGTCGCAGTGTGGACCACAGCGAACACGTGCTGCTGAATGCCGCCAAGGGAATGGTCCCGGTACTCAAGACGGTCAACGCCATGGTGCTCCACGGGCGCAAGTGTCTGCTTGAGACATTCGTCGACATCACGGAGCGCAAGCGGGCTGAAGAAGAACTGCAGCGGCGCGTCAACGAGCTGTCCGAAGCGAAGCGACGTCTGGAGGTCCTGGTCTCCAACACCACCGACCGGGAACGGCGAATGGTCGACCTGAAACGAGAGGTTAACGACCTGCTCGATACGCTGGGGCGCGGCCGGAAATACGAGGTCCCGCAGAAGGTAGCCGAGCTCAGGGCGTCGACTCCCGCGTCCGCGGCCCAGTAACAGGAGCAGCTATGTCGGCAACGCTTTACTGGCTCCAGTGCGGCGGATGCGGCGGGGACACGATGTCGCTGCTCGGAGCAGAGTCCCCAGACCTTGTGGAGCTCCTGCGCTGGCTGGACGTCGAAATCCTGTGGCACCCTTCGCTTTCCGATCGCAGCCCCCACGAGCATCAGAATCTGCTCGAGCGCATCCTGTCCGGCCGACAAGCCCTGGACGTGCTGTGCATTGAGGGCACCATCATCCGCGGCCCGGGCGGCACCGGCATGTATGACCTGGTCGCCGGCCACCCCAAGAAAGACCTGCTCGCGGGACTCGCCGGTCAGGCCCGGTTCGTCCTGGCCGTTGGAACGTGTGCCAGCTTCGGCGGGATCGGGGCTGACGGAGCCGTGGAAGCGTGCGGCGTCCAGTTCCTCAAGTGGGAAAAAGGCGGCTTCCTGGGCGCCACGTTCACGGCCCGCAGCGGCCTGCCGGTCATCAATCTGCCCGGCTGCCCCTGCCACTGCGACGTGGTGGCCAACACGTTGACCGCCCTCCTCTGTAAACAGGCGATCCCGCTCAGCGAGTTCAATGCGCCACTCGCCTGGTACGGCCTGTTGGTCCACCAGGGTTGCACGCGAAACGAATACCACGAGTACCGTGTGGAGGACCAGAGCTTCGGCGAAAAGGGTTGCCTGTTTTTCCACATGGGCTGTCACGGCCCGCTGGCCTACGGCCCGTGCAACAAGGTGCTGTGGAACCGGCGCAGCTCCAAGACGCGCGTTGGCGTGCCGTGCTTCGGCTGCACGCGGCCGGACTTCCCGCAACCGTACCCCTTCTATTACACGCGCAACATCGAGGGGATTCCCAAACAGCTCCCGGACGGCGTGGACCGGGCACACTACATGGCCTACAAGGGCATGGCCGCCGCCGCCGCCCCGGCCCGGCTCAAGGACCGCAAGACCCGCGTATAGCAACAAGGAAGCACAACGTGTCGGCCACGGCAACACTGAACGTCCCAACGAGCTGCACGGCGAAGAAGACGCTGAACATCCCGCTCAACCGCGTCGAGGGCGATCTCGAGATACGGATCGAGCTGGCGGACGGCCGCGTGGTCGACGCCTGGAGCTCGGGGACCATGTATCGCGGCATTGAGAACATCCTGGTCGGCCGCGGCCCACTCGACGGACTCGTGATTACGCCGCGCATCTGCGGCATCTGCACTACTGCGCATCTGACCGCCGCGTCGAAGGCCCTGGACGCAATCGCCGGCATCCAGCCGCCCCCGGACGCTGTCCGTGTCCGCAACCTGGCGCTGACGACCGAGTCGCTCCAAAGCGACGTACGCCAGACGTTCCTGACGTTCGCGGCCGATTTCGCCAACCCGGCCTACCGGGAGCGGCCGCTTTTCGAGGAAGCCTGCCGGCGCTACACGCCGCTGAAGGGCGAGACGGCGATTGAGGTGATCCGTCAGACCAAGCGGGTCCTCGAGATCGTCGCCATCCTCGGCGGGCAGTGGCCGCATTCGTCGTACATGGTGCCCGGCGGCATAGCCACCGTGCCCAGCCTCGCTGACTTGCTGCAGTGCCGACACCTCCTGGCAGCCTACCGCTCCTGGTACGAAACCCGGATTCTGGGATGCCCGATCGAGCGCTGGCGCGAAGTCCGCAGCCAAGCCGGCTTGGACGGCTGGCTGGAGGAGTCGGCCGCACACCGCGACAGCGACTTGGGCTTCTTCATCCGCTTCGCCCGCGAGATCGGTCTCGACCACATCGGCCGCGGGCACGGGAATTTCCTCAGCTTCGGGCAGCTCGACCTGCCGCCCGACACACAGGTGCGCGGCCGCGGTGGCGCCACTGACTACCTGATCCCCGCCGGATTCGCCCGCGGCTCGGAGGTCAGCGCGTTCGACCAGGCGAAGGTGGCCGAACACGTGGCGCATTCCTGGTATGTGGACTACGCTGGCGGCCGCCATCCGTCCGCAGGTCAGACGCAGCCCTATGCCACCGGCGCCGAGAGCCAGAAATACTCATGGGCCAAAGCGCCGCGCTACGACGGCCTGCCGGCCGAGACGGGTCCGCTGGCCGAGATGGTCATCGCGCGGCATCCGCTCTTTTTGGATTTTCTGGCGCAGGGGCCCAACGCCTTTGTTCGTCAGTTGGCGCGCCTGGTCCGGCCGGCGGAATTGATGCCGGCCATGGAGCAGTGGCTTTCCGAGATCACCCCCGATGGCACCTTTTACATCCCCACACCGGCGATCAGCGAGGGGGAGGGCATCGGCACCACGCAGGCCGCCCGCGGTGCGCTGGGCCATTGGGTGAAGATCGCCGACGCGAAGATCCAACACTACCAGATCATCACACCCACGGCGTGGAATGGCTCGCCGCGTGACTCCGATGACGTCCGCGGGCCATGGGAGGAGGCGCTGATCGGCACGCCGGTGGCTGACCCGGCAAACCCGGTCGTGTTGGGTCACGTGGTCCGGTCGTTCGACCCGTGCCTGGTGTGCACGGTACACGCCCTCCACCGTGGGCGGAGCCTGGCCCGCCAGCCCTTGTGAGGCGCAGCGTGAAGCGAATCATCTGTGTCGGCAACCGCCACAGCGCGGCAGATGCTGCCGGACCGTTGGTCTACGAGCGCCTGGCCCGGATGGAACGGCCCCTGGACATCGAGGTGATCGACGGCGCGCTGGCCGGACTCGATCTGCTCCGCTTTGTCGAACAGACCGAGCGGGTGGTATTTGTGGACGCGGTGCGGGCCGGCGGATCACGGGGCGGGGTTGTCGTCCTCACAGCCGACGAAGCCGAAGAGAACGCCCCCGAGATCTACGACCACTCGGCCGGGCTGGCGTATTTGCTCCGTGCGCTGCGGCGCGTGTCCGAAGGTCCGCTCCCGGAGATCTGGGTAGTCGGAATCGAGGGCATTCCCGAGGGCGAGACGATCGAAACCGCGGCCGACTTGTGCCTGTCGATTGCCGCCGAAGGGTACCAGGCGGCGCGCCAACATGCCGCGCCGGCCTGCGGAGCGCGGGCATGATGTCAATGACGCGGGAGCGCCCGGCGGCCGAACTCTTGGAGGAGAACGCGATGCTCCGCGAGGAGGTTCGCGTTGCCCGACGGGCCTCGGACATCACCGCGCAGCTCGTGGTGCAGCAATTCATCAAGATCGAAGAAATCCTGTTGCGGCTTGAAGAGCAGGCCCGGGTGGAGCAGGAACTGGGGCGGAAGCTGACGGAGAAGCTGCGGGAGTCGGAAGTCCGCGAAGGTGAGCTGGCCCGCGATCGAGAACGACTCGAGGACATGCAGGTGGCCGCCATCAACATGATGGAGGACATCGCGGCTGCACGCGCGGCGGCCGAGGAGGCCACGCTGGCCAAGAGCGAATTCCTGGCCAACATGAGCCACGAAATCCGCACTCCGATGACCGCGATCCTGGGATACCTCGATCTTGTCGTCGAGGGCTGCCCGCGCCAGTGCGAGTTCGGCAACCAGGAGCATCAGGAGCATCTGGCGACCATCTCGCGCAACGCCGACCACCTGCTCCGACTCATCAACGACATTCTGGACCTGTCGAAGATCGAGGCGGGCAAGCTGGAGGCCGAACGCACGTCCTGTTCCGTGATCCAGTTGGTGGCCGACATCGCCTCGCTCATGCAGGTTCGCGCCGACGCCCGCGGCCTGTGCTTCAAGACCGAATTCGTCGGGCCGATCCCGGAATGCATCGAAAGCGATGCCACGCGGCTTAAGCAGATCCTCATCAACCTGGTGGGCAACGCCATCAAGTTCACCGAGACTGGCAGCGTTCGCCTCGTCACGCAGTTCCTGCCGGCCGCCGCGAATTCCGGCGGCAGCAGCGAGCCCATGTTGCAGTTCCAGGTCATCGACACCGGCATCGGTATGACGCCGGAGCAGCTCAGCAAGCTGTTCCAGCCATTCTCACAGGCCGACGCCTCGACCACGCGCCGGTTTGGCGGAACCGGGCTGGGGCTGGCAATCACCAGCCGGTTGGCGAACATCCTGGGCGGTAACGTGACCGCCGAGAGCTGCCCCGGAAAAGGCAGCACCTTTCGCGTCACCATCGCGACAGGGCCCCTCGAAGACACGGCCTTCCTGGACCAACTTTCGACCGTCATCACGGTCAAGGCCGAGACGGATTCCGGTACGGCCGGCGAGCAAATGCTGCCGACATGCCGGATCTTGCTGGCTGAAGATGGACCCGACAACCAGCGCCTGCTCTCGGCCGTGCTACGCAAGGCTGGCGCGGAGGTGGTGGTCGCCGAGAACGGCAGAGTCGCGGTCGAGATGGCACTGACCGCCTGGGAGGAGGGTGCCGCCTTCGACGCGATCCTGATGGATATGCAGATGCCCGTGCTGGATGGATACGACGCGACAAGGTCGTTGCGGCAGAAGGGCTACACGGGCATCATCATCGCCCTGACCGCCCACGCGATGTCCGAGGATCGAGAGAGATGCCTGAGCGCTGGCTGTGACGACTACGCCAGCAAGCCGATCGACCGAAAACGGTTGATCGGCACGATCCAGTCGTGCCTCGTGCAGCACGCGGCGCGGCCGGAAGTCTGTGCTGAAACGGGGATGATTGCGAACGGACCGCCTGCCCACAGCAAATAGCGACGTCCGGGCGTTGGCGACCCAACAGCGGACACTCACTCGGCGTGGGCACGAAGGCCAGCGGCGAAGACGATCGCAGCATGTTCCTTGACCGGGGCGCGGGGCGCGACTAGCCTATGCGTGAAATCCGGGCCGTGGTCGTCTGAACCGCTGCTCTGAAGGTCGGACACTGGGTATAGAGTCTTGGTCAGGCTCAGTGGGCCAATACTCGCACAAACCAATATACTCGAATGAGTTGAGGGCGTAGCTCAGTCGGTAGAGCAACGGCCTTTTAAGCCGTGGGTCCCGAGTTCGAGTCTCGGCGCCCTCATTCGAATGGGTCTGCGTGTCGCTGCGCCTCGCGCGGGGCGCCTAGTGGCACGTCGTCCCGATCAGCGCCACGAACGGGTCGATGTCCGCGAAGTTGACCGTTCCACTACTGTTGCAGTCGGCGTTAATCCACGGGCACGTATGCGTCCAGGCGGACTCGCCGCTCAGCGCCGCGACGAACAAGTCGATGTCGGCGAACGTGACCCGTCCATCGCAGTTCATGTCGCCCTTGCAACCCTGCGGTGCGCACGGATTCGTCGGCTCGCATGTCGTGAGCGCCCCGACCCATACTCCCCCGGCACTCGTGCAATCCGCGTTGTACTGATCTGACAGGCAGAAGGTGCCGAAGCAGCACGCCCCCAGCGGCTGCGGGCACGGGTTCGGGCTACAGCTCGTACCCGGGCCGTGGTACGTCCCGCCCAGCGCGGCACACTGGAACCCGAAGTTCTGGAGACACGTGCCGTCGGCCTTGCAGCATGCCCCGGCGACACAAACGCTGTCGGCGCAGTTCGTGCCGTTGCCCGCGTACACGCCGCCGATCGCCTGGCAGTTGGCCGGCGTCACGAGCGTCAGGCAGCTTCCGGCCCGACAACAAGCGCCCCGCGCCGTGCACGTGATCTGCGCACAGGGCTGGCCGTTGTACCAGACGTTGCCGTACTGCGTCGTGCAGGCCGCCTGTGTCACGCCGCTGACGCACGTCCCGTCGGCGTGGCAGCAGGCACCGGTGGGTTGCGGACAGGGGTTCGGCGTGCAGGTCGTGCCGCCGCCTTGCCACGTGCCGGAGCAGTTCGCCAGGAGCGTCACGGTGCACGAGCCGTCCGTGGAGCAGCAGGCACCACTCGGAGCTGGGCAGGGGTTCGGCGAGCAGGTCGTCCCGTTTCCCTGGTAGGTTCCGCCGCCGCCCGTGCACTCGGTCTGCGTGTGCACCGCGCAAGATCCGTTCGTATAGCAGCACGCCCCGGTCGGGTCGGGGCAGAGGATCACGGCGCGGATGCCCCAGTCGCCTTGGACCCCCAGGAGACAAGCACTGTACCAGGTGCCCGGGCCCGCGTCGATGACGTTCTTGCCGGCCTGGCAACCGTTTGTATCCCGCACGACGCTCGGGCCGCCGCCGCCCACGTCGGTTGGGTTGGCGAATTCAAGCGACACGTAGAACTGCTGGCCGTTTGTCACCGCCACGTTCAGCGGGATCGTCCCGGCCTCGTCCAGGTAGCGAAACTCGTTCCAGTATCCCGGTGTCATCACCGGGCCCTCGAGGAACGCCAACTCCGCGCCCGGCGTCGGGAACGTTGAACCGTTGTAAATGTGGATGGCTTCTTCGAGGCTCTCGCCGTGGCCTGGCGTGCCCTCCAGCCAGAGAATCTGCACGGCCACGATGGTCCCGTTGCACGTGGAAGTCAGGCGCGCCCCCGCCTGTTCGCCGGGCACGAAATCTCCGACGACGACCGCCACGCCGCCCGAGATGGAGTCGTTTTGTACGACGACTTCGCCCGCCGATGCCGCGAGCGCCAGCGCACCGAGGACCACAGACACGCCAACACACCAGGCAGCCGATCGGGAGCTTCTCATCTTCCGCCTCACATCGTTGGGGACCTGGACAGTAACTTCACAGTCTGTTGTATTTTGGCGGATTCCACGCGTCGAATCAACAACAAACGCGCGGAGAGCGTGCGCACGGAAAGTTATCGGAGCCTCCCGCGATGCGGTATCGAAGGATGGGCAGGCTAATCCCGCGCCCCGACCGGGCTGGCCACCAGTCCCGCCAGGTCGGAAACCACGGTCCGCGTGAGCAGCGTCTTGGCGTAGTCCGCCACGTCACGGCAGGTCTGCTCCAGCCGCAGCCGGGCAGCTTCCTTCTCTGGGGCGACGCTGCGCAGCAGCAGGTCACCGGTGATCGGCCCCTCAATCGCCTCGACGATCTCCAGCAGCGAAATGTCATGCGCGGGCTTGCGCAACACGAACCCACCCGCCGGTCCCCGTTCGCTCGTCAGCACCTGCGCCCGCACAAGCTGCTGCAAGATCTTCAGCAGGTGTCCGCACGGTACTCCACAGGCTTCGGCGATGTCGCGTCCCTGGATCGGTGTGCCGTTCGCATGTTCCGCCAGATACACGGTCGCGAACACCGCATACGCCGCTGCTCTGCCGAGTCGCATGTTACACCTCGCGACGGTCGCCACGCGTCCCGTTTCGCGTGCCTCCGGCGCGCCCAGCGCGCACCGCCAACCCCCACATTCCATTCTCGCCGGCCCGCGCGTTGTTCGTCTGCTTTGGAGTATAGCGCGCGTGGCGCACCCTTCCACCGCCACACAAAAATGCGGCCGGCGCCGCCCGGCCCGGCCGCGCCTGCCGGTATCATGCCCGCGCGGCCGCGGGCCGCTGACCTCCGCGTGTCCGGGCGCGCTGCGGACTTCGTACGATGCTCGACGCGTTCCTGCGCAACGCCGTGCAACTCCTCTTGTGGCTCAGATACCGCGTGCGCGTGCGTGGGCGGACCGCGGTTCTGCGCCGCGGAACCCGCCGAATCCTCTTCCTGCCGAATCACCCCGCCCTGCTCGATCCGATCATCGTCATGGCCTGCCTCCGCGACCCCTTCGCCCCCCGCGCGCTGGCCGACAAGGACCAGATCGACCGTTTCTTCGTCCGCTGGCTCGCGCGCCGCTGCGGCGCGCGCCCGCTGCCCGACCTGCGCCGGTATGGACCCAGCGTCCGCGCCGAGGTGGAGGCCGTCATCCAGCAGTGCGTGGACGAGCTCAAGCGCGGCGAGAACCTGCTGCTCTATCCCGCCGGCCACGTTTACCGGACGCGTTTCGAAGATCTGCGGGGCAACAGCGCGGTCGAGACGATCCTGCGTGCCGTCCCCGATGTCCGGATTGTGCTCGTCCGCACCCGCGGCCTGTGGGGCAGCAGCTTCAGCCTGGCCGGTGGCTCTGTCCCTAACGTCGCCCGCTGCCTCAAGCAAGGGGCATGGGCCCTTCTGCGGAACTTCCTCTTCTTTTCGCCGCGCCGCGAAATCACGATTGATCTGTTCGAGCCCCCGGACCTGCCCAGACACGCCGGCCGGAACGAGCTGAACGCGCACTTGGAGCGATTTTACAACGAGGACGCGCCGGAGGCGCTGTACGTGCCGTACACGCGCTGGGAATGCGGCGGGCCGCGCGCCTTGCCGGGTCCGGAACTGGGCCGCGTGAGCGGCGCGCTGAGCGAAGTCCCGGAAACCACGCGGCAATTGGTGACCACGTTCCTGCGCGGGCTAAGCGGCGCCGCGTCGTTGCGCGACGAGGACTGCCTCGCACAGGACCTCGGTCTGGACAGCCTCGCCAAGGCCGAGCTGGTCCTCTGGCTCGCGAAGGAGTTCGGCTTCCCCGAGGCCGACGTGGATGCCCTCCAAACCGTCGGCGAAGTCATGCTGGCGGCCCGCGGACAGGCGATCGTCGCGCGGCCCGTGGAGCTGAAGGCGGTCCCGGCCAGATGGTCGCGCCGCCGCCCCGACCAGCGTCTCGCGCTTCCGCCGGGGCAGACGATCACCGAAGTCTTCCTGCGCCAGGCCCGAACCGGCGCCGGCCGGGCGGTCGTGGCCGACCAACTCGGCGGCGTGCGGTCGTATCGCGACCTGATCGCGGCGATCCTGGTGTTGAAGCCGCTGATCGAAAGGCTGCCTGGTGCGCGGGTCGGCATCATGCTCCCCGCTTCGGTCGCGGCTAACCTGGCGTACCTCGCCACGCTCTTCGCCGGCAAAGTGCCCGTGATGGTGAATTGGACGACCGGCGCCCGGAACGTTGGCCACGCTTTGGACCTGACCGAAGTGCGGCACGTGCTCACGGCCGGCCCCCTGGTCGCCCGCCTCGAGTCGCAGGGGATCGATCTGACCGGCTTGAAAGACCGTTTCGTCCTCCTCGAAATGCTCGCGCGGGAGGTCTCGCGTGCCACGAAGCTCTGGGCCGCGATCCGCAGCCGCACCAATTGGTCGGCGCTGTGGCGGGTGCAAGTTCCGGACACCGCCGTGGTCCTGCTCACGAGCGGTTCGGAGTCGCTGCCGAAGGCCGTGCCGCTGACCCACGCGAATCTGTTGGCGAACATCCGCGACGTGCTCGATGTCTTCACGGTCCGCGGCAACGACTGCCTGATGGGCTTCCTCCCGCCGTTCCACTCCTTCGGACTGACGGTCACGATGCTGCTGCCGATGCTGGCCGGGGCGCGCGCGGTCTACCACCCCAACCCGACCGAGGCCTGGGTGCTCGCGCGCCTTATCCGCGACTACCGGGCCACGCTGACCTGCGGCACGCCGACCTTCTTGAGCGGCATCGTCCGGGCCGCGACCGGCGCCGAGCTCGCCTCGCTCCGGCTAATCGTGTACGCGGCGGAGAAATGCCCGGAGCGGACCTACCAGGCCCTCGCCCAACGCTGCCCGGGCGCGGTCCTCCTCGAAGGCTACGGCGTGACGGAGTGCTCGCCGGTCGTCTCGGTGAATCGGGAGGAAGACCCGCGCCCCGGCACGGTCGGCAAGATCCTGCGCTCGTTCGAACACGCGCTCGTCGATGTGGACACCGGCCAGCCGGCTGACACCGGGGCGGTCGGCGTGCTGCTCGTGCGCGGCCCTTGCGTCTTTCCGGGCTATCTCGGCGATACTGCCGCCTCACCCTTCGTCGAATTCGCCGGGAAGCAGTGGTACCGCACCGGCGACCTGGTCAGCGAAGACGCCGACGGTGTGCTCACCTTCCGCGGCCGCCTCAAGCGGTTCGTCAAGCTGGGCGGTGAGATGGTGTCGTTGCCGGCCATCGAGGCGGTCCTGGAGCGACATTACGCAGCCGAAGCCGACGAGGGGCCGGTGATCGCGGTGGAAGCAACTCCGAGCGAGGACCAGCCGGAGATCGTGCTGTTCACGACGCGGGACGCGGACCGGCAAACGGTGAATCGCCAGATTCGCGACGCGGGGCTTTCGCCGCTGCACAACGTGACGCGCGTCATCCGCGTGGAGCAGATTCCTGTGTTGGGGACCGGCAAGACCGACTATCGCGCGCTGCGCGACGGTCTTCGCAAAGAATGACCTCTCCAGCCCAGGCAGGCTTACGGCGCGGGCTGCGTCGCCGCCTGCCGGTCGGCTTTGGAGAGCTCCTCGGCCACGCGGCGGCGCTCGTTGCTGTACATGACAAACAGCAGGTTTTTCGAGATGTATTGGCGCGTTTCCGCGGTGCAGCAGGGGTTCTGAATGAGCGCGACGAGGGCGTCGGCGTGCTCGCCCCCCACTCCGGCAAAGCAGATCGCGTTGACCAGGTAGGTCTGCTCGTGCTGCGACAGCTCCGGCCGACCGGCGATGTTCCGCAGCACGATCAGCCGGTGGCTGGACAGGTCGATCTTCGCGGCGGCTTCGATGGCGGCGCACGAGGGGCCGTGGGGACCGCGCGGGTGGGCCACGCAGCCGGTCAGGCTCAATAAGGCCAGGCTTGCCAGCAACCCCGGCGATCGAAGGGCTCGCTGCATCCGTCGTCCTTGTGCTAACGGGCGCCAATCATCGAGCACGGCGGCACCCGGCGCCACATTATGTACGGTCCGGGCCGCCGCTGGGATGCGAAAACGCCCGCTTCGCGGCGCGTTTCTTGACGGACCTACCGGGCGCGGTCGCGCCACTTCTTCCACAGCGCCTCGTCCGCCAGCAGCGGCATGAACACGCCGCCGACGACCGAGCGGGCCTGGAAGCCCATCTGCTTCCCGTCCACGGTCGAAAACCAGTCGGTCAGCGGCACGCGGTACGGCGTCTCGTGGGCCCACTTGTAGAGCGGCGTGACGAACGCCTCGAAATCTGCACGCGTTTCTGCCAACGTCGCCGTCCACAGGCACCAATCCAGTTTGGTGTAGTCCTTGCGGTTGTCCAGCGGCAACCCGTACTGGTTGAGTTTCGCCTTGTAGTAGATAAGTCCGCGCCGCGCGACCTCCGACGGAAACAGCCCCAGCCGCAACACGCGCTCCCACGCCAGGTTGTACTTCTGGCTCCACGTCTCCGGCTTGTCGAATGCCAGCCGGTAATGGTCGCGGTCGTCCGCCAGCGTCTGCCACTCAGACGGCCATCTGCTCGGCGGTGCGACGATACGCGCCGGCGTCGTCGGTCTTGCCGGCACGCTCGCACAAGCGTGCGCAGGCGCCGAGTGCGAGGATCGCCGTGAGCGACAGGTTCGCGTTGTGGGCCAGCTCGCCGGCAAAGTCGTGCGTGACGAGGGGTACGGCGGGCGGGCGGAAATCCGGGCCGTCCTGGGCTCCGCCCGCCAACGCCAGCAGCGCGAGCGGCACGCCTCGCGCAGATGCGAGGCAGAGTCATGGCCAGCACTCCGGATTGGGATCGAACCAGTCCCGCCGCGCCGGGACCGCACGGATGCCATGAGCCCACGCGCCGCGCCAGATTCCTGACGCGACAAATGCCTACGGACACGTCGTCCCGAGCAGCGCGACGAACGCGTCGATGTCGGCGAACGTCACGCCCCCGTCGCCGTTGCAGTCGCCGTTCAGCCATGCACACGGCGCGTGCGTCCAGAACGACTCGCCGCTAAGGGCCTCCACGAAGCGGTCGATGTCGGCGAACGTAACCGCGCCGTCGCAGTCCATGTCGCCCGCGCACAACGGCGGCACGCACAGCCCCGCCGTGCAGGTCGTGCCGTCACCCTGGTACGCGCCGGTGCACGCCACACGCGGCCCGGCCGCGCAGGAACCGTCCGGGAAACAGCACGCGCCGTGCTCGCACTCGTCGGGAATCCCATTGCTGTTGACGTCCTGACTGTGCGGCGTCATCAAGTAGCTCACCGTCACCATGATCGTCGTCGGGTTCGTGCCGCACGCGGTCGGACTCATGTTGGACGTGGGCGACATGGCGATGGCCACGTTGCCGCCGCCGCTCGCCCGCAGCGCGTTGTACGTCGCCATCGGGACCGTCAGCGTGTCGAGCTGGTTCGGCGCGCACGAAAAGTAGCCCACGCGCCCATACGCCGTGCCCATGGCCTGTCCGTTGACGCTGACGTTCACGTGCTTGGTCTGCGAGAAGAGGTCCCCAAAGGCGCTGAATGTGAGCAACACGTCGCCCAGAGCCTCTGGCGGTGCGCTCAACGTGAACGTCTGCACGGTCGGATAGCCAAGCGGGGTGTACGCCGGCGACGCCGCCACGAAGCCCGCGATGAAGTCGCAAGCATCGAGCAGGCCGTTGCCGTTGCAGTCGCTGCACCAGGGGCTGCCATCGCACTCCGCCAGATCGCATTCGTCCGGGACGCCGTTGGAGTTGCAGTCCGCGCTCGTGCCCGCGGCCAGATCTTGCGCGTCGGGAATCCCGTTGTGGTTGCAATCGGTCTCGAAGACGGCCGTGACGCTCTTGTGCCCATCCATCAGGATCGTCGTGGGGTTGGCGGAGCCGGACAGGGCACCTTGCCAGCGGCTGAAGGCCCAACCGGCGCCGACGTGGGCGGTGAGCTGCACGGACGTCCCGGGGCTATAGGAACCACCCGGCGGGTTTAGAGTAACCTGCCCGCCGCCCGTCACATTCACCGTCAGCGTCACCGCGCCGCCGATGTACACGGTGGCGGAACCTTCATACGGGAGGTAGTTGCGCTTGGTAACGGTGACGGACACGGTGCCGGTCGAAGCGGGCGTCACGCCGACGGTGGCGACGCCGGCCGCGTTGGTTTGCCCGACTGCGTAGACATCCCCGGATTTTAACAGGCACACGGTGGCGCCGGCGACGGGGCTCCCGCCGCTTTGCACCTGTACGGCGAAATCCGTGTGCACGTTGACGGGCAGCGTGCCGCCGTGCGTGACCGTCACGGCCTGCGGATCGCCGGTCAGAATGGGCAGAGCCGGGTCGCCCAGCAGCGTCAGCTCCGTGAAGATCCACTGATAGATGGCGTCGCCCGACTGGAAGCCGGCGTTCTTGTGATTCGTGAAGCACGTGCCCAGCGTGACGCTCGTGGAGGTGAACACGTGGTTAAAGAAGTAGCGGTCGAAGCGAGCGGACAGGGTGTTGTTGCTCAGGCCCGGGCTGTACCAGCCGTACCGCGAGTTGCCCACAAAGGCCAGGCCGCCACCGTGGGTCGACGCGTTCTGCACGAAGGCTTCCGCGATGCACGTGGTCGCGGGGTAGTCGCAGGCCCAGCAACCGATGGAGTAGAGGATGCTTTGCCGCGTTCCGTTGGTGAGGCCGCTCATGTCGGCATTGGCCAGACCCTGCCCGTGGTTGGTGTAACCGGTGCCCATGAAGTTCGTGTCAGAGTGATCCGAGTGGTTGACCAGGTTGTTGCCTTGGTTGAGGGCTGCGATCACCGTGGACTTATGCGTTCCGGAGTCGCTGTCGTACACCTTGCGGTAAGTCCAGTCAGCGGGCAGGAAAGCGGTCCGGATGGCGTCCTTGGACAGCTCGCTGGGCGTACCGGCGTCCAGGTCGAAGCCGCAGAAGAACGCGGTCTTGCCGTAGTTTGTCGCCGGCGGGTTCTTCTCGTACGTGAGGACTTTGGCGATGAAGTCGGTGATGGCCGTTGTGCTGCGCACTGCGGCGCGGCCGATGTTCAGGTCGCAGGTCCAGTTGCCGCCCAGGTCAGCATAGTACGTGTCGTTGGGGATGTTGTCGGTTTCGCCGCCGGCGCTGATCGTGCGGTAATTACAAGGCACGGTATCGGTGTCGCCGCCCAGCAGGAAATAGAGCGCGCCCCAGTTCGAGTAGGCATCGGCGACGAAGGCGCGGATCTGATCGACATTCGTGCCGGTGTAGCCGGCGCTGTAAATCCAGTCCGTAGTGACGATCGTCGCCCGCAGGCCCTTCTTGGTCCGCCAGTCGGCCAAGGGCTGGAAGGCCGAGACCCAGCCGCTGGGCGTGATGATGACATAGTCGTAGTCACCCGCGGCCACGCCGCGCACGGACAGCGGGCTGTCCGCCGGGGGGACGGCCTGGGGGCCCAGGGGCGCAGCGCCAAGCTCGATATCCGCCGGGTTGACGACCAGGGCGGCGACGGCCTGCTCGGTCAGCGCGCGGCCCTGCGGCGAGAGATGCGGCGAGAGGCCGGCGGCGCAGCGGTAGCCGTCGGTGCCGTCGAGCAGGATGTCGAGCGTCGTGTGGAGAATGAGCTGCTTTTGCGCCGGGACATATTGCACCGGGCGGAGCTCGAGGACCGCCAGTTCCTGGCCGGCGAGGTCCGTCTGATCGAGGAAACGCGCCAGTTCGGCCGGGAAGGCCGTAGTGGCGGCATAGGTGGCCGGATCGGGCGGCACGAAGTCCGCGGACGTCGCGGGACGGGAGATCGGCCGCGGCGGCTGAGCTGGGTAGAGCGTGTATTCGCCCGACAGCGCGACGGACTGCGTCTGTGCGACGCGCACGCCGGTGACCTGCATGCCGGCCGGCAGGGCGATGCGCACGATCCGCGTGGGCAGCAGCGGCTGGCCAGCCTCGGCCAGCGCCGCGTCGTCGGCGAGCCGAACGACGTCATAGCCGTCGACTTGCTGCACAGTCAGCTCGTCCGCGGAAAACGTCGCGGTGTAGTGCACCTGAAAGTTCGGGCCGGCTTGGACCATCTCGACGACGCCGGGCGCCGCCTGAGCCCGTCCCAGGCTTACACTTGCCACCACGGCCACGAGGACTACGCACAGGGACCTGTAGCTTGCAGGCCGTGCGTGCCCGCACTGAGCGCGCATCATTCACATCTCCTTACCGGGCCACTGCTCCGGAGCAGTG
>Ga0182017_10000954_pt1 | contig 22669 bp, 13 predicted proteins | sample 712E3DmetaG_FD_120492 | JGI IMG/M metagenome (GOLD analysis project Ga0182017, IMG submission 120492) | Permafrost microbial communities from Stordalen Mire, Sweden - 712E3D metaG | ecosystem: Environmental > Terrestrial > Soil > Wetlands > Permafrost | place: Sweden: Stordalen | collected... | reverse complement strand
GCTTTAAAAATATTCAGTCTGGGGTATTCCACCAAGGGAAAAGATCGCGGATTCGGACTTTTCCTCTGTAAGAAAATCTCCGATTATTTGGATTTGAATATTCAATGCAGACAGGAACAAAGTGCGGTTGTTTTTTCAATAGATTTCAAACGTTGCAATACCACTGAAGGACATCTGTCTCTCAATCCCCTGCAGGCAAAAGCACAAACTTATGATACCCTATGATAATTTTTTTCCTTTACTTCCTCCCCCTCTCCTGCGGGAGAGGGGGCCGGGGGGTGAGGTCAGGATTTTGGAGCGTACTAGAGCATGAACACCGTATATATCGTTGATGATGACGAGGCAATCCTTTCAAGCCTCAGAAGTATTCTTGCCCGGGAAGGCTATGCCATTGAAACCGTGAGCTCGCCGGATGCTTTTCTCAAGGCTATTGAACAAAAACCCCTGGCCGTTGCAATACTCGATATTTTCTTCGGACGCGACCAAATTGACGGAGAGGAACTGGTAAAAATACTCGCCGAACGATTCCCCAACACTCAGTGCATCATTATTTCGGGTGAAAGCGATATCCCAAAAGCCATTTCCTGCATGCGCCAAGGCGCCTTGGATTTTATTGAAAAGCCCGTTGGATTACCCCGACTTATTACCTCGGTTCGCAATGCAATGGAGCTCTATAATATTAAAAGTTCATCTCGGAACAAATGCCGCATCTTCGGCGACAGCCAAACGACGCGAGACGCAATTGCGCGGGTTAAAAAGCTCGCCGGTTTAAACGAAAGCGTTTTGATAACCGGAGAATCCGGCACGGGTAAGGAACTCATCGCGGAGAACCTGCATCTTTTTTCGAAACGCTACTCCTTGCCTATGGTAAAGGTAAATTGTTCGGCCCTCAACGCAAACCTTCTGGAATCCGAAGTGTTTGGTCATAAGGCGGGAAGTTTTACCGGCGCCGACAGGAATAAAAAAGGCTTTTTCGAAGCGGCGCAAGGAAGCACGCTGTTCATTGACGAAATCGCTGATTTTCCGCTCAATCTCCAAAGCAAAATACTCAGAGTAATTCAGGAAAAGAAAACCACTCCCGTAGGAAGCACCGATGAAATCCCTATTGACGTTCGATTTGTTTTTGCCACGCATAGCAATTTAAGGGAAATGGTTCAAGCCGGATTATTCAGGGAAGATTTGTTTTTCAGGATTTCGACGTTTACCATTGAACTTCCGCCGCTGCGGGAACGCATCGAAGATATTGAAGAACTCGCGCCGTTTTTTCTAAATCAATTTCTCGTTGAAAACGGCTTACCCTTCAAGGAATTTTCAATTGAGGCATTGAACAAATTAAAAGAACATCCGTATCCGGGCAATATCCGTGAATTGGCGAAGATCATTAAAAACGCGGCATTTTTCAGCGAAACAGACCGTATACTTCCTGGGGATATAAACTTCTGCTCAACGTTCAACTCAAGGGAAATCTGGGAGAAAACCTTGAAGCTTTCGCTTATTGAAAGTAAAGAATGCTTCGAACGGGAGCTGATCGAAAGAAGAATGAACGCCATGGGGCATGATGTTCGGAAAGTCGCGGAGAGCTTGGGAATGATCAGGAATAACTTGTACAGGAAATTGAATTACTATTCGATTAAGTACAAGCGTTCGGAATAAATATATTAATGTCAACTTTATACATTACTCTTGTTCTGCTTGTAAAGTGGTTTATCCTACTGCCAGGTAGCGTTTACTATCACCACGGTGATAGTATTGTATCAGCCATATAAATGGAATCAGCATGCTGACCTACAAAGTCAAAAATAGCAAACCATCCGAAAGCAGCAATATGTGTTGCTGCTTTATCAGGATACGTATAGGAAGAATTAGCGAGAGTCAGACCTAGACGTTCGAAAGGCGTTATTAATAAATATTTCCCTGCGGAATCGGTCGAGGCAGACTGAAAATTAATTATCGAATCATTCTGTGTTAAATGAAATAAAAAGAGTTTTGTGTTTTTAAAAGGAACTATTGCGTTATCAGAAATCCAACCGTTATCCAAAGTGTCAACACCCCTGCCGTATAAAATACCGAGAGCTTTATATTCCTTAGGATTACTATTAGACAAACTACTATCGCATTGAATAATACAACTTCCTATGCAGAGTATACAAAAAAGCGCAAATAGAAATTGTCTCATCATATTCACCCCCGGTTTAATATAAAAATACCCTTCCGCTTCACCTTTTGTCGAGTAAAAACGTGCTTTATCTCTTCACCTATTGACAGGTGAACTATTTCGAAAAACGTTTAATCGAATTTCCCACGCGCCCCCGCAACCACTAATTGCCCATAGGCAATACATTCGTCGTTGGGCGGAAGTCTTCGGTGCGTAAACGCTTGTATGCCGGATTCTTTAAGCATTGCATTGGTTCGCATAAGCAAGAGCGCATTCTGGAAACAGCCTCCGCTCAAGCATACTTGAGCGCAGCCGGTTTTTTCAATCGCGCGCTTTACCATGTCCGCCGTAGCCCGCGCCATGGTTGTATGAAACCTGGCGGCAACTTTATCCGCCGGAGCTCCCTTCCTAAAATCATGATAAGCCTGAAGAAGAATTCCTGCGCCATCAATGAGTATTTCCTTGCCGATTACGCTCACCAGCGAATCATATTCTCCCGTTTCATTGACATCAGCGCATCCTTCAAGTTCGATGGCGGGTTGTCCTTCGTAAGTCCTCTTTTTACAAATGCCAAGCATTGCCGACGCGGCGTCGAAAAGCCTTCCCATGCTGGAGGATTGTGCGCAGTTGGTATTCGCGCGAATCATGTCGAGGACGGCGTTTTTTTCTTCTGAAGGCATCCAGGGAAGGGCTTCGACCGCCTTTTCACCCATTGTCGCGTACAAAGCCGATAGCGCTATCCTGCCGGGATTATTGATTGCCGCTTCCGATCCCGGAAGCGGAAGATACGCCAGATGCCCCAGTCGAGTAAAATCCTTATAGTCCGCAAGGAGCAGCTCTCCGCCCCATACGTTTCCGTCGCTTCCGTAGCCCGTGCCGTCGTAGACCACGCACAGTGCCTTGCCAGACAGTTCGTTTTCAGCCATGCATGCTGCGCCGTGCGCATGATGGTGCTGCACATGAACGAGAGGCAATGCATCGATTCCGGGCAAGAAGCGAACTATCGATTGGGGGTGCAGATCTGCCACAAAGCCAATTGGAGTAACATCAAGAATCCGCGCGAAGTGGTCGATCAAACGCCGAAGTTCCTCAAGTCCTTCAATGGTGGTTATAGCCCCCACGTATTGCGACAAATAGCACATGCGCTTTCTGCCGATTGCTATCGTGCTTTTCAGCACGCCGCCAAGGGCTATGAGGCCATTAACGTTGTCCGGCGAGGGCAGGGGTTCGGGCACATAGCCCCGGCTTCGCCGAAGCATGACCGGCGCGCCGTCCATCACCCTTGCAATGGAGTCATCGTTTCGAATGTAAATGTCGCGGTCATGGGTCAGAAAAGCGTCGGCGATAGCGCCCAGCCTCTGAAACGCGCTTTCGTTCCCATACACGATGGGCTCGTCGGTCAGGTTTCCGCTTGTCATGACAAGGGCGGAAAGTCGGCCATCGTCGAACAAAAGATGGTGAAGGGGCGTATACGGCAGCATGATCCCCAAGGTCGGCACTCCCGGCGCGATGTTGGGCGCAAGGCCCGCGATGTTGTTTTTTTTACAGATGACGATGGGGCGCTCCAGACTTTCAAGCAGTTCTTTTTCTTGTACATCGATTTCTGCAAAACGGCCGGCATTTTCAACATTCCCCATCATGACGGCCAGAGGTTTTTCCTCCCGCATTTTGCGACTCCTCAATCGGGATACGGCTTCGGCGTTTGTTGCGTTACAGGCCAGGTGAAACCCGCCAATGCCCTTAATTGCCATGATTTTCCCGCCAACAAGCCAATCGATGCATTGTCTGAGTGGATTTTCGCCGGTGTACGGGACGCCTTTTACATCGGTACATGAAAGCCTTGGTCCGCAGTTCGGGCAGCAAATCGGTTGAGCATGGAACCTGCGGTCGCCCGGCGAGGCATATTCTTTTGCGCAGTCCGGGCACATAGGGAAATCCGCCATGGTCGTGCCCGGACGGTCATAGGGCAGCGTTTTAATAATGGTGTATCTTGGCCCGCAATCGGTGCAATTGACAAAGGGGTGGCCGAAGCGGCGATTTGCCGGATCGCGCATTTCGGCGAGACAAGCCTCGCACACCGCGCTGTCGCGGGTTATATCCACGTCAATGCGCTCCCCCCGCTCGCTTTGAACAACGGCAAAGGATTCCGGAGGGTCCTTATACGGACCGTCCTTTACTTCCATTGATTGTACTTTAGCAAGAGGCGGTCGGGTTGTCGTTACCGAACGGACGAAGGTATTCAGGCCCTCCTTTGAGGCGACGGCCTCAATCATCACACCTAAGCCGTCGTTTCTCACCCATCCCCGTATGCCATGCGCTTGGGCGATGCGATAGACAAAGGGACGATACCCCACTCCCTGCACCGCGCCTTTAATAATGATATGAACGCTTGGGTATTTCATGGTAGATAGCTCAAACTTCTTTGGAGAATTGCTGTTGTATCGTGTGGATTTAAAATATATTAATTTTCGGCGGCCGCTTAGTGTCTGTAGCAGAATTATCTACGAATGACGAGCGCATTTGCTTGGAACCGAAAGGAATAATCCATGGCCCAAGTCTACCACGCTCTGGGGCTTCATATGCATCAGCCCCCGGGCAATTTACTATCTCTTCATAATTCAGGTGAACCTTGGGAAGCCAAGCAAATCCTTTGGTGCTACGACCGCGTAACGAGAATGCTCGAAGGGTTCGAGGATATCGCCCGTTTACATGTCGGTTTTTCCGGGACCCTGTTAAAGCAGCTTGAAGATCCCGCGGTCCGCGAAACCTTTCGGGACATTGCGGACATAGCCGATTTCCTGGATCGTTATCGCCGCTCTCCCATAGAATTCGTGGGCAGCGGTCTGTATCATCCGGTATATCCCCTCATACCCGAAGAGGACTGGGAGGCGCAGACCTCCTGGTGGCTGGGACTAGGCAGGCACATGCTCGGCCGCGAGCGCTTCGCGGGTTTCTGGCCCCCTGAGATGGGGTTTTGCAAGGAAATGATTCCCCATCTCAAGCGCAACGGATACCGCTACGTGATCGTTGACTGCTGGTACATCAAGCCCCGGCGAGAAATGCGCTGGGAAGAGCGGCGTTACCGGCCTTTTCTGGCCCGCTATGGGGGCGAGGAAATCGTGGTTATACCGCGCGACCGGGAACTTTCCGACGCCCAGCAGTCGGGCCTGGACCCAGGCTGGTTCCAGCATGAAGTGTACGAAAGGACCAAATGGTGCGACTTCCCGGCCCTGGTCACCACCTGGACCGACGGGGAAAACGGAGGATGGTTCCGCGTGCAGGACATCCGGGCGGGTTTTTGGGGACATTTTTACCACGAACTTTTACGCCGTTTTCGCGCGGGAACGCTCGGATTCATTCCCATCCATATCAATGAATACCTCGACAAATTTCCACCCACTGAGGAGGTAGACGTATATCCAGGCGCCTGGAATACCGGCGAGCATTGGGGAGGCGACTTCGCCCAGTGGACGGGGTCGCTCCTGCAAAAAAAAGGCTTCGACGAAATCCGCGCCGCGAGCGCATACTACCGCAATGTCAAATGCGCCTTCGACCGGCGCGGGGAAGAAATTAAAAATCCCGAAAGCGTGCGCCAAATGATCGTGGATGCGTATGATTGTATTCTTGAGGCCGAAACAAGCTGCAATTTTTTTTGGGGAAGCGCCTGGGTGAGCAAATCATTTGACAAAATCGAACATGCCTACCGCCTCCTCGACGCGGCCATGAAGGAACTCGGCGGGTAATAGACTAAAATTCCACGTGACATTCTTTCTACAAGTATATATTATTGTGTAATGGAGCGTTTCGCTCCCTTATAAGAAGCGGATTTATGATGAGGACCATTGCTTTTTCATTTTCACGTTGCTATTTTATTACTCAAAGGAAGAACGCCGTCGTTTTTCGACATGGCGCCATTCCGAGTAATACAATAAAGGGGGGCCTTTATTTTCTTCAAGTAATCAAGTAAGCCATTGTGCGCCTTTCAAAACGCGCACAATCGGGATATGTAGCATTTTATGGAATTTCCTGATAGCTATTGCGGCGACTCCGTTAAGACGTGTACATCTTGAAAGGAGATAGTGTGATTACAAGCAAACGCTTTTTGAAAAAAACCATGATTTTGGGCGCAGGCGCCCTTCTGTGCATTCTGTGCTGTTCCAATCCTACCAAACAAACGCTGAAGTGGCGGTCTAACATCGAGCTTCCGGTGACCAACACCTCATTTATTCTAGGAAAGGAATTCGGCAATCTCTTCGGCGCGATCGATACGCTGAAAGACTTCGCGATGCTCGGCACCAACGACACCACCGTTGAAGGCGATACGACGAAACTTCGTCACGTGGTGGCCTTTTCCAAAATAAACAAGGACACGTTCTCCTTCCAGCAAAAACAGGACTCCATGGGCAACAAGACCTTCGGAGTCAGCTTGGGCCCCATTCCCTTGTCCAGCGCGGGAAACATCAGCGCGAACGTGGGTTTCGGCGTTTCCGGATCGATCCTCGCCGACGTCCGGCAGACGGTGGCCGGCGTCATTCCCCTTCCAAAAATACGCAAATTGACCATTGATAACGATCCGGCCAACGGCCAATTGCCCGTGCGGATTACCAATACCACCGCCGCGACGCTCGACAGCGTGCTCATTACGTTCGCCAATGTCCTTCCGTCGGCCCCAAGCAGGCTTGTCGGCGCGCTCGCTCCGGGCGCCGCGGCCGCCACGACCTTCGACGTGACCGGAAAGACCATCGACAGCGCGGTGCAAATACAGGTGAGCGCCATCCTCAAGACCGGAGGCTCCATAGCCGTGGGAAGCGGTTTGAATGTTTCCCTTTCGCTTTCGGACGTCAAGGCGTCGTCCGCCATCGTCATGGACTCCCTGCTCAATATTTCCGATACGTTCAGCAATAGTTACAAAATCACCGATTCCGTAAACATCGACTACGCCGACATTGAAACGGGTTTTTTTAATTACTTTTGCGATAACAAATCGGGCATTGATCTTTACGTTTCAGCCGAACACCACGATATGTGGATTACCCCCGCCTGCATCCAAAAAAACGTAACACGGGATACGATGCTTTCGGTGTTCGCCGATTCATTGGACACTCTCTATTATTATTCCGGATTCATCCTCGACGGAGACCGCAAGGTTACCGCCCGGCAGAATAAGCGTTTTTCCCGTCTCAACCTTTCGGGCAATAGGATGTTCCCCCGGTGGCTTGACGGCAATTCGGTGACCAGGGTTGATTATTATGTCAGGACGGATCCCCGCGGCGCCTGGGACACCGTCAACTCCTCCGACGAGCTGATCTTCACCATTCAACCTAATGCGATGAACTACAAGGAAATGTCCGGAGTACTGGTCAAACCCTTCGACAAGAACAGCGATACGCAGACCGTTGAAATACCATTCCCCTTTCCAAAGAACGACAAGGACTCCCTGCGCGGCAACTTCGTGCTCGAACGCGTCATGGCGAACATGAAGTTTAAAATGGAATTGCCCGACAGCGCCTTCATCAGCGCGCTTCAGGTGAATTTCAAGGTGCTCTCCCAGGCCTTTCCCGGAGCATTGACCGACACAAACTTGACGTTTGGGACCATCAAGCGCGACACGGCCTACAACCGCATGATCAACATCACTAACGTCGTTGATAGTTTTCCCGACAGCGTCAAGATCCTCACCCATGTGACCGTTCCCGCGGGAACGCGCATCCGGGCCATTAACGACATGAACGTCAACGATAAAAGCGTTGGCACCATGACGGTGAAAACATACGTGGATTACAAGCTCAATGCCTACTTCGACTGGAACATCGCGAAAATGACCACCATGGACCTGGGCGCCGATACCTTTACCATTGAAGAAAAAGGCGTGCGAGCCTTCCGGAGAATGTCGGACAAGTCCTTTTCCTTCGGCCTTCGAGTGCTCGACAGCAGCAATGTGAACATCCGTTTGTTGGCGCTTTTCGCGCCGGATTCCCTGCAAACACGGCTCTATGTCGATTCGCTCAGCACCAACGAAGTCAACGACCTGGTTTCGGACAATACCGGAAAGGCCGAAGCCGCCGGGTACGTAAACCTGTTGGGAAGCCAGGGCGTCTATATTCCGCAACGCGGAAGCGTCGTCAATGATTCCATTGCGCTTAACGACAAACAAATAGCCCGTATATTGGGTACGCATCACGGTTCCATGCGTTGGCTCCTGCGTTTCATGCCCTCGGGCAGGGATTCCTTGACTAATGCCGACTTCATCAAGATCAATTCATGGATTCATTTGGAAGGCGTCAACAATATGGATTCGGTGGTCACCGCTTTTGAGTAAGCGGGGCGAGCCTGTTTTAAAAAAAGGACATATATGAAATATCTTATAGAAAGAAAGGTGAAAAGGCCGATGAAACTCCATACAAAACTACTGATAACAGCCCTCTGCGCTTTTGGGCCGTCCTTTGCCGCGGTCGACCAGGACCCGATAAGCAACGGCACCACCATGACCCGCAATGCCCGAGGCCATTCGTTTGAGTCCGCATTTCACAATCCGGCGCTTTTGGGCGTCGATCAGGCGCCGACGAGCGGCGCGCTGCTTTTTCCGATTTCCGACATCGGCGTAGGCCTTTGGAGCGACAAGCTTGCCTTAAGCTGGTTCGATCAATACTGGACGTCGGATTCACTCAAGCGAAGCAAGATCCTCTCCAACCTGTTGGCGCGCAGTTTTAACATAACCGACGAAGACAACGCCGATCCTACGGGTAAGAAGGTATCGGACAAATTGACACAAGGGTTTAAGGGCGGTTTTAAGGTTTACGGCGGCGCCCGCGCCACCCTGCTCAATTTCACCTCGGGCAGGATAGGCATCGACGTCACGACCCATTTGGACGAACAGCTCAATATGCCCGAGGGCCCGCTTTTTATGCTGTTTTCGCGCGACCAGGGACTGTTGCGTGGAAAAACCCTCGATTTCAGCTCGTTTAAGCAACAAGGCATCATGGCCACCGACGTTACCTTCAGCGTCGGGTTGCCGGTAACCATTCCCGCGCTCCATGAGTTTTTCGGCTTGCCCTACGGCGCGGGCGGCCTCGGCATCAAGTACGTCATGGGGCATTCCATATTGAACGCCCAGATGGAAAAAGGCAGCGTTACATATAAGACCGCCGAGAACAAGATCGGCGTTGATGGCCAGTTGAAAGTGCAGGCGGCCGGCAATTTCGTCAGCAAGGATTTCATGTTCGATAATCCATTTAAAAGCGGCCTTCCGGTCAACGGACACGGCATCGGCCTGGACCTCGGCGGCATACTCTACGACGACAACGCGCGCATGACCATTAATTTTCAAAACCTCGGCGTGCTGTTCTGGTTAAACAACACCAAGGAAGTTACCAAAAAAATTAAAAAGGACGGTCTGGATTTTTATGATATCATAGACGGTTTCAAAGTAGCGGGATACAAGCAGGATAAAGCGATCTTGACGATTTTCGACCGCGACAGCGGCCAGTATCTTTCCAATGCCGCCGACACGTTCCAGACCTCATCAGGTTTCGTCACTACGCTTCCGCTTACCGCGAACATCGGTTTTTCCCGGCAATGGGACTTCAATGAAAAAAGCAGGTTAAAAAGTCTTTCTAACTTCGCCGCTTATGCGACGGGAGCGGTTAATTACGAACAGGCGCTTGCCGGGGGCCCCGGACGTTCCTATACTCCCCGCCTCTCCTTGGGTTCGGAATTGGGAACCGCGGCCGGGCATCTTCCGTTACGGGTCGGCCTGGTTTTAGGCGGGCCTGAACAATTCGCGTCCGCGGCCGGTTTTGGAATAAACTTCAATTACTTTTCCCTGCAATTTTCCTATAAGGCCATCGGCAGCATGCTTTTTATTCCCCGCAACGGCATGGAACTCGCCGGAGGCCTCAATGTAAACTGGGGCATGAAGGCGCCGCCGCACCGCAAACCCATCGTTGCGCCGCCGCCGGTGCACGATACGCTCAAGATCACCATGCGCGACACGCTGATCAAGAAAGACACGCTCATTAAAAAGGATACGGTCACGATCAGGGACACCATCATTCAGCTTAAACTCAGGCCCACTGAAAAGGAAGAAAAGGCCCTGACCAAGGAACTCAAAGGCGTCAATTTCCAAACCGCGAGCGCCGAATTGACAACCGATTCATACGCGCACCTCGGGCTTATCGTCGGGTTCCTGAAAAAATACCAATATTTACGCTACGAGATACAAGGCCATACCGACAGCAGAGGCGATGAGAACTACAACCTTCTGCTCTCGGCGGCGCGCGCCGCGTCGGTTCGCAATTATCTCCTTAACCAGGGAATTCCCGATTCCAGCGTCATTGCGATCGGCTACGGTAAAACAAAGCCCATCGCCCCGAATACCACGGCCGCCGGCCGGGCGCTCAATCGCCGCGTGCAGTTCGTGGTCATCGAAACCGATGACGATTACAAGCGGCTCAAAGCGCTTGAAGCGGATTTCCAGGAACGGGTAAGAGCGGCGCAGATTAAAGGGGTACGGTAGATAGTAACCCGCCCGAATCCATAGGGGTTGAAGATAGTTAACCCCTTTATAATAAAAAGGCTTTCCTCTGAAAAGAGGGAGGCCTTTTTTAATGTAGCGGGAAAAAGGCAAAAGGTATTTTAGGAAACAATGACCTCAATCCTTCAAAAAACCATCCGTTTCTACAATACCGGCAATCGCTGGTATCTACCCGTTCTTGCAGGTTTTTTCTATGTACTCGGCTCCCCGCCGATCAATGGGCAGCTCCATCCCGCCCTGACGTTTTTTCCCTTGTTAAGTTTTGTCATATGCATCCCGCTTTTCGGATTTTCCATGAACATTTCCGCCAAACGCGCGGTATTACATACCTACCTTTTCGGCATTGCCGCGTCGCTCGGGCAACTTTATTGGATCGCCTTCGTGACCCCGGAGGGCTTGTGGCCTTTGATCATTGGGGGAGTCCTTCTGCTGACTCTTTTTGAAGGCCTGTTCTTCGCGATAAACGGGCTTTTATTCAGGTGGACCTTTAAAAATTTCCCCCGGCTTTATTTACTTATCGTTCCGGCATGGTGGGTACTGGTCGAATATTCTAAAAGTCTCGGCGAAATGTCGTTTCCGTGGACGTTGCTCGGTTATTCCCTGACGCCCCTTTTACCGCTTTCCCAAATATCTTCCCTTACGGGAATTTACGGGATGAGTTTCATCGTTGTGATGGGAAACCTTTTACTGGGAGACGTCATCCGGCAAACCCCCGGATCGAGAGAAAAGAAAACCGCCTTATGGACGGTTGCGTGTTTCGCGGCGGTTCTGGCGGCATTTTCGCTATGGGGCGGGCTGCGGCTGCGTGAACCCCTGCCCGCCGGACCGAAAACCAAAGTCTCGCTTGTCCAGCCCTGCATCGACCAAAACCATTGGGGAAACCGTTCGCTGGACACCTCCTTCGACGTCATTGAATCCATGGTTGTCGCCGCCGCGCGAAGCACTCCTGACGTCATCATCCTGCCCGAAAGCGCGCTGTTATGCTATCTTGTCAAACGGCCGCAGCTAAGAAACCGGGTGGTGGAATGGTCTAAAAAAACCAACATCCCGCTGGTTCTTGGAAGCCTTGACTGGGAAGTCGCGCCTCCGCGAAGCGCCGGCGAATACTTTGTTTACAATGCTTCATTCTTTCTCGATACCCATTCCACGTCTTTTCAGCCGTACTATAAAATAAAACTGGTCCCGTTTTCCGAAGCATTGCCCTTCCAGGGAATTTTTCCCATTCTCAGCAGGGTCAATTTGGGACAGGCTGATTTCAAACCCGGCAAATCTCAAGTGACCTACTCAATCGGGACCGTCCTGCGCGGCGCACCGTTTATTTGTTTCGACATCATTTACCCATCCTTCGTGCGAAGCCGCGCCGCCCATGGGGCAAATGTCCTCATTCATATCACCAACGACGGATGGTTCGGTAAATCATCGGGACCTTACCAGCACGCGCTCATGTCACGGCAACGTTGCATTGAAAACGGAATAAGTCTTGTCAGGTGCGCCAATTCCGGAATAACCATGCTGGTGGACCCCTACGGAAGAATTATATCAAAAACCCGCCTCGGTGAGCGCACCATATTGACGGGAACGGTCCCTTTGGCAAGAACCCCGACGCTCTATACCGCTTTAGGGGATTGGCCCGCGGCCCTGTCGGGATGCATCATTCTGTTACAAACTTTTTTATTGGTTCGCCGGAAATATCTTGTTAAAGACAGGCTGCAATGACCACTTTGAACGTCCTTCACGAAATACGCCGCAAACGTATCATGATCCTCGACGGCGCCATTGGAACCATGGTCCAGGCGCGAGGACTCGGCGAGGCCGATTTCCGCGGCGCGCGGTTTTCCAACCATCCTTGTAACCTTACCGGAAACAACGACCTGCTGAATTTGACCCGGCCTGATTTCGTGGCGAGCATATACGATGCATATCTTGCCGCGGGCGCCGACATCATCAAGACCAATACATTTTCCGCCACGTCGGTTGCTCAGGCCGACTATCAAACGAACGCTCTCTCCTACGAAATAAATCTCGAAGGCGCCCGCATCGCCCGCGCATGCGCAAACGCTAAAAGCAAGCAAACCCCCGAATTCCCCCGTTTCGTTGCCGGGTCCATCGGACCGACCAATAAAACGCTTTCCATTGGGCCGGACGTTTCCAATCCGGCCCGCCGCGCCATCACCTTCGATGCATTGGCCGCCTCCTACCGGGATGCGGCCATGGGGCTCATTGACGGCGGCGTGGACATCATTTTAATTGAAACCGTGTTCGATACTCTTAACGCGAAGGCCGCCATACATGCGCTCCTGACGCTTTTCGAGGAACGAAGCCAAAACATTCCGGTCATGGTTTCCGGAACCATCACCGATGCGAGCGGCCGGACATTGTCCGGCCAGACCGTCGAGGCTTTTTTATACTCGGTGGAACATGTCCGTCCATTTTCCGTGGGATTCAATTGCGCCCTCGGCGCCAAGGACCTCGTACGCCATATCGAAGCGCTTTCGCCGATAAGCCCCTACCCGCTTAGCGTCCATCCCAACGCCGGTCTTCCCGACGAAATGGGCCGCTACCGCGACACTCCTGAGTCGATGGCCGCCGTACTTGGCGAGTGCGCCGGACGGGGACTGCTTAATATCGTGGGCGGATGCTGCGGCACCACTCCCGACCATATCGCCGCCATCGCCGCGGCTGTCAAGGACGCCGCGGCGCGAACCGTCCCAAATCGGCAAAACCGCACGGTCCTCTGCGGGCTTGAGGCGCTCGTTATCGGCCCCGAAAGTCTTTTTGTCAACATTGGCGAACGCACCAACGTCACGGGCTCCTCAAAATTCGCCGGGCTCATCAAAAGCGGCGACTTCGAAACCGCGGTGGACGTCGCCCGACAGCAAGTGGACAACGGCGCGCAGATCATCGACGTCAACATGGACGAGCCCATGCTCGATTCCGCCGCGGCGATGACGGAATTTTTGCTCCACCTCGGCGCCGACCCCGCGGTGGCGCGCGTTCCCGTCATGGTGGATTCCTCACGGTGGGAAACGCTGATAGCGGGCGTCAAATGCCTTCAGGGAAAAGGGATCGTCAATTCGCTGAGCCTCAAGGAAGGGCCGGAGGCGTTCATCGAAAAGGCGCGGACCTTGCGCGCCTTCGGCGTTGCCGTGGTCGTCATGGCCTTCGACGAACAAGGCCAGGCCGACACCGAGGAGCGCAAGGTCGACATTTGCGCGCGATCGTTTCAACTGCTCACCGAACAAGCGGGCTTCGCCCCTATGGACATCCTGTTCGACCCCAATATTTTCGCGCTCGCCACGGGGCTGGAGGAACACCGCGCCTACGGCGTCGCCTTCCTCAACGCGGTCCGGCGTCTCCGGGACGATTTTCCCCTCTGTCAGGTAAGCGGGGGGCTCAGTAATGTTTCGTTCGCCTTTCGCGGCAACAACGCCTTGCGGGAAGCCATCAACACGGTGTTCCTTTACCATGCGATCAAGGCGGGACTTACCGTGGGAATTGTCAACGCCGGACAGCTCGGCATCTTCGAGGAAATTCCTCCCGATCTACGCCGGAGCATCGAAGATGTGGTGTTCAACCGCGGCGCCGACGCCGCCGACCGGCTGCTCTCCCTCGCCGGTTCGGCGCAATCATCAACCAGGACCGCGGCCGCCGATCCGGCCTGGCGCGCTTTTTCCGTTGAAAAAAGGATTTCCTACGCGCTGATCAACGGCATCGACCGGTTCATCGAGGAAGACGTTCACGAAGCGCTCGCGCCGCCCGTCACGCCCATGTCCATCATCGAGGGTCCCCTGATGGCGGGAATGAATACGGTCGGCGAGCTGTTCGGAGCGGGAAAGATGTTTCTGCCGCAAGTCATTAAAAGCGCCCGGGTCATGAAAAAGGCCGTGGCGTTTTTAACTCCGCTCATGGAAGACGGGACGCGGCAGGTCTCCTTTCAGGGGACTATCGTGCTTGCAACGGTAAAAGGCGACGTGCACGATATCGGAAAAAAAATCGTTGAGGTGGTGCTGCAATGCAACGGCTTTAAAGTCATCGACGTGGGAGTCATGGCGCCCTGCGCGGATATTCTGAGCGTTGCCGTGCGTGAACGAGCGGATATTATCGGATTAAGCGGTCTGATCACGCCGTCGCTTGAGGAAATGACCTACGTGGCCTCCGAAATGGAGCGAAGCGGGATGACGATACCTCTTTTGATCGGCGGCGCCACAACGTCGCCAAAACATACGGCCATCAAGATCGCCCCGAAGTATCGCGGTCCGGTCATACACGTTGTCGATGCGTCGCGCGCCGCGCCGCTGTGCGCTAAGCTCCTCAATCCCAGCGCGAGCGCTGCCGCGGTTGCATCGATTCGCGCGGAATACGACGCCATCCGCGCCGACTATTTCGCCGCCGGATCTCCCGCTCTTGTCCCTTACGAAACAGCGCGGGAGAACAAATTACGAATCGACTGGGACGCTTATACTCCGCCGCGGCCCTTTAAACCCGGTATTACCGTTTTTTCGGAATTTCCGCTCAGCCGCCTCCGCGACTGCATCGATTGGACCTTTTTCTTCAAGGCGTGGGAATTAGCCGGCGTCTATCCACGCATTTTTGATGATCCGCGTATAGGGGCGCAAGCCCGAAAACTCTTCGTCGAAGCCAACGCGCTCCTCGATACGATCATCAATGGCGGTTTGCTTAAGGCACATGGCGTTGTCGGGCTGTTCGCGGCCAACAGCTTGCATGACGACACCATCGCTTTTTACACCGACGATTCGCGCTCGACCGAGGCGCTGAAAATTCATTGTCTACGACAGCAAACCGAAAAAACCGTCCTAAAACCATTTTTATCCCTGGCTGATTTCGTGGCGCCCGCCGAATCGGGAAAGACGGATTACGCCGGATGTTTTGCCGTGACCGCGGGAATCGGCCTTGACGCAATGGTCAAGGAGTTTGAGGCGGCGAAGGATGATTATCGCGCCATCATGGCAAAAATCCTGGCCGATCGTTTGGCCGAGGCCTTTGCCGAAAAACTTCACTCCATGGTACGCACGGACTTGTGGGGATATGCCGCCGGCGAGTCGCTTTCGGCCTCCGACCTCTTTCATGTCAAATACCGGGGAATCCGCCCCGCGCCCGGATACCCGGCCTGCCCCGATCACGCCGCTAAACAGCCGTTATTCAAGGCGCTCGACGCGCAGCGCGCGTGCGGAATATCCCTTACGGAATCCTGCGTCATGATTCCCGCGGCTTCAGTGTGCGGCTATTACTTCGCGCATCCGCGGTCCGCTTATTTCGGGTTGACAGCGATCGGACGGGACCAGGTAGAAGCATACGCGAAAAGGCTGGGCGAACCAGTTAACATAATAGAACGGCGCCTATCGACGATTGTGGGCTACCGCCGGGGATAACTAAATAGCCTGATTGAGCGCCTTGGCGAAGGAGTCGCTCAAATCCTCAAGTACTTCCTTTGAGTGATAAAAACCGGTATTGACCCTCTTTTTTACGTTTCTAAGAAGGTCTTCCCGGATCTCGGTTTTCGATTCGCCGGAAGGTTCATACGTATCTTTGGAGGCTTCCCTGGACACAACATTGACTTTGGGTTTTTCCTTCAAGTCCCTTGACTTAATGTCCACGGATTGGTAACGCGCTATGTTTTGTATTATCATAAAAAAATTCAAGGTTTGATGAAAGCCTGCCGATACAATAACATGTAAGGAATTTGCCGTTTCTCTTCACCATAGTCATGGTGATGGTAAAAGGTTTAAATCTCCGAAAAAGACAAAGGTTCGTTCTCCACGTAATCTTTGTCTTTTTTTTTAATTTTTACTTTCTCCTTATCACGATAGAAATTCTCCTATTAATACATCGGCATATTTAGAGTATACTTTAAAAAAAAAGCAACTTTATCGATTAAATTATCAACAAATATTCTTCACTATTTTCATTGAACCCTATAAAAAAGATTATTTTTATCGTAATGATGTACGTATACCTACAGTAACGCCTAAACCGCCTATGGGCGGATAAGAAACCGTAGATTAAAATTATCTACGCGGCGTTCAAGGATATTTTAAACACAGTTTCTAAAGACAGGAGAATTTTCATGAAAGCCCGTGTGCAAAAAGTAATTGAGCAAATACGCCCAAATCTGCAAGCTGACGGCGGGGATATTGAATTGATCGACGTTACCGAGGACGGCACGGTCAAAGTACGGCTTCAAGGCGCTTGTCATGGATGCCCGGGCGCCGCTATGACGCTTAAAATGGGAGTTGAGCGCCTCTTGAAAAAAAGCATCCCGGAAATAAAATCCGTTGAAAACGTCGGCTGAAAACCGATGACGCCCCTTCAAACGTGCAAGCGATTCCTCAACCCGTCGGCGGTTAAAGAGATCGGATGGCGGGCCGTATGGACGAAATTCACGTTTCTGGCCTTTTGTTGGGCAAGCCTCTTTATTTTTTTAGGCGCGGAGGCGGTGTTCTATTTCCTCGTCACCATCAGGCTCAAAACGCTGGGACTATGGCTGGACCGCCTCTCCCTGGCGGCTCTTATCCTATGCGGATTGGTTTTACTCGGCGGACTGCTCCTTATCACCTTCACGGCGCTTACGGGCATCGACCTGCTGTATCCGCATAAAAAACGTTCCGTCACGGTCAAGCTGCTCTTTCCCGTGGCCGCTATGCTGAGCCAGCTTTTCGGTTTCAACCGCAATATCCTGCGTACCTCTTTCGTCAAAGTCAACAACGCGCTCACCAAGTCGCAGAAGGGGCGCATCAAAGGCGAGCGCATCCTCGTGTTGCTGCCCCACTGCCTGCAAATTGACATTTGCAACAGAAAACTCACCTCCGACGTCAACAACTGCATGCGCTGCGGCAAATGCCCCGTGGGCGGACTCATCGCCCTGGGGGAAAAACTGGGCCTTAAAATAGAGGTCGTCAACGGCGGGACCCTGGCGCGGCAGAAAGTGGCGCTGTTAAAGCCCGACGGCATCGTGGCCGTGGCGTGCGAACGCGACCTGACGCTCGGCATTCAGGACGTCTACCCCATTCCGGTCTATGGCGTCATTAACGACCGGCCTCATGGACCGTGCTATAACACGTGCGTCGATATGCAACTGGTGGAAGAAGGCATCGCATTCTTTAAAAAGGACCGCGGGCAACAACCTTCCGTAAGCATTCCGTCATCGGATAGTTCTCTTTGAATTGCCGGTAGCAGGTCTCGCCAAGCCGCCCCATTTCTTTTTCCCTTGTAAGCAACAATAGACATTCTTGAGCAATGGTTTCGTAAGGATACATCGGAATTTCCACACCCCTGTACGGATAGCGCTCCGATGCCTCGGAGACGATGCAGCAGCCGTTATTAAGCAGGTAGGAAACGCGGACGGCTTCGAATATTTTGGCCGAATAAAAGTGGACGTTAATGATGATTTTCGAGCGGCTGATATAGTCGTCGCGTTGCTTGCCGTAAACACCGAACAGCGCCCGTACCTTGACATCGGGGTTTTCGGCGATGGCGTTTAAAACGCGTTGGCGCCGCTCGCCGCCGCTGCCGTAAAACAGCACGTCGATGTCTTTGGGGACACCGCGTGGTATTTGTTCGAGACTTTCATGATACCCTACCGATACGTGACGCGCGCTCAGACCGCGCTGCCTTAGAAACCCGACGTTTTCCTCGGAATAGTCCCAAATGTCATGAGCGCCGCGCAGGACCGCCTTGGCGGGTTCGGGAAGAGCGCTCCACACGGATTCGCTCAGTTGTTCGAGCTGATAAGGAATGTAGTTGCAGGAAGCAAGCAAATCGGCGCCGGGCAAAAGATGCCAGCCTACAATAATGTTGATGCGATCCCGTGCCGGATCGTTAATGTTCATGTCGCAGGCTACCCCGAGCGCCTCCAGGGAATGCTTCAGGAGAAAACCCACCTCCGTAAAACACATCGAGTGCGGGTATCCGTGAGGAACTATAATGCAAACACGATACTTATCGCTCATAAAACCGCCCATGTGTACAAATTCCGGTCCCTATTGTTTTCAATTGCACAATAAACGGGGAAAAAGTATTTTTAGAAACTTCTTGAAACAAAGGTCCCTTCGTCTAGTGGTTAGGACACAGGATTTTCATTCCTGCAACAGGGGTTCAATTCCCCTAGGGACTACCAATATTCTACAATGACTTACGGATTTTGTCCGTAGGTCATTTTTTGTTTCTGTTGCTTAAAAATGCTTACGCCTTTGGTTCACTTAATAAAAATCACCCCGCCACCCGCCAGATTCGACCGATTAAAGTTTAAACCGCACCCATTGACGACAAGAAAATGTTATCAGTCGGCTTATTTCTATATATATTTATATGAGGCTGGAATATTCTTTTTAACGTGGTGAAAAATGTTCACGGAATACCATTCTAAATATTATGCCCTTGAGCTTACCCGCAAATGCTCCTCAAGCGAACGTGAAAAGCTTAATGCATCCATCCTTAGCGCCTCGGTAAAACTCAATCCTTACCAGATCGACGCCGCCCTCTTTGCATTCCGATCACCTCTATCGCGTGGTGCGATACTGGCCGATGAAGTTGGATTGGGAAAAACCATCGAAGCCGGTCTGGTGATAAGTCAGCTATGGGCGGAACATAAAAGGCGGATACTCTGTGTCACTCCGGCATCCATCCGGCAGCAGTGGATGACGGAATTATCGCAAAAATTCTATATCGATTCGACAATCCTTGAATCTCAGAATTTTAGACAAATCCAGAAGGATGAAGGAGGTAATCCTTTCGAACAAACCGATGCTGTTATTATTTGTTCTTACCAATTTGCTCGTAGTAAAATTGAATATCTGCAAGCCGTGCCATGGGACCTGGTAGTCATTGATGAAGCCCACCGCTTGCGAAACATCTATCGGAAAGACAATAAAATCGCAAAGGCAATACATGCCGCTATTTTTGAACGCCCGAAACTCCTTCTTACCGCTACGCCACTTCAAAATTCCTTGATGGAATTATGGGGACTGGTCAGTTTCATCGATCCGCATGTTTTTGGAAACGCCGATTCTTTTCGGGAGCAGTTTGCCCAGAAAGCGGCCATACTTACCGAAAATGATTTTAAAGGCCTCAAACACAGGATTGAACCGATCTGTCAGCGGACTCTTCGGCGTCAAGTGCGGGAATATGTTTCCTATACCCAGCGGATTTCGATAACCCAGGATTTTACCCCGACTGATGATGAGACCCGTCTGTATGACGACGTTTCCGAATACCTCCAGCGGCCTGATTCGCTTGCTCTTCCTAAAAGCCAACGCGCCCTGATTACTTTGGTATTAAGAAAAATCCTCGCATCATCTTCATTTGCAATTGCGGATACCCTGGCAGGAATGGCTGAACGACTTGAAAATGATCTACGGGACACGGGCAAGACCGATGAAACCGCAACGGTCGAGCAAATAGCGCCTGACTATGAAACAGCCGGCGAAGTGCAGGAAGAATGGAATGAAAGCGATCCCGATGGTGAAATAGCACAGGCCTCGCAACTCGATTCGGAGGCGCTTATTTTGAAAAGGGCCTTGCAGTCCGAAATAGCGGAGCTGCGGGGCTACCAGAACCTTGCAAAAAGGATAGTATCAAATGCCAAAGGAGAGGCCCTGCTGACGGCCTTGGATAAAGGTTTTGTCAAGCTGGAGGAGCTTAAAGCCCGCCGAAAGGCCTTGATCTTTACTGAATCCCGCCGTACCCAGCATTACCTGTTTGATTTACTTCAAAAGAATGGTTATTCCGGACAAATAGTATTGCTCAACGGCTACAACAACGAACCCGAGACCCAGAAGATTTACCGCGATTGGCTTGCGCGGCATGAAGACAATAAGGACATTGTAACCGGCCGGAAAAGCGCTGACGTTCGGTCCGCTCTTGTGGAAGAATTTCGAGAACGATCTTCGATAATGATTGCTACCGAATCTGGCGCGGAAGGCCTGAACTTTCAATTCTGTAGCTTGGTGGTTAATTATGATTTGCCCTGGAACCCGCAACGCATCGAGCAAAGGATCGGAAGGTGTCACAGATACGGGCAGGAATTCGATGTCGTAGTTATAAATTTTATTAATCGCAGGAATGCAGCGGACCAAAGGGTATTTGAACTTCTTTCTGAAAAACTCAGGCTTTTTAATGGTGTTTTTGGAACTTCTGATGAAATCCTTGGCGCTCTTGAATCCGGGGTTGATTTTGAAAAACGCATTCATGAAATATACCAGACATGTCGAACGACCGAGCAAATCAACCATGCATTCGACCAATTACAATCGGATCTTGACGAGACTATCCGAGTCAGGTTTGCTGACGCCAGGACTAAGCTTTTTGAAAACTTTGACGATGATGTCAAGAAAAAGCTAAAATTACAAGACCAGGAAATACAAATTCAACGGAGTACTGCGGAAGAGTGGCTATGGAAGCTCACGGAAGCTGAACTCGGTAATTGCGCGGAATTCGATCCGATAGGATACCGGTTTACTCTCAATCGCCTTCCTGAAGGCATGCCGGCCAATCTTGGTGCGCCGGGAACATATAGACTGATAACGCATATTAATGGCGAGGAAGACCTTCATTATCGCCTTAATCATCCTATAGCCGCGCATCTATTGAAAACCGCAACCGCACGGAGCCTGCCTCCAAGAGAGATTATTTTCAACTACTCCAAGTATCATGGAAAAATCACGGTCATCAAACGGCTACAAGGGAAATCGGGCTGGCTCAGGTTGAGCAAGCTTACCATGATGGCAATGGTTGAAACCGAAGAGCGGCTCATTTTTTCCGGGAATACCGAGGATGGAGAAATTTTAGACGCCGATATTTGCGCGAAATTTCTTTCTGTAAAAGGACAACTCGGCGATCTTGTGACCGTACCTAATGATGTATCGAGAAGCCTTTCATCAATTACGGAAAATGAAAAAACCACGATTGTTGAAGTTGCCGCGGAGCGGAACCGGAATTTCTTTGAAACGGAAATGGAGAAGATCGAAACCTGGGCGGATGACCTGCGGGAACAGCTCGAAACCGAACTTAAGGAACTTGAAAAGGAAATTCGAGGCTTTAAGAAAGAAGCACGAAGAACAACCAGCCTTGATGAAAAGGTTGAGGCGCATAAAAAAGCAAAGGAATTGGAGCGAAAGCGGACGGAGAAAAGGAAGAATTTGTTTGAGGCGCAGGATGAGATTGACAGAAAAAAAGAAGAAATACTTCAGGATATTGAGGGGCGGTTAAAGCAGAAAATAAATACTGCTGAAATATTCACGATTCGATGGAAAGTTGTGTGATCGGATGACGAAAGAAGAACTGTGTGAACTGATTTCTCTTGGCGAGGGACAGACGCTAGAGTTCAAGCGGTCTATCAGTGATGATTTCGGCCGGGAAATGGTCGCGTTTGCAAACTCCCTGGGCGGGACGCTTCTCATCGGTGTTGACGACAAAGGAGTTGTAATCGGCGCGGATACTTCAAACCGTGCAAAAGCCCAGATTCAGAACACCGCCCGTAATCTTGAGCCTCCACTCCATGTTGAGGTTGAAGCCGTGGACAATGTCATAGCCATAACAATTCCCGAAAGTGATGACCGTCCTCACGCCTCAGGCGGCAGATTTTATTTGCGGGAAGGCGCCACGTGCCAGCAGATGACGCGAAGCCAGATTCGGGATTTCTTCTTTAAAGAAGGTCTAATCCATTTTGACGCCATGCCCAACGCGGCATTCAATATCCCCCGTGATTTAGCGAAGAATCGCTATCGCGAATTCGCGCGTTCCGCAAACATCCCCTTAAAATTGGACATGTTCGACGCATTGACAAACTTGAAACTGACCGCCGAGAAACGTATGACCAACGCAGGGGCCCTCTTGCTGGGCAAGGAAGGCAGCCGATATCTGATAAGCGCGACTATCACCTGCGCGTTGTTTCAGGGGAAGACCAAAACCAAGATACTCGACCAAAAGATTTTTGACGGTGATATATACTCCAATTTCAACAATGC
>Ga0182017_10000953_pt1 | contig 22669 bp, 24 predicted proteins | sample 712E3DmetaG_FD_120492 | JGI IMG/M metagenome (GOLD analysis project Ga0182017, IMG submission 120492) | Permafrost microbial communities from Stordalen Mire, Sweden - 712E3D metaG | ecosystem: Environmental > Terrestrial > Soil > Wetlands > Permafrost | place: Sweden: Stordalen | collected... | reverse complement strand
TATGAACGAACAAATTCAGTTACCGGCTGCTTTCCGTGTGCAGGCAAGGGTCGCACAGGAAATGCAAAAAAGTGCGGCAGCAAACATGCCCGAATCTGTAAAAGCGAAGGAGAGAAGTATAATTCTCCAAAAATGTATTACATACGTCAAGAACCCGTTTACTCTTGCCTTGACGACATGGGTGGTTATTGCCGTTTTATTTCTTATTGATATTTTCTCGAAGTAGGGAAAATTAAAAATCTTTATAAATCCGCTGTACCGACACTGCAAATGTTTCCTTTTGTACTCGCATGCTGAGAGGGAAAAAACCGCAGGCGATTTATTTGACGATGCCTTCATCATCTGCCCTTGCTCTCGATTATGAATATTAGAGTTCTCAGCGGCATCCATTCGTCATTTTTCAGGATCGAGCCGGTTCTTCAGCTTAAACGCGCTGTCGACGGTATAGATGTCTGCGGCGGCTTCACGACACGGGGAACAACAGCTGAAGCGGCAGATGCATTTTCGCTCCTCCGAAAAGCAGGCGCTCCGATTTTTTCGGCTGCAGGGAATATGGATTAATGAGAAATCGATTCATATTTAACAGGCATCGACGGAAGAGGAAAATTTTTTGAATATATCGATTTCTTCGGTCTTTCCGGATGCCGTACGAAATTCAGGAAGAAGATATCCTTGTCAAGGCGGAGACCGGGTGGAAAGATGTACAGGATGCCCGCTGGAAAATTTTTGAGACGCATACGCCTCCGTCTCATACAAAACTCGATAGAGTTCAAAGGGGGCAACATGCCGGAGGCAGGTCGATTAGAAACTTTATCGAACACAAACAGCCGGATCCGGTTATCTGCGGGCTTATTCATGAGCACGCGGTGTCGATACTATAGGAAAAACTCAAATGATAAATTGCGGTACAGCGGTTCGGGGCATGTATGCCCGAATTCATTTTGCTGAGAATGTGATTGTGGAGCTTTGCGGATGAGTGCACAACGAATTGTTCTGTTCGATCTCGGCAATGTTTTGGTCCGCATCAATATTCGCAATTTCTGGAAGACATTGGGTTTGGAACAGCCCGACGGGGCGCTCGTGCACCGGGACGAGATTATTCCCTTTACCCGAAATTTCGAATCCGGCAATCGAACGAAAGAGGATTTCCTCCGCGAGCTTCAATTGCTTTTCCGGGAACGGTTTTCAGACCACGAACTTGAAGAAGCATTCAATTCCATTCTTCTCCATACGATCAGAGGAATGGACGATCTTGTGCGGCGGGTTTCTTCCGTCTGTTTGACCGGACTCGTCAGCAACACGAATGCGCTTCATTATGACTCGACGGTCGCCCGCTGGAATATCGTGCAGCTTCTGCCCCGGCATTATCTTTCATTCAAGCTGCATGCGATGAAACCGGATGAAGCCTACTACCATGCGGTTCTGCAGGACTTACAGTGCGACCCGGAACAGATCGTTTTCATCGACGATCTCGAGAAAAACGTTAAGGGAGCAATGCGTGCCGGTATGCAGGGCGTGCAATTTAAAAGCGTTCGCGGATTGGAACAAAAATTGAAAGCTTTGCAGATTCTTTAATCCCGTCAGCCTTGACAAGTCCCGGAATCTCTATATGCTGTTCCCGATTTACCGCGCCAGCCCTGACCAAAGCTGGTATATACCGAATCCGGCTAAAGCGAAAATGGAAATGCCGGCCGCAGCTCTGATGATGCGCGGTCCAAAATTTCTTGCCGAAGCAAAAAGAAAAACAATGCCTCCCGAACATAAAATCAATGTACTATAAAATCCTCCCAGGAGAGCGATGCCGTTGACGGGATTTTCTTTCCATCCCGCAAGGAAGAGCGGTCCCATCACGAGGCTCCAGCCCAGATATGGGTTTGGATTGAGAAGATTGACGCTTATGGCTTTGATCAATGTTTTACTTTGAGAGGGAAGCGGCAGAGAACCTGCTTTTTTCAGCTTCAGCCAGTTTTTCCATGCTCCGAAAGCAAGAAAGAATAGAAAGACACCGCCCCCGCATTGAAGAATTTGCAGAAATAATTTAGATGTAGTATGCAATGCGAAAAGAACAAGTGCGATGATAGGAATATCGCTGAAGAGGGGAGCCAGAACAGAGGGCAGTGTTTTACGCCAGCCATACAACAGTGCGTGATTGATATAATACGTCTGCAGCGGTCCCGGTTGAATGCCTGCCGCAAAAGCAAAAATTATTCCTGAAAATAAATACCGGCCCACTGAAATTGCTTTCTCAAGAAATAAACGACATTTATCCTTAACCTTGTCAAGGCTTGGAGCCTTGACAAGGTTTCTTATACTTTCACCACGCCGATTCCCGGCCGATCCATGAGCGTAATTTTTCCGTCGATTACTTTTGTTCCGTCATAAACATCGTTCCTGATCAATAAGGCTCCGTCCAGGTCTGCCCAATCGACCATCGGCGAAAGATGCGATGCGGCGGAGATGGCGCATGACGTTTCCGTCATGCATCCGATCATCACTTTCATGCCGAGCGACCGGGCAAGTGTCAGCATCTTATGCGCTTCCCGCATTCCTGTGCATTTCATTAGCTTGATATTGATGCCGTGATAAACGCCGAGCGCTTTTTTTACATCGGCCAAACGCTGAACGCCTTCATCTCCAATCACAGGAATCGGCGAGCGTTCAGTGAGCCAGGCGAGATCGTCGATTTGCTCTTTCGGCAGCGGCTGCTCGATCATCACCACGCCCCGATCTTTCAGCCAATGAATCATTTCAAGCGCAAGATTTTTATCTTTCCATCCCTGGTTCACATCGGTGGTGATCGGCGTATCTGTTACCGACCGGATTGTTTCGATCATCTCTTTATCGTTGTCGCGTCCGAGTTTTACTTTAAGGACTTTAAATTCCTTCGCTTCCCGCGTTTTTTGGCGGACGATTTCCGGCGTATCGATGCCGATGGTAAAAGAAGTACATGGTGTTTTTTCTTTATTGAATCCCCAGATATTGTACCACGGCTGACCGAGAATTTTTCCAACAAGATCATGCAGTGCGATATCGACGGACGCCTTTGCAGCGGTATTGCCCGGTGCAATTGCATCGATATCGCTCAGGATTGTCTCCAGTTGGAAAGGATTTTCATATTTGCTTACATCGACCTGAGCAAGAAAATTCAGCACGCTTGCATGGGACTCTCCGAGATAAGGAGGCATCGATGCTTCGCCGTAACCGGTTCTACCGCTGCATGTGATTTCCGTTAAAACGACGGGAGTCGTCGTCCGGGATGATACGGCGACGGTAAATACATGCTTCAACTCCAGTGTGTATGGACGGAATGATAATTTTATTTTTTCCCCGGAAAAGGCACCGGGAAACGAAGCAGCGAGGGCCGCATAAGGGTCGCTCAGCGCGAGAGTTCCCGCTGCTGCTGCGGATGTTTTTAAAAAATCTCTTCGATGGAATTTCATAGTTCTCCTTCAACCGGATCTTTCTTAAGCTATGCAAACGGAAGGAATAATTCAATTCTTCTTTGTATTATTAAGCGTTGCACTTTTTATGGAAAGGACGATCATGGGTGAACGCATCGGATTAATCGGTTTGGGCTTGATGGGATCGGCGATGGCGGAACGGTTGCTGAAAGCCGGTTTTTCGGTTTCCGTCTTTAACCGGACGAAGGAAAAAGCATCCTCTTTGCTGGCGCAAGGGGCTCTCTGGCGCGAATCGCCTGCGGCTGTGGCATCGAACGTCGATGTGGTTTTTTCCATGCTCTCGACTCCCTCGGTGTTAAAGTCAAGCTCTCTCGGTACGGACGGCATTCTTTCCGGCCTGGCGAAGAACAGTATTCATATCGACTGCAGTACGGTTTCACCTGAAGTGACCGGCTTCCTGGAAAAAGAATACATGCAGCGCGGATGCCGGTTCCTGCACGCACCGGTACTTGGGAGCACAGCTCAGGCTGCCGACGGTTCATTGCTCCTGTTTGTGGGAGGAAACGAAGAAGCGTTTCATCGCGTTGAATATATTCTGCAAACGCTCGGGAAGAAAATCTGGTATTTCCCTTCTCTTGAACAAGCGGCTATAATGAAGTTGATGTGCAATTCTATGATTGCCGGATTGATCGCTTCACTTGTGCAGGCTCTTGTCCTGGGGAAGAAGGCCGGCATCGATCCGCGGACATTTCTGGAAGTTCTTTCGTTCTCGCAATTGAACGCGCCGACTCTCCAGCTGAAAGGCACCGCAATTATCGAACGTAATTTTTCTCCGCGGTTTTTTGTTGAACATCTTTTAAAAGACATCACGCTGCTTGTCGAAGCGGCAGCATCGCTGGGCGTTCCGGTCCCGGTGATCGAAGAAATTCAAAAACTTTTTATCGAAGCAAAAAATTCCGGATGGGAAAAAGAAGATTATTGTGCGGTGGTCAAGGTTCTTGAACAAAAGGCGGGTATCGAGGTCAGGTGATGAAGCAGCGGGCGGTTAGAGGATTACTGCTTATTATGGCGGTCGTGACAGCGAGTTCCCGTCTCTCTGCACAGGAGGAGATGAAGTCCCCGCTTTTGAGTCCTGCATGGATTGTTTTACAGGCGGTTCCCGGAGTTTCCCGGACCGTTCTCCCGGCGGAAACACATACGGCTCTCGAATGGGAGGTAATGCCGCTCATCTATTCTTTCGGAATGAATAAAAATGTTTCTCCGTGGCATGTTCTTTTTGCAACGCCCCCGGAGCGATTTGCCGGTTCGATCGAACTTCTCTGTTCTGCACAGTTTTATCCGGCGGCTTTGGGCGATTCGCATTGGGGATTTTCGGGGCAGCTTCTGGCGCACATTCCGTTGATCGAGAGGGGAGAATATCTCGGCTTGAATTTCGGTGCGGCTCGCTATGAGATCTCCGGAACTCCGACGACATGTGTTGTCTGCGGAGCGTGGACTCTTTTCGGCTTTCTGCATTATAACCTGAAGCGGAGCATCGACCGGGATCTCTGGATGCATTCGATTGAATTCCGGTTTTTCTGATCGGATCAAATGAACATTTTTATGCGAACATACATTCTTTTCTTTGTTCTCGCCGGTATTTTTTTCGGCTGCAGTTCTTTCCCGCTGGGTTTTTTAACAAAATCGATCAGGACACTGGGCGGGCCTATCGATTCCGTACGCAATAAAATTACCGAGCCGGTTTTGCCCGATGTTCCGCTGTCCGTGCTCTGGATCGGTCACGCGACATGTCTTATACAGATTCATGACAGAGTATTTATCACCGATCCGCTGTTGACAAAAACGGCCGGTATGCTTTCGCAGAGAATTGTCGAACCGGGAATCGATCCTGCCCTGCTCACAAGAGTCGATGCCGTGCTCATTTCACATCTCCACTTTGACCATCTCAGTTACGGTAGTCTTGATATGCTGCCGAAAAACGGGGTGCTGCTTCTTCCTTTGGGGGGCCTGGAATATGTCCCGAATTTTTCCTTTGCGGATATTTGCGAGATGAAGTCCTATTCTTCCTATACTGTGCGGGGGGCAACCGTTACGGCTGTTCCCGCGAATCATTTCAGCGGACGGTACGGATTCGATGCCCTTTGGATGGGGTCTACAGGATTCACCGGATACATCATCGAATACCGGGGCATGACGGTATATTTTGCGGGAGATACGAAATATGATCCGGAAATGTTTAAGGAAATCGGCAAAAAATTTAAAATTGATGTAGCTTTGCTGCCCATTGCCCCGGTAGAGCCGAGTTCTATCATGAGGCGCGTCCATATGGATCCGGCACAGGCCGTGCAGGCTATGGACGACCTTCATGCCCGCGTTATGATCCCGATACATTATCGAACATTGCGTCAGGGAAGCGATTCGTCGGCGACTTTTGCGCAGGATCTGCTGAAGAAAATTATAAAAGAAAAAAAAATTGAGAACCGGGTTTACATTCTTACTATCGGTGAGCGAAAAGTGTTTGAAGAAGGGTTCAAAAAATGAAAACAACGGTTTTTTGCTGTTTTTTGTTTCGTTTTCATTGATTCTCCTTTAACTTCTCATTACATTCTTTCTATAGCGTTGTGCCATCAAAGAACTTGTTTTCGATGAATATTGCTGTTTTTGCATCCGGACGCGGTACGAATTTTCAAGAAATTTTAAAAGCAATCGATTCCGGATTTCTTTCTGCACGAGTCGTTCTTCTTTTGAGCAATCGTTCGGACGCGGGAGCTTTGGATATTGCGCGTTCGCGCGGAATTGCCTGTGTTCATCTGAGCCGTCTCCAATGTTCTTCGGATGAAGAATTTACACAACGCATGCTTGCGGCGCTGCAGGAACAGCATGCAGAGTTCATCGCACTGGCGGGATATTTAAAGAGAATTCCTTTGCCTGTCATAGAACAATATGCAAACCGCATTGTCAATATCCATCCTGCACTGCTGCCGTTCTTCGGCGGCAGCGGTATGTATGGACATTTTGTTCATGAAGCGGTTCTTGCAAGCGGAATGAAAATAAGCGGCGCCACCGTTCATATTGTCGACGATGAATACGATCACGGCATTATTCTTTTTCAAAAGAGCGTCGAGATCGAGCGCGGGGAAACGGCTGAAACGCTCGCAAAAAAAGTTTTAAATGTGGAACATGAAATTTTTCCTTTGGCTTTAAAAGCATTTGCCGAAGGAAAAGTAGTGATTGAAGGAAAAAAAGCTTGGATCATACGATAATCCTGGATCCCCAACAGAAGAATATACCTGCTGTCGAAGAAAATTTACCGCTCACTATCAAGCGGGCGCTCATCAGTGTCTCGGATAAAAAAGGATTGATTGCCTTTGCCGGAACGCTGAAGGAATACGGCGTAGAGATTATTTCCACCGGCGGAACGTTTGCGGCGCTTCAACAGGCCGGCATCGAAGTAAAACAGGTTTCCGAGGTTACAGGATTTCCGGAAATCCTCGACGGCCGCGTTAAAACTCTCCATCCGAAAATTCACGGCGGCATTCTTGCAGTAAACGACAATCCGCATCACCGGGATCAGTTGAACGAGCACGGCATTGAACCGATCGATCTGGTCGTCGTGAACCTGTATCCGTTTGAAGAAACCATTGCCAAAGAAAACGTGAAATTGGATGAAGCGATCGAACAGATCGACATCGGCGGACCGTCTATGGTGCGGGCTGCGGCAAAAAATTTTCGCTACACGGCTGTGGTCGTCAATCCCGACTTATACGGCATCGTGCTGGAAGAAATGAGAGAGCACAGCGGAGCCGTGACGGCGCACACCCGTTTTCAGCTTGCATGCCGGGCATTCCAGCATACCGCACATTATGATGCCGCTATTTCTTCGTATCTGAGCGAAATGACCGGACAGAGCGAACTGCCCGATTCGATAACATTCTCGATGGCGAAGGAGCAGCATCTCCGGTACGGAGAAAACCCGCATCAGAATGCAGCGCTCTACGGCACGTTCGGCAGACATCTTCAGAAGCTTCACGGCAAAGAGCTTTCGTTCAATAATATTCTCGATATTAACGCGGCGGTGATGCTGTGCGCAGAATTTGCGGAACCGACTGTTGCCATCATCAAGCACAACAACCCGTGCGGCGTCGCCTCGGGTGCATCGCTCGCGGAAGCGTACTCCAGAGCTTTTTCAACCGACAAAGCATCCGCCTACGGCGGTATTGTATGCGTGAACCGTCCTCTCGATAGAGCGACTGCAGAAGCGATCAATGAAATTTTTACCGAAGTCATTATTGCTCCGGAATATGAACCGGGTGTTCTTGAGCTGTTGACAAAAAAGAAAGACCGGCGGCTTATGCGCCTGACATCGAATATACGGACGGTGCGTGAACTCGACATCAGGAAAGTGATCGGCGGGGTGCTGGTACAGGACCCCGATCAGCACCGAATCCATCCGGGAGATTTGAAGGTAGTCACAAAGCGGAAGCCGACCGACGAAGAACTGCAGGCGCTTTTGTTTGCATGGCGTGTAGCAAAACATGTAAAGTCGAATGCCATCGTGTATACGACCTCCGACCGGACGCTCGGAATCGGAGCAGGTCAGATGTCGCGCGTCGATTCTTCGAAAATTGCTGCTCTGAAAGCTCAGAGCGCGGGACTCGATTTGCACGGCTGCGCGGTTGCTTCCGATGCGTTTTTCCCTTTTGCCGACGGTCTCTTAGAAGCGGTCAAGGTCGGTGCCACGGCGGTGATCGAACCGGGCGGCTCGATCCGCGATGACGAAGTAATTAAAGCCGCCGATGAACATAATATTGCAATGGTATTCACCGGCATCAGACATTTTCGACATTAATAAAATTCATTATCCACTAAAAAAACACAATGGGCATATTTTCAATACTCTCGGCGGATCTTGCGATCGATCTTGGTACCGCCAATACCGTTATTTGGATGAAGGGCAAAGGCATCATCCTGAACGAACCTTCTATCGTTGCATTCGACCGCAACACAAAGCGCATTATTGCCATCGGCAATGAAGCGCGCGAGATGCTCGGACGAACGCATAAAGACATTCGGACCATACGTCCTATGCGGGACGGCGTTATAGCCGACTTTGAAATTGCCGAAGGGATGCTTCGGGAATTCATTCGCAAAATCAGCGCAGGCTGGGTACCGAGCAGGCGGATCATCGTTTCAGTGCCGAGCGGTATTACGGAAGTAGAAAAACGAGCCGTGCGCGATTCTGCCGAACATGCCGGTGCAAAAGAAGTGCATCTTCTGGCGGAACCGATGGCTGCAGCGATCGGCGTCGGCCTCGATGTCGATGCACCGGTTGGCAATATGGTCGTCGATATCGGCGGCGGAACGACGGAAATTGCGGTCATTGCCCTGTCCGGTATCGTCAATGAAGAATCCCGCCGCGTTGCGGGAGATGAGATGAACAGCGCTATCATTCAATTTTTCAAGCGCAATCACAATATTCTCATCGGCGAACGTACCGCAGAAGCCATCAAATGCGAAGTCGGTTCTGCGATGCCGCTGAAAGAAGAAATTACGATTCAGGTCAAAGGGCGCGACCTTGTTAACGGTGTGCCGAAGACGACGGAAGTCAGCTCCGTCGAAATCCGCGAAGCTCTGAATGAACCGATTTCCCAAATTGTCGAAGGCGTTAAGGTGACGCTCGAACGAACTCCTCCGGAACTGTCCGCCGATATTCTCGATCGCGGCATCATGCTCACAGGCGGAGGCGCTTTACTTAAGGGACTGGACGAGCGCCTGCGGCTGGAAACGAATCTTCCAGTTCACGTTGCGGAAGAATCGCTGCTTGCCGTTGTCCGCGGTACCGGCAAAGTGCTGGAGAACCTCGAAAAATATCATACGGTTTTGCTAAAAGGAAGACGGTATTAAGAGCGGCAGACCGGACATTGGATAAATGCACCAGAGGGACTGAAATACCGGGAAGATAACCGATCCTGAAATTAATTCCATTGTTCATGCGGGACCCGCGCCGTAACGATCATGTTTGAACATCTCTACGAAACGCTGTACGAATATAAAGAATATGTGGTTTTTGCCGGTCTCGTCGTTCTCTCTCTGATCTTCATTGCACTCAATGATTCGGTTCAGGTCAAACGCATTCGTTCTGTATCTGCAGTCGCTTTCGGTCTTGTACAGCAGGGAGCAAACATCATACCCGAATATTTAGGTCTCCATGCGGAAAACGAAATCCTTCGAAGGACTAACATTGATCTGGCGGACGAAGCCCAGCGGCTGCGGGAAGCTAAACTTGAAAATTTCCGGCTTCACGAACTTCTCAAAATAAAAGAACAATCGGTCTATCCTCTGATTGCGGCGAAGGTTGTATCAAAAAATCTGACGCTTTTCCGGAATACTCTTACACTTAATGTCGGATCTGATGACGGTATTAAAGAACAAATGTGCGTTATCGGCGACGGAGGATTGATCGGAATCGTGACAATAACGGGGACTCACTATTGCATTGCCAATCTTCTCCTGAACACGGATTTCCGTGTCAGTTGTAAGGTGCAGCGGAGCCGCGTCGATGGTATTACATCCTGGGACGGCAGCGCGCTACTCCTAAAAAATGTCGTGAAAACCCGCGACGTAAAACCGGGCGATATCGTAATGACGTCCGGTTACAGCAACTTGTATCCGCCGGATATTCGTGTCGGCATTGTCAGTTCGGTGCAGGATCAGCCCAGTGCTCTGTTTAAAACGATCGTTCTGGAACCGGGAATCGATTTTGTGAAATTGGAAGAAGTTTTCGTGCTGCAGTTTGTGCAAAACAACGAGCGCCGTACGCTGGAAGATGCCGCTGTCCAGCGATTCGGTAAATAAGAAGGGAACGTTACGTTAATCCGGAACCCATGAGCAATCGAACGCATTATATCTCGTCGGCCGCTGTCGCCCTTCTCCTTCTGGTTGTGCAAACCGTGTTTATTCCCTTTTTTGCCGTCGGCGGATACATGCCGGATATTCTGCTGATCTGGCTGGTTTATATTGCTGTGCGCCGGGGGCAGATCGAAGCTACGCTCAGCGGTTTCGCGGTGGGTTTGCTGCAGGATATCATTGCGACGCGCTTTTTCGGATTGGCAGCGCTGGCAAAGACGGTTGCAGCATTTTGTGCAGGATATTTTTTCAACGACAATATGATCGAGCAGACACTTGGATCGTATCGGTACGTCATGATTGTTGCAATCACTTCGTTCATTCACGATTTTATTTTATTTGCAATTTTCTTTCAAGGGGCGGAAGGATCCGTTCTCTTCCTCACATTTAAAAGCAGTTTTGCTGCAACGATTTATACGAGTCTGTTCTGTATTTTTCCTATGTTCATTTTCTCGCGGAAGTATCGCACATCGTGGGTACAATAATAGACAATAGTGATATCGGTTCTCCGCATCGGAAGGATGTTCTGCGGGCTGTCATCGTTATTCTTTTCAGTATCCTCTTTCTCCGTCTCTATCAGCTCCAGCTTCTGTATCATGAAGAGTTCGGAAAAAAATCGGATGAGAACAGTGTCCGCACGGTTCTCGATGAGCCTGTCAGGGGATATATGTACGACCGGAACGGAAAGCTTCTCGTCGATGTCGGGCCTGCATATTCCATAACGGTTCTGCCGGCTTCGTTCGATACGGCCAACAGCACTTTCTTAAGCTCTCTTCTGGATATGGAAAAGCCGGCGCTGATGGAACGAATAGCCCGCGGAAAAGCATATTCGCGGTTTTTGCCGGTCCGCGTCAAGCGCGATATCGATTTTCCGCTCCTCTCATCGGTCGAAGAAAACCTGTATTTGCTGCCGGGTATCAGTTACGATATCGAATCGAAACGGTTGTATATGCCCGATGTTCGCGCCTCCCATTTACTGGGGTACTGCAAGGAAATTACCGATGCCCAGATGGCAAAGTTCGGAACCACCTACCAACAAGGAGATCTCATAGGTTCGACGGGACTTGAGGCAAGCTATGAATCGTTTCTTCGCGGTGAAAAAGGATTGGAATTTATTTCCATCAATTCGAAAGGACGAACGCTCGGTCCGCTGGAAGGAGGCGCGCGTGATATTCCGTCCAAAGACGGATTCGATCTGCTTCTGACGGTCGATATGGGATTGCAGGCTTATGCCGAGTCGCTCATGACGAACCGCCTGGGCGCGCTCGTTGCAATCGATCCGAATGACGGCGGAATTCTTGCGATGGTCAGCGAACCGGATTTTGATCTCTCAACATTCAGCGGCGTCACATCGACTGATCAATGGAACAATCTGAACAACGATCCGCATAAACCGTTGTTCAATAGAGCGACGATGACCCGTTATCCCCCCGGTTCGACATTTAAAATGCTCGTTGCCGCCGCAGCACTCCAGGAAGGAATCATCGATGAAAATTTTCACTACACCTGCACCGGCGGTTTCCGATTCGGCAATCGTGTGTTCAAAGATGTGGAAGTACACGGCAGGATAAATGTTGTAGCTGCAATTCAGCATTCATGCGACGTTTTTTTCTATCAACTGGTCATGAAGGTGGGACTCGATAAACTTGCCGAATACGGTCAACGGTTCGGTTTCGGTCAGCGAACAGGAATCGATATCGGCGAAGAAGTAAGCGGTCTTATTCCTACGGCTCAATATTACGATCGCGTGTACGGGAAAGGTAAATGGACGCAGGGGAATGTTGTCAGTCTCGGTATCGGTCAGGGGGAAATCGGGGTCTCTCCGCTGCAAATGGCACGATATACGGCCGCGTTTGCCAACGGCGGCACTCTGCATCAGCCTCATGCCGTGCAGGCGATCCGCAATAAGAGAACGAACCATATCGACGTCATCGATCATAAAACGAGTTCGGTCGGCTTGAATCCGCATGTGATGGCGCTTCTCCGCGAAGGGATGCGCCGCGTTGTGGAAGAAGGAGGAACCGGCACGTCGGCAAAGATTCAGGGACTCGAGTCTGCAGGGAAAACCGGAACGGCGGAAAATCCGCACGGCAAAGACCATTCATGGTATGTAGGCTTTGCACCGTTCGATAATCCGAAAATAGCAGTTGCAGTGATGGTCGAAAATGCCGGCTTCGGTGCGGCGGTAGCGGCGCCGATCGCAGGCAAGGTTATGCAGCGGTATTTGACCGGCGCATCTCCGGCGGCGCAAACGCCGGCAGTAAAACAGGAATTCAAACAAAGAGCGACAGCGTCGCGTTGATGATCTATGAATGCATATTTCAAAGAATATTTCGATTATAAGACTCTTGCTATCTGCATTGCCCTCTTGGTGATCGGACTTTCATCGATTTACAGCGCAACATTCGATATCAATAATGCGTACAATTTTCATAAGCAGCTCATGTGGGCAATTACCGGCTTAATTATAATGCTCACGGTAGCGGTTATTCCTATCCGGACAATTCAGCGGATGGCCTTCGCTTCTTATTTAATTCTTCTGGTTGTTCTGGTTATTGTACTTGTCATTGGAAGCCGGGTGAAAGGCTCAAAGAGCTGGTTCGGTGTCGGCGGCATGGGCGGTCAACCGTCGGAATTCGCCAAGATTACAACGGTACTGGCTTTTGCAGCATATCTTTCGAAGCCGAATATTTCCATTGCGAACGGGAAACATCTTATCATTGCAGTCATCATTTTTGCAGTTCCGATGGTTCTTGTCCTTGCGCAGCCGGATCTCGGCACGATGCTCGTTTTTTTCGGAACGGCGCTGCCTCTCCTGTATTGGGCAGGTGCATCGAATTTTGTCCTCATTGCCATTATTGTCCCCATCATGATTGCCGCAGGGGCGCTTCTCGGAACCATTTCGTTTCTTCTTGCGATTGCAGCGGGAGGCGTGCTCTTGTTCAAATTCCGAAAAAATTATTTCGCTATTGCCACGGTCTTCGGCCTCGCAATTATCATCGGCCTTTCAGTTCAGCTGGTATACGAGCACATGCCGGTGTACCAGCAAAAACGGATTTCGACGTTCTTAAATCCGGAATCCGATTTGCTGGGCGCGGGATATAATGTGGTTCAATCGAAGATTGCCATCGGCTCCGGCGGCTTTTTCGGAAAAGGATATCTGCATGGAACCCAGACACAATTAAATTACATTCCCGAGCAGTGGACCGATTTTATTTTTTGCGTTCCCGGTGAAGAATTCGGTTTTTTTGGATCGTCGATTCTGATTGCTTTGTACCTTTCCCTTCTTATTCATGGGCTTCATGTAGCAGGCATGGTGCGAAATCGGTTCGGTAGTCTTGCTATTATAGGCCTGCTGGGAATTTTTACGGTTCATATTTGTGAGAACGTCGGGATGTCCATGGGGTTGATGCCGGTTATCGGGATACCGCTGCCGTTTCTCAGTTACGGGGGATCATCGCTGGTTGCCGCAATGATTATAGGAGGATTGATGATGAATTTTTATGCGCACCGGAAAGAATATTAAAAAAAAGGCGCTTTGAAAAGCGCCTTTGCATTTTTCCCTTGCCGTTATTTTGTGCTGTCCTGTTTTGCCTGACGCTGCCGCATCATATGCTCCCTGCGGTTCTTTTGCATTGATTCAAATTTTTGAGCCTGTTCGGTGGAAAGAAGCGTCGTAATTTTTTTATCCGTATTCTTCATAATTCCCATCATCGCTGAACGCATAGCCTGACGATCTCCTTGATTTGCAGACATCGCATCTTGTTGGTCCTTCTGCGCTTCGGCTAATATGTCGGTTATTTTTGCCGTTTGATCGTCTGAAAGTTGAAGACTGTCTTTAAGCATCTTGGCCTGGACTTCCGGCGACGGACGCCGCATTTGTGCGAGAGCTGCGGTCGTAGAAAGTAATGCGGCAGTGAAGAAAATTATGAAAGAGAAAAAAACGTGTTTCTGCATAAGAAATCCTTTCGTAAAATGAAGACGATTGATTATGTTCCTTTCTCTTCAAACGCTAAGGGGATCGAAATGTTTCCTATGTTTTGAATTTTAGCCCGGGACGCCGGTACTATAATTCCAATAATGAAAGATTGAAACGGCCTTCCTTTGCATATCTGGCAAGAAAACCGTAATTTTCTATTAGAAAGCATCATAAAATTGCGGGTACGCTTTTTGATGCTTTTACATTATTTTGAATAGAACCGCGATGCACGAATTATCCATTGCACAACATATCGTAGAACTTGTCCGGCAGCATGTTAATCCTGCAGATGCAAAAAATGTTGCTGCTATCCGGTTAAAGGTCGGTGCAGTCGCCGGCGTCGCGGCAGACTCTCTTGAGTTTTCTTTTCATGCTATAACTGCAGATACGCCGTTGAAGAACACGCGTTTGGAAATCGAACATATTCCCTTTCGCATTGAATGTTTAAAATGCGGTGTTGTATCGGAAAACGAAACGGGAATCGTCGTTTGCGATACTTGCGGAAGCCCGGATGCAAAAGTGCTTTCCGGTGCCGAACTCGACATGACGGAAATTGAGATTTTAGAAGCGGTACAGGCAGCAACGTGAGTATTATTACTGTTGAACGAAAGGTCCTTGAAAAAAATGACGAACTTGCCGCGCAGAACCGGCAGATGTTCGAAAAGCATCATGTGTTTGTCCTCAACATGGTAAGTTCGCCCGGTGCTGGAAAAACAAGCATTCTCGAGCGGACGCTGGAAGAATTGAAGGGTTTTATTCAAACGGCGGTCATTGAGGGAGACGTGCAAACGGATATCGATGCACAACGCGTTGCGAAGTACGACGTGCCGGTTGTGCAGATCGTAACAAACGGCGGCTGTCATCTGGATGCGAAACTTGTCTGGGATGCGATGAGGAACATAGATCTGCAGGCAATTCAATTGCTGATTATTGAAAATGTCGGTAATCTGGTATGTCCGGCAAATTACGATCTCGGAGAACACTGCAAGGTCGTTGTGGCCAGCACTACGGAAGGAGACGATAAACCACTCAAGTATCCGGCAATGTTTCGGAATGCATCGGTTCTCATCATTAACAAGATCGACCTTCTGCCGTATCTCTCCTGCAATCTCAATACATTGAAAGCCAACGCCCTGCGAATCAATCCGGCATTAACTGTTTTTGAAACATCGTGCACGGCAAATCAAGGTATTGCGGCATGGTGTGAATGGCTGAAGAAGCGCGCAAGAGAATTGTAATTGTTCTTTCGTGCATCTGCATGCATTTGTATGCATTTGTAATGAGGAGATGTAGAACCGTTGCGTTTTTTTCTAACACTTTATAAAGAGATAAATCGTTATGACTCAGCAAGATGGAAAAAAGTCCGCACATCCGAGCGGTGATAATCGTTTTAAGCTGCTTGACCGTGCAATTACCAAACATCAGGCAAGCGGCTACTCGCTTATAGAGATTCTTCACGTGGCGCAGGGCATTTTCGGATTTCTGGAAAACGACCTGCTCATGTATGTTGCCAACGCGTTGAAATTGCCCCCCAGCCGTGTGTACGGCGTCGCAACATTTTATCATTTTTTCCGCTTGAAGCCGCAGGGGGAACATGCCTTTGTTGTCTGCAGCGGTACAGCATGTTACGTTAAAGGTGCAATCGAAATTCAAAAAGTTCTGGAACATGAATGCGGCTGCAAATTCGGCGAGACGACAAAAGATGGAAGTGTGTCTCTTATTACTGCCCGCTGTATCGGTTCGTGCGGTCTGGCTCCTGTGGGTGTGCTGGACGATGTGGTGGCGCCTAAACTGACTCCGGATGAAGCTCTTCGGCGCGTTCGTCTCTGGAAAGAGCAGAAGAAGGAGGTTGCAGCATGACGATCGACGAACTTCGTGAATTGGCGGAAAACGAACGGACCCGCCAGAAACAATATATCAGCCGCATCCTCTATTGTTCTTCCGCCGGCTGTCTTTCAGGCGGAAGTGACAGTGTCAAGGCAGAATTCAAGAAAGCGATTGAAGAAAAGGGACTCGGTAAAACATGCGAACTCGTCGGCACCGGATGTCTCGGACTTTGCGGCGAAGGTCCACTTGTGCTCGTTCAAAGCGCCGATATGACGCTCTACCAGCATGTCGATGCAAAAACAGCCCGGCGCATTGTTGAAGAACATATCGTATCGGGTAAGAAAGTAGAAGAATGTCAAATTGATGTGAACGGACCTTTTTTCTCATCGCAAAAGAAAATCGTACTCGAAAATATGGGCAAGATCAATGCCGAAAGCATCGAAGAGTACATTGCTGCCGGCGGATATGAAGCGCTGGCGAAAGCGGTGACCGAGATGAAGCCCGAAGAATTGATCGGTGAAATTCGCAAAGCCGGTTTGCGCGGCCGGGGCGGGGCGGGATATCCTACGGGATTGAAGTGGGATATCGTCCGTAAAAGTGTTTCGGAACAAAAATATGTCGTCTGCAATGCGGACGAAGGAGATCCCGGTGCATTTATGGACCGCAGCGTTTTGGAAGGCGATCCGCATCGGGTGCTGGAAGGAATGGCTATGGCGGGTTATGCCGTCGGTGCAAATCAAGGATATGTCTATGTCCGGGCCGAATACCCGCTTGCGATTGACCGCCTGAAACTTGCCATTAAACATGCCGAAAAACTCGGGCTGCTCGGGAACAGAATTTTCGAATCGCAATTTAGTTTTCATATCGATATCCGAATCGGCGCCGGTGCGTTTGTCTGCGGCGAGGAAACGGCGCTGCTCCGTTCCGTCATGGGACGGCGCGGGAGACCGAAACCGCGTCCGCCGTATCCGTCGGAAAAAGGATTGTGGGACAAACCCACAGTGATCAATAATGTGGAAACGTATGCGAATATTGCGCCTATTGTACGCAACGGTTCGGCCTGGTTTGCTGCCATCGGTACACAAAAAAGTCCAGGTACAAAAGTTTTTGCACTTGCCGGAAAAATCAATCGAACCGGATTGATCGAAGTTCCGATGGGCATTCCGCTGCGCAAAGTTATTTTCGATATCGGCGGCGGCACGCCCGAGGGTTCGGAATTCAAAGCCGCGCAAACGGGCGGTCCTTCCGGCGGCTGCATCCCAAAGGAACATTTAGACATTCCCGTGGATTATGAATCGCTGCAAACCGTCGGTTCGATTATGGGCAGCGGCGGCATGATCGTTATGGACAGTACGTCCGATATGGTCGATGTGGCAAAGTTCTTTATGGAATTCTGCATGGATGAGTCGTGCGGAAAATGCATTCCCTGCCGTGTCGGAACGAAACATATTTATATGATGCTCGATAAAGTCATCCGGAACGAAGCGACGGAGGAAGATTTTGCGCTGCTGCAGGAGCTCTGCGTAATGGTGAAAGAAACAAGTCTCTGCGGCCTCGGGCAATCCGCGCCAAATCCGGTGCTTTCCACCATCCGCTTTTTCAAGGACGAGTATACTGTGAAACTGAAACGGGCTACCGAATTTGTTCCCGATGAAGGAAACGGGGCGCAATAAAAGCAAAGTAAGGATGAAACTATGGCAGTCATAACGTTTACAATCGACGATATTCAATACAGCGCGCACGAGGGCGATACAGTTCTCAATGTCGCACATGCGAACAATATTCACATTCCGACACTCTGCTATCTCGAAGGCCTGTCGCCTTTCGGTGCATGCCGTTTGTGCATGGTCGAGGTGGAAGGTTCGCCGAAACTTTTTCCCGCCTGCACAACAAAGCCGGCTGAAGGAATGATTGTGCGGACAAAAACGGACCGCTTGAAAAAATACCGCAGAATGATCGTCGAGCTTCTGGCATCGGAAGGCAATCATCAATGTGCCGTGTGCGTGGTGAACGGGCATTGCGAATTGCAGGATCTTGCATACGAAGTCGGGCTCGATCATGTCCGTTTTCCGTATTTATTTCCGAATAAATCTCTCGATGCCACGCACAAGGAATTCGTCATCGACCGTAACCGCTGCGTGCTGTGTACACGGTGCGTACGCGTCTGTCATGAAGTCGAAGGCGCGCATGTCTGGGATATTGCCTGGCGCGGCATCAATTGCGAAATTATTTCGGATATGAACCAGCCATGGGGCGATTCACAGCTCTGCACCTCCTGCGGCAAATGTGTCCGCGTCTGTCCGGTCGGCGCCCTTCTGGAAAAAGGACAAACGGTCGGTGAACTGAGAAAAGAACGCAGCTTTGTGAAATTTATCGTAAATGCGCGGACCAAGCGGGAATGGATTACGAACGGTATAGAAGAAGATGAATAACAGGTGATTCTGCCCGTCGCAGTTCTGCGGAGGGCATTCACGTATAGAAAGAAAGAAGAAAATTATCTATGAAACCCAGAGTAGCAACTGCATGGCTTGGAGGATGTTCGGGCTGCCACATGTCCTTTCTCGATCTCGATGAACGTCTTATCGATTTGGCGGATAAAATGGAACTTGTCTATTCTCCGATAGCCGACATTAAAAAGTTTCCTGTAAATGTCGATGTGGCGCTCGTTGAAGGCGCCGTCACGAATTCAGAAAACGAAGAAATGGCGCATATCATCAGGAAGAACACGAAGTTCATTATTGCCTTCGGCGATTGCGCGACAACCGGCAATGTGACGGCGATGCGCAATAAATTTACGACCGAAGATATCTCGCACCGTGCCTATATCGAACTGGCCGACAAGAATCCTCGTATTCCGGATGAATATGTTACGATCGCAAAATTATTGAAGAATGCGCGCCCGCTGCATGAAGTGATCAAAGTGGATGCGTGGCTTCACGGCTGCCCGCCGACAGCGGAACAAATATGGTCGGCCGTCACTGCGCTGCTGCAGGGTCAAACACCGGTGCTCTCTCCGGCGTATTTACGCTACGGCTGACCGGCTCCGGTTTTATCGATGACGCAAAGAGCAGGAGATAGTTCAATCTCCCGCTTCGTATGAGTTGAAAATATTGGAACGGAAAACGAGAAAATTATGTCGAAGACAATTACAATTTCGCCGGTGACCCGTATCGAAGGTCATGCAAAAATTACTATTCAACTGGACGACAACGGCGATGTCGTCAATACGCGGTTTCATGTCAATGAATTTCGCGGTTTTGAAAAATTCACGGAAGGACGTCTGCTCTGGGAGATGCCCGGCATTACGTCGCGTATCTGCGGAATCTGCCCGGCGAGTCATCTTATTACCTCGGCTAAAGCCGGCGACGATATTCTTGCCGTCGATATTCCGGAAACTGCCGAACGCCTGCGCCGGCTGCTTACGCTTGCGCAACTCCTGCAGTCGCATGCTCTGAGTTTCTTCCATCTTTCTTCCCCCGATTTCCTTCTCGGCTTCGATTCCGATCCTGCAACACGCAACGTGTTCGGCTTGATTGCGGCCGATAAGGAGCTTGCACGACGCGGCATCCGGCTCCGGAAATTCGGACAGGAAATCATTGAAATCCTGGGAGGAAGAAAAATTCATACTCCATGGACGGTTCCCGGCGGTGTTCGGGAGCCGCTTGACCCGGCGAAGAAGGATTATATCAAGGGATGGATACCGGAAGCCAAAGAGACGGTAGCTGTTGCGTTAAAGACGATCAAGCAGATTCATAAAAAGTTCGTCAAGGAAATTCCCGCATTCGGCAATTTCCGTTCATTATTTGTCGGACTCGTAACGCCGGACGGCGGAATTGAACATTATGACGGACTGATCCGCATCATGGACGGCGACGGCAATGTGATTGCCGATAAACTGCCGCCGAAAAATTATTTCGAATATTTCGGGGAAGCGGTAGAACCGTGGTCATATCTCAAATTTCCATATTACAAGCCGATGGATTATCCGGACGGAATGTACCGTGTCGGGCCGCTGGCGCGCGTTAATATCTGCGATTTTATTGGAACACCTCTGGCCGAAGAGGAGCGCAAGGAGTTCAAAGCGCTGGGCGGAAGCAGCGGCTGTGTGAATAATTCTTTTTACTATCATTATGCCCGGTGCATTGAAATGCTCTTTGCAGTGGAACGGATCGAAGAGATTCTCAACGATGCGGCGACGATCGGTACGAATATCCGTTCGCTGGCGTCCATCAATCGCACGGAAGGCATCGGTTGCTCCGAAGCGCCGCGCGGCATCCTGTTCCACCATTATTACGTGAATAAGGACGGGGTTATTCAAAAAGCGAATTTGATTATCGCAACCGCACAGAATAATCTGGCAATGAACCGCACCGTCCAGCAAATTGCAACGCACTTCATCGACGGGAAAAAAGGAAAGATCGCCGAGGGCATTCTCAACCGCGTGGAAGCCGGAATCCGCTGCTATGATCCGTGCCTTTCCTGCTCAACGCATGCGCTGGGACAAATGCCGCTGGAAATCGAGTTGACCGGCCCAGGGGGAGAGGTGCTCGATACAGTACGTCGATGAGTTCCGTGCTTGTGATCGGATACGGCAGCACGCTCCGCGGCGATGATGCAGCGGGGGTCAGGGCTGCGGAATTGATTGCCCGGCGTGATGCGGATATTCAGTGTATTTGCGATCATCAGTTGATGCCCGAATTGGCTGAAAATATCTCCCGTGCGGATTTGGTTATTTTTCTCGATGCACAGGCCGGAATCACGGAGGTCGCAGTCCGGTCTCTTTCTGCAGATCCGGCTCCCCGGTTCCATACTCACGTTGTCTCTCCTGAAATTCTTCTGGCGCTGTCCGGCGATGTCTACGGCCGCGTGCCGGGCCGGGCATACGCTATCGGTATTCCCGCAAAGCAATTCGACTTTTCCGAAGAGCTTTCTCCGGAGACGCAGCAGGCCGTACGAATGGCCGTCGAGAAGGCTCTCGAATGCATTGATGCGAACGATATCGCCCCGCACGAGAATCGATAAGAGCAGAAGTATTTACAGAAATGTCCGTTGTTGTTCACACGATCGTTATTCTGATTATTTCCGGCGTTTTATGAACCGGGGCGGGGACAGGCAATTATTGACGGCGAATACCCTCAAAAAAAGACACCTCTGACACTCTTTTGGCTCCTCGTGCGTCTAATAAATAATGCAGAAACCATTCTTTATCAAGCTTGCCGATCAATTGTTTTTTTACTTGATTAAAGCAGGAACATTTAACACTGGTCAATAAGTCCGGAAGGAACGATTGAATGAACTTACGACGAATTTTTATCTCACTTTATTTTCTCTCTCTTTTATCCCTCTCCGCATTTTCCCAGTCGGCTGATGCGCTTGTCGATTCCGCCTGGCAGGCATGGAATCGCAACGATCAATCTGCCGTAGAACGGTATTTCCTCGCAGCTCAGAAAGCGGATGCAAGGTCTCTCCGGGCGCCCGCGGGCCTCTTTTATCTGTATTCGATGCAGCAAAAATTCGAAGCTGCCACGCATCAGCTGCTGCTTGCGCTGCCTCTTGCAAAAAATCCAGATCCGTATGTGTTCGCAGCATGGCAGGTTCTCTTATTCCGCAGTCAAAATTTTTCCAATCGGAAAGACGTGATCGATCTTTTTAGCCGCCTTGCCGGCTCACCTTCCACAAATTCTACTCTGAGAGCGATGGCAAATGCAGCTCTGGGGGATTACAAGGAATCGCTGAATGATATTCCCCTGTCCAAAAAATATTACGATGCACAAAATGCGATCGATCAATGGAGTTTGATCGGTCCCTTCGAAAATATTTCCGCTTCCGGTTTTGATAGAATGTTTTCGCCGGAAGAAACATTCGATCCTCAAGCCGTTTACAGCGGCAAGAACGGCATGCCTGTTTCCTGGTTCGCCCAAAAATGGTCGAGGCGCGATCATTGGATAGACCTGACGCATTATTTTGCAAATCAATTTTCGGTCTTTTATGCCAATTGCTTTATCTACAGCCCGGCCCGGCAGGCCGTGCAGGTCTGTATCGGCACATCCGGATCGCTGAAAGCGTTCCTGAACGATAATCTGATTCTGCAGAATGCGGAAGAATATAATAACGACCTCGATACGTATTGCACGCGCACGGAACTTCAGCAGGGATGGAACCGTGTTCTTCTTAAAGCGGGCTATTCTGAAATTTCGCGCTGTAATTTTATGGTTCGTATTCTCGACACGCTCGGGAATCCGCTTCCGGGTCTTCAAACATCGATCGACAAACGTTCGTATCCGCATCAACCCTCTGCTGTGAATAATCAGCAGGAATTGTTTGCGGAAAAATATTTCCGGCGGATGATCGAAGAACACCCCGGCGATATGGAAAATTATCTGCTTCTTGCGGACAGCTATCTTCACAACGATAAGGCGATTCCTGCCGAGCTGCTCCTGCGCAAAGCGCTGCAAAAACTGCCTTCATGCGGCATCATTCTGCTCCGGCAGATCGAGGCGTACGGCCGCGGGCAGAAATCAGATGAAATAACAAAAATGTATGAAAAGCTGCTGAC
>Ga0182017_10000952_pt1 | contig 22671 bp, 19 predicted proteins | sample 712E3DmetaG_FD_120492 | JGI IMG/M metagenome (GOLD analysis project Ga0182017, IMG submission 120492) | Permafrost microbial communities from Stordalen Mire, Sweden - 712E3D metaG | ecosystem: Environmental > Terrestrial > Soil > Wetlands > Permafrost | place: Sweden: Stordalen | collected... | reverse complement strand
CTTAAAAAGCGGGCTGGTGTTTCCTCCAATCGTTTTTGATTCTTGCAAGCAAGCAAAGTCTTTCATGGTAAAAAACAACTTAAAAATACCCAATGTTAAATCATTCGCTCAGTGCAATGGCTGCAATAATCAAAACAGAGGCTGCTGCATGCTGTTGGGCGGAACGTTACTCTTCCAGAATAGGGAGATACCGGAGGATGAACGTCTATCAGCTATCGACCATTTATTTGCCAAGCGAAAAATCCCTTTGGATCAAGTCAAAAAATGCAAGCAACTTGAAAAATCAAGGTATCTTGCTGGAATCCGTGAAGCACATGAAATAATTGATAATCAGTCAGATATGAAACTTGCTTCGAGTAATGGACACAAAACCAACTCTTTTGTCCCATCGACCGGACGATTTACCGATACTAACGATGCACTGACGTCGGCAATTAATCAAGTGTCGGCCGGAGTTCCAATTTCGTCGGTCAAAGCCATGCTTCTAGCCCATATGAGTAAGAACGCCGCGGATATTAAAATCGAGGAGATTTTATACAGTTTACCATGCATTCGAGCCGAAGCCCTCGACGATTGCACTTGTTCCAGACATCAATTTAAAGACAAGGCCGTTATCATAAAGGCGTCAAAATGCGACATGTGTCAATATTCCAATGAAACGGAATGCCTGAAAACCAAACTGCCTTATGGTACTGCGGATCTGTCTGGAATTATCAGTGCCCAGGAGACTCCGGAGGCAAAGGAGATCATGAATATGTTTCATGATCCGGAAAATATTTTGGATGTCGAGCTCTACCCGACAAGAACCGGATTGCAGATTGAAATGAATCCCGACAGCGGCAACGAGTATGATCTGGGAAAATTAATTCACACCGATTTACCGGACATGACCATGAAGGAAATGAGCGTTAGCGTCAAACCGAAAACTTTACCGGTAAATAATTTGGAAATCGATCAGCTGGGCGGCGGGTGGGACATTGGGGGTTGCCTTTAATTTTCGGGGGCGATGCCTTTGGTTATGCAATAAGGAGGGAAAAAATAGTCGGTACAATGAGAATAAAATCGCTGGATTTACTGTGACGTTATTGTGACGGTTCAGGAGAACTTTGGCTCATTCTTATTAAATTTGAAAATTTACAACAACTTTCGAGACCGTCCCTATCAACCGCTCTGGCACCTCTCCGCAAAGAGCGTTTTGTTTGCTGAAAATGTGTTTAAAAACTTGCTTAAAAATAAATCGAAAGCCAGTTAGTAAGCAATGGGAAGATTCTCATGGCGATTATATCAGCGGAATATTTTTCACGCCGCGAATAGATAGGCCCAATTTCCGAACTTTTTATGAGGACTGTAAGGTCAAATAAATTTTTGTATTTGAAGGGTCATACGGACTGGGCGGTGAGCTAACGCAGGAAACGAACAAATAAAACAAAGCCGACAAATTGGCGGATACTTCTTTAAAGCCATATTTTTCTAAGTATGGCCCATAATCTTTACCTGGTACTGGGTGTGGTGTTATATCAATTCCTCCGGCGAAAATTCCCTTCCTTACATGGGTCGCACATTTGCGTTCACCATACGGTGGAACAGCATTTTCGTTCAAATAATCTATAGCTTTATCAATGTCTAAAGTGTTTGTTTTCACCGGCACCTTCCCGCCCTTATCGACTACTTTCTTCAAATACTCCTGCGTCTTAGCGCAATGTTCGCCCTTTTGATGTCCGGAAAGTATTTCACCGATATCGGTAAGGACCTCGTTTATGATAAATTTTCCTTGGGCCGCGGCATCCTGAAACTGTTTTACCGCATCAAGCATCTTATCATAAAACCATCCGTCAACCGCTCCATCGGAATAAACCCCGACTTTCTGTAAATTATTTTGAGCCTCGACCACGGGCGTGACCTGGTGGTGGTCGTCCGTGCCGCGCTTGCCCTTGCCGTTATCGACGCCCGTGTCGTCATATTCACCGTGCCTGAGCGTGGGTATGGGCTTAATCCAATTGTTGCTAAGCCATTTGTCAAGTTCGTCGTGGGTCTTCTCGCCCACGATGCCGTCGGGCGACGCCTGGTCAAGACCCTTGTCCGTATTTTCCGTTTTCCCGGCGCTTCGTTTCATGCGTACAAGTTTAATGGCACAATCCTGGAAATCCTTTACCGCCTTGTCCGTCTGGTCGCCAAAAAAGCCGTCGTCGGAACCCTTGGGTAAAAAGTTAGTGGTGATTAAATCACCCTGGAGCTTTTTTACCACGTTATTGGGCTTGAAATTGTCGCCGGACTGGTCCTTGTTATACTTCTGGGCGCCATTTTCATCGTAATCGCCCTTTTGAAGGACACCCGTCAACGTAATGGCTCAAATTGCTGGTGGCGTCCTTGTAATTTGCATAAAGGCTGAAGGTGACCTTTTGCATTGATTTGGCGGAATCGTCGAGGTATTCGACGCCGACCTGTACCGGGCATTTCTTGTTGATTTCCGTTTAAAATAGTTAACGGGACAAAAATTCACGGTTTATTTATGATGACGAAATGAGTTATATTATCAAAACCCTCGGTGATAGGGTGGCGCGCGAATGGTGTAATCTCATTTTAACGAAGCGGAACAAATGAACCCTTTTTTTTATGGCATGCTGGTCGCGGTCACCATGGCATGCAGCGTCGGGCCCGGCCTGATGCTCTATTTTCAGGCGGCAGTCAATCGCGGATTTGTTTCGGGGCTGGCAGTGCTCGCAGGATTATGGGCCAGTGATTTGTCAATCATTACCGTCAGCTGGTTCGGCGTCATGGAATTACTTAAAAACATGCACAATCAGCAGATAGCCGCCGTTGTCGGCGCAACGGTCCTGGTTGGTTTCGGACTCATGCAATGGATCAAAAGCCCTGCCGTTGGTCCTCAATCAACAGCCGAAGAGACCGCCGCGGTGCGGCCTAAAAAGTTAAAAGGATTTTTATCAGGATTTTTCATCAATTCATGTAACCCCTTTATTTATGCGTTCTGGACGACGATCGTCGGAATTGCTGGCGTCAACTTCGGCATGCGGACCCGCTCGTTTTTCGCTTTTTTCATTGGTCTTGTATCGTGTGCCATGCTTTTTGACACAACCAAATGTTTTATCTTCAGTAAAATAACATTCCGTTTTAATTCCATCATGCTTAAGTGGATCAATCGCATCGTGGGAAGCGCTTTGATACTTGCCGCCGGCGTGATGATTTACAAATCGTTTTATTTAAAATGATTTGTAAATTTTATTTAACCTAAACGTCGGCCTTGATGGAATTGATTTTTCTGTACAGCGAGGAAAGCGAAATTCCCAGCGATTCGCTCGCCTTGTACTTATCGCCGTTACATTCCCGGATGACTTTCAGGATGTGAGCGTTTTCAACGTCCTGGAGTTTCCGCGCGTTGACAGGTTCCTCCATGACAAGTCCCGGGTCGCTGCTCAGCCCGGGGAAATGACGGGGCAGAAGCGGCTTGCCCTGCGCAAGCAGGACCGCCCGTTCAAGCATGTTCCTGAGCTCGCGGAGGTTGCCCGGCCAGGCATAGTGCGTAAGCATGCCGAGCACTTCCGGAGCGAGCGACAAGTGCGGATAGCCGAAGCCGGAGAGGATGTGTTCGCAGAGCCCCGGTATGTCCTCGGTCCTTTGCCTGAGTGGCGGGAGGATGATCGGGAACACGCATATCCGGTAATAGAGGTCTTTCCTGAAACGGCCGGTTTCGGTTTCCTTGAGCAGATCGCGGTTTGTGGCGCACAGGAGCCGAAAATCGCTCCTGCGGACCTGGTTTTCGCCGACTCTTCTGAATGATTTTTCTTCTATGGTTTTGAGCAATTGCGCCTGCACTTCTATGTCCATATCGCCGATTTCATCCAGAAAAAGCGTGCCTCCGTCGGCCACCTCGATAAGCCCTTCCTTGTCCTTGATAGCAGATGTAAATGAGCCACGGGCGTGTCCGAACAGTTCGCTCCTTAAGAGCTCGCCCCTCAAACTCGAACAATTCAATTCAACGAACGGCTCGTGCTCGCGTTCGCTCTGGTTGTGGATCCATCGCGCAAGAACTCCTTTGCCCGTGCCGGTTTCGCCGAGCAGCAATACGACCGTACTGTTGGCAGCGGCAACTTTCGCATATTCCAGGCACTCGTTAATCGCCGCGCTGTTGCCGATATAGGGAAGATCATTTTTTGTCAACCGCTGCTGGATGGACGTGCGCCTGCGCAGTTCCCCCAGCTCGATGCATTTTTCAAGGGCCAGCTTGAGGTTCTCCATTTCAATGGGCTTTGTCAGGAAATTCTCAGCGCCGTTTTTAATCGCCGTCACGGCCGTGGGAATATCGCTGGTCCCGGTTATGACGATTACGGGCGTATTGGGGTGGGCGGTTTTAAGTTCAGGGATCCATTCGATGGAATCGCCGTCAGGAAGCTTCAAGTCAAGCAAAATCGCGTCGAAACGCTCGATTAAAACGATATTTTTCGCTTCCTTGAGCGTCGTGGCGCTCGTCGTCATATAGCCGGTTTTTGCCAGATAGCGCTCATAACCAAACAGGGCGCTTTCGTCATCTTCAATAAGAAGAAGTTTTATGGCTCTCATAAATCATTTCCTCTCAACAAACTTTTATAAGAGGCTCTTTTAAAAAAGGCCTTACCCCTGTACTTTTGTGCAGATTAGGAGGGTTCCTAATTTCCCGACTACAACGCTGCAGACGAACGCGAGAATAAAAAGCCCGTCCATTACAAAAAATAAGGTATGATGAAATTCCTTCAACACGAAGGCCAGATAAGCCGCGGCAAGCGATGAAATGAAAAATATGCCGCCCGCCACGATCTTTGAGTATAAAATCGGCGTTACCAGTTTTTTCAAACGCACCCGTGCGTCAATCATCCCCGATATAAACGCGCCAGCGACGAAGATCGGGAGCAATATGGTAAGGTAACGGACAACCAGCACCATGTTGTCGTGCAAGGGATCGCGGGAAAAAAGAGCGATATTGCTTAATACCAATAAAAAAAACACGAACGCCTGGGGAAAATGGACGATGATCGGATGAATGTGCATGTCTAAAACGGTCCGTCGCATTGGAGAAAGCCGGTCCGTGTCGGGAACGAACACTGTTCGCTTGAATCCGCACGCGGGACAGACCTCGCCGAGGTTCTTTTCTTCCATGACGAACCCGCATACTTTACAACGTACATAAGTTTTCGGCATTAGATGACCTCCGCTAAATGACTTTACTAGGTATGCAGTAAAGACACAGTTAGAGACCCTTATCTTCCCTCAATATAAATCTTTCCCCAAAAAGGGACTGGCGATTTTCGCATATTTAAGAAAAGATTTTCCGGAATTGATATTTTTTTTAAAAGCCCTTATGGCCTTTTGTATACTGATACAAATGAAATTTTGGCCAATGGTATACATTTTGCTGGTTATGATATATATATTTAAGCAAAATAGCCCACAAGGGTGCACCCGTAAGACTTATGAAATTTTTTTCTATTTTTCAAGCTCCCCGTACCATGCGCGGCAGGCTGATTACGCTATTATGCGTTGCCGCCGTGCCGATGCTCCTTGTCATTTTCGGCATGGGCTACCGATGGCTCCAGATACAGTACCAGACGGAGTATGAAGCCAATATTGAGCTTGCCAGGGCTATAGGCCTTGCTTTTAAGGAATATGTAAGCGACGTGACCCGCCAGGAAAAAGTGGTAGGCTCCGCACTTGTCCGTTTGAAACCCTACTCTTCCGAACAAGCACGCTATTTATTGACGGAAAGCATGGAAGAATTTGTTTCTGTAAAGCGGTTTTCATGGGCAAATTCCGCCGGGCTGATTATCGCGAGCAGCGACCCCAAATTATTAGGGTTTGACATTACCAACCGCCCCTTTTACCGTGAGGTCCTCAAAGGCAAGGAAATTGTTTTAAGCGACCTCATTCAATCGCAGTTCGACAGCACGTCTATTGTCCTTTTCGCACGAGGTATTTTAAACGACGTTGGAAAACTTGAAGGTATCGTTCTTGCTACAATAGATCCGGAAAAATTGTGGGGTATAACGCTCAATTTGCCGCGATCAAAAAAGGGCCTTATTTCCCTTTTCGATAGCCAGGGTAACCTCGTATCAACATCGATAGGGGAGGCGTTGAATAAAAATATCCGCCGAAATTGGTCCGGCGCCGACACGCTCTTGCAGGGGGCGCTTAAGGGAAAAGAACGGATAGGAATAATCCGTTCACCCGTGGACCACAAAAACTGGGTCTCCGCGAAAATCCCCATTTCCGGCACCGGCTGGGTTGCGGGCGCAAGTTGTCCGCAATCCGAGGTAATAAGGCCCGTGGTGCAGGGATGGGCGCTTGCCGGGGGGGCCGTTTTGCTGGTCATGGTTTTTTCACTAGGATCGTCGCTTGGCATTTCCCGAACTTTAGTCAGGAGCCTCGAAGGTTTGCGCCAGCATGCGCTGTGTGTGGGCAGGGGTGAGTGCCGTGTGACGGATGAGGTTGCCGGAACAGTCGAATTCCAGGAATTAAAGCAGGCGTTTGATAAAATGGCCACCCAGTTGAACCAGCGCGCCGAGGAGGTTGAGGCATCGAACGAGCGATTGAAAAAGGAAACGCTAGAACTGACGCGCTCCAACAAGGACCTGGAGGATTTTGCCTACGTTTCGTCTCACGATCTGCAGGAGCCTCTGCGGATGGTGACCGGGTACCTGGAGCTGCTCCAGCGCAGATATAAGGACAAACTTGACGCCGACGCCGACGAGTTCATAGCCTATGCGGTTGACGGAGCAAACCGGATGCAGCGGCTCATCATCGACCTTCTGGCTTATTCCAGGGTTGGCAGCAAGGGAATGCTGCTGGCCCGCGTCGATTTGCAGGACCCGCTTGACAAGGCTATTTTCAATCTGAAGACAGCTATCGAATCGAGCGGGGCGCGGGTGACCCATGACCGGATGCCTCTGGTTGATGCGGACCCTTCGCGGATGACACAGGTGTTCCAGAACCTTATCGGAAACGCGATAAAGTTCTGCAAGGCCGCTAGTCCCCGAATCCATATTGGATCGACATATGAGAGCGGCGCCTGGCGCATTTCGGTGGGCGACAACGGCATCGGCATCGAGGAACAGTACCTCGAAAGGATATTCGGAATATTTCAACGTCTGCACAGCCGCGGCGAATATCCCGGAAGCGGGATAGGGCTTGCCATATGCAAAAGGATAATCGAACGGCATGGCGGACGGATCTGGGCGCAGTCGGAACCGGGCCATGGATCGACATTTTATTTTACCATCAAGGGATGAGCTGTCAGGAGGCCTTCATATGCTCCAAGCGGGAGAGCCAAAAATAGTCGACATACTCCTCGTTGAGGACAATCCGGGAGACGTCAGATTGACAAAGGAAGCACTCAAGGAGGCGAAGATACACAACATGCTCCATGTCGTCGCCGACGGTGTTGAAGCGATGGATTTTCTCAGGAAAACGGGCTCCTATTCGGACGTACCGGTCCCCGACCTCATCATGCTCGACCTGAACCTTCCCCGTAAGGACGGCAGGGAGGTGCTCGCGGAAATCAAGGGTGACGGAGAACTTCGCAGGATACCCGTGGTTGTCCTGACCACGTCGTCGGCGGAGGAAGACATCCTTAAAGCATACGACCTTCACGCCAATTGCTTCATCACCAAGCCGGTCGATTTCATCCAATTTACCATGGTGATCAAATCGATCGAAGACTTTTGGTTTACTATTGTAAAACTGCCGACGGAGAAGTGATCATGGCCCGTCCGGTCCTGTCCATTCTACTTGTCGAAGACGAAGCGCCACAGTCGCGCCTGCTCTGCGAGACGCTTAAGGACATGGGCGACGGGAATTCATTCAACGTGACCTGCATCGACCGGCTCGATAGCGCCCTGAAGGCGCTCGGTGAAAATGCTTTTGACGCGCTCTTGCTCGACCTTTCACTTCCCGACAGCACCGGTCTTAAAACAGTTGAGCGCGTGCAGTCGAGGTTCCCTTTATTACCTATTGTTGTTTTGACCGGCAACGACGATGAGGCAACCGCGCTATCGGCCTTGAAGAAGGGCGCGCAGGACTATCTTATTAAAGGCCAGACCGACGGGAAAACCATCTTCCGCGCCATTCATTACGCTATTGAACGCAAAAGGTCCGAAGATGCTCTTGCAAAGGTCACCCAGCTTCTCGGGACCATTTTAGATACCACGCACATGCTTATAGCATATCTTGACACGGACTTCAATTTCGTGCGTGTCAATCTGGCCTATGCGAACGCCGAAGGAAAAAACGTGAGGTTTTTCAAGGGGAAAAGCCTTTTTTCCCTTGAACCGGACGAGGAAAAAGAAAGGCTCTTCCGGGAGGTAGTGCGCACGGGCAACTCTCACTATGAATACGGCAAGGCCATTGAAAACAAGAACAATCCGGAACAAGGGGTTTTATATTGGGACTACAGCATTGTTCCGACGAAGGACGAAACCGGAACGGTGACAGGGCTTGTCTACACCCTGGTCGACGTGACGCGGCAAAAACTGGTTGAAGAGGAGATCATACGGTCCAGGGAACAACTGGAGCTTACGGTCCAGGCCCGTACTTCTCAGCTTCGTGCGGCCAACGAACTGCTGCGGCAGGAAATAAAGGAGCGCGAATCCATGCAGGAGCAATTGCGCGCTTCACATGAAATGAACCTGCTCGGCCGCCTGGCCTCCGGCGTGGCGCATGAAGTGCGTAACCCCTTGAACGGAATTCTTGCGATCAGTGAAGCGCTTTTTAAGAACCTTGGCGATAATGTCGAATACCTGCCGTACCTGGAACACATTCGAAGCCAGGTCCACCGGTTGTCCGCGCTTATGAAAGATTTATTGGACCTTGGAAAACCGCTTTCACCTGAAGAGTTCTTTGCACAGCCCATCGAAGGTATTGTTCGTTCCGTGATGGATTCTTTCAGGCATTCCTCCCGGCACAAACATCGCGAAATCGAGATAGTTGGTCCCCGACCGGGTTCACTACTGTTTGTTAAAGTCGACAATGTAAAAATCCAGCAGGTTTTCTTCAACCTGCTGGAAAACGCCTGCGACCATAGTCCCGATACCTGCCCAATAACTCTGGAAATATGCGGACCTGAGGACGGCTATGGCGTCGTGAAGGTCATAGACGGAGGCATTGGCGTGCCCCCCGGTCTTCTTTCAAGGGTCTATGAGCCGTTCTTTACAACAAGAAAGGGCGGCACCGGGTTGGGATTGAGCATTGTCAAGCATATCGTCGAGATGCACGGGGGAGTTATTGCCATGAACAACAATTCCCCATTGCCCGGCTTGACCGTAGAGGTGCGGATTCCCGTTGCCCCGGCCCCGGGATGATTTCAGGAAATTCCGTGCTGTGCAAGGACTTCTTTTATTTTCTGGGGCGAAACCGGTTTTTCAAAATAATAGTCCGCACCCAATTCATGAACGGTCTTTTTGATGTCATCCCCGCCATACGCGGTTACCGCCAGGATTTTGCTTGAGGGCTGGAGACGCCGTGCTTGACGAATTACCTCGTATCCCTCGATGTTCGTGGTCCCGGTCAATCGTAAATCGGCTATAATGGCGCCGAAGGTCTGCCGGTTCAGTTCGTCGATGGCTTCTTCGAACGTCGATGCCGTTTCAATGATGACCGTCGGCGACTTAAGATACTGTGAGAATGCAAATAAAATCGTCGTTTCGTCATCGACAATAAGAACGCGGTGCGGTGATTTCATGTATCCATGCCTTTCATGGTCCCATGTGGATCGAATATAAAAATAGTATCATTTTTTGCCGGACCAGGCCATAGTTTTTTAAGGGGCTTGATTACGAGCAAAACCAAAGACATTTACAATGCCGGCGCAATAAGCTATTTTTCTTGGCATTCGAACGCACCTGCTCAATGGCAGCCGCCCTGCAGCAGGCAAGAGCCTCTAAGTCCGAATGATCTTCGTAAAAACGCAGATCATTCAGACCAAGAGTCTCTAAGGAGAGGTGTCCGAGCGGCTTAAGGAGCACGCCTGGAAAGCGTGTGTGCAGCAATGTACCCTGGGTTCAAATCCCAGCCTCTCCGCCATTAAAAAGCGGTGGCCATCTTGCTTCATCAGCAAGGTGGCCATTTTGCTATATATACGTTTTAAAATCAATAAGATCCACAGGTCTATAATCGACGCGGTGCTTGCCTGTCTTTTCCGCCCTCCACCCTGATTTTCCGACCTTCTTGGCTAAAATTTGGCTAAAATATTTTATCTTATTAATCAGGATTCTTAAGCTTGAAAGCAGGAAATTATGGCACACTCGGAAAAATATGGAAAGTACTGGTACGTCCGGTATAAAGATGAATCCGGTCAGTGGAAACGAAAAGCTTGCGGCATCAAAGCGAACCGCAGCGATGCGGACTATCTATCAAATGAGTATTCAGTTAGGTTGTTGCGGGATTGATTATTTTCTTTTATTGTCCCGCGACCTCGGAGCGAAGCGACGCAAGGATAAAATAAATAGGGTGCCGGATGACCGGCTATTTTTTTCTCATTGTGGACGCTTGACGATCACACATATGTTCGTCAAGCGTTACTTATCAAACGCAGTACATTTTCAAAGGGTTGCTTCACGAGGAATACCTGAGGCGTCGAAGCGCTTTTTGTTTTATTTGTCGAATACGTTCACGGGTTAAATTAAACCGTTGACCGAGTTCTTCTAAAGTATAGGCGGCATCTTCGCCGACGCCAAAATAAAGTCTGATTACTTCTTTTTCACGCTCCGAAAGCGTTGACAATATTTTATTGATTTCATCATGCAAAGAAATTTTCCTGAGTTTTGTTTATCCCGTCATAGACGACCATCCTTTCTGGTACTTGTCCGATATGCAAATGCTTGCAACTGAAACGGTATTGAAGCAAGCGGAATTAATAGCGGATGAAATAACAAAAGGGAAATAAGAGGAGGCCGCAGGAGCACGTCATGTGCGAAGGCGAAAGAGGGCGCGGCAAGAAATAAAACCGGAAAGACAGACGAAGGATGGCGATCCGGCTAAGAAATATGTTTGGCGTATCACCTATATAAATTTATTATAGTTTGAAAAAAAATCATTATATTAATGTAAATAAATGAAAGTTTCTTTTTCGGGGGTTGAAAAAATGCTTATTGAAAAATGTATCGCAGCATGCGCGCTCATCTGCGAGTTATGCCTATCGTCATTTGCCGCAGTGACCTACGACAGCATCTATTGGGCCCCGCCGCTGGATGTCCAGGGCACGAAAATCGTCAATGCCAAGGGATATGTCGTGCAACTTAAAGGTTTTGCCACAATGGACCCTACCGGAGTTACTAAGGCCCAAATTGTTCATTTTAAAAAAGACTGGAACATTACGATACTCAGGATGCCGCTGGAAGTGGATGGCGCGGGCAATTGCTGGAAAACCAGCAACATAGTCGTCAATGCTCCATATCTTGCCGCCGCGGATAGTGTTTTAAAGTGGTGCGAAGAAAACCATATATATGTTCTTTTCGACGGATGGCATGAATCGGGTCAGGGCAACACCGTCGGCAATTTTAGCCAGACGGTCCAAGCCTGGAGCATTATGGCCAATCGGTACAAAAACCAGGACCATATTATGTGGGAGATATTCAATGAACCCCATAACGTGACCTGGACCGCCTGGGTGCCTATGGCGCAGCAGCTCATCGATACGATTCGATCGAAGAACCCTGTATCCAAAGTCATCGTTGCCGGAACAGCGAACTGGTGCCAGCAGGCGGACGTGAAAACGCTGAAAATCGCGCGCGACAAAATCGTTTACTCATGGCATCCTTACTCAAATGTTTACGGAAGCATCGGCGCAACCACGTGGGAATCAAAATTCGGTTATATAGTTACCTCCGGGGTCGCGCCCGTAATGAATACCGAATGGGGTTTTACTTCCGCGTCAGATTCCGCCGGATATGGAACCCAGCTTATTCAATATATGAAAGACAAGGGAATAAGCTGGACAGGGTGGATCTTTTCAAGTTCATGGACACCCCAAATGCTGACGTCACTGAATGCGGCAGCGGCAACCGAGGTAAGAAACCCGTCGGGAAACCTGATGTTTAAAGCCTACCATGATACCATGTCTGTCCTAACCGTTGTCAATGTCAAGCAACCCGTTGCCGGGGCGGTTTCCGCACAGAATATTTCGATTACCAATTCGACCATTCAGTTCACCTGCGCTGAGGCATCACCGGTTGTCCTGTCGATTTACTCGCTCTCCGGCAATTGCGTGGGAACGATTCTCGACCAGACCTTAACAAAGGGGAGCTATTCGGTGCGATGGAACGCCCGTAGCGGCGACGGCACGAACGTTGCACCCGGTTTGTACACGGTGCGGCTGAAAGTCAAGGACAGGGAATATCACGCGCAATTGAATGTTTTAAGGTAATTCCATTTTCATCGGGATGAATTTCAAACCATTGACGTCCTGGATATCGGCGGTTTTTGTAAAGCCCATGCGGGCGTAAATTCTTTCCGCATAAGGTGAGGAATTTACTTCAAAATATTTCAGCTCTGTGTCTTTTTCGCGGCTTGTGGCAATAGCTCTTGCTACAAGCCTTTTTGCTATGCCCTTTCCGTGCCACGCCTTGTCGACAAAAAGCAGGCAGATATGGTTCTGGTCGCTCACCTCGATCATGCCAATGATCCTGTTATTTGTTTTCGCGGTCAGCAGAACGTCTCCATTGGAAAACCTTTCCAATAATCTGTCCGGTTCGATGTATGCATGAAAAAAAGTATTGCCTGCCGGGGAATAATCAGGAGCTGCGAATTCATCAAAAACCGTTTTAATTAAATGTGATATGGCAGTTTCTTCGCCGATTTCAAATTTTCCAAATACACAATCGTTCATAATCTTAAAATATAGCAAAGATCAATACCCCGCGCATACTATAATAGTGCTTTTTACTGCAATATTTTTATAGCGTCTATGGCCTTTTAAGATTATTTTAAATCCACTGTTCACTTTACATGGAAGATAAAGCGATGAAAAAGCAAAATGCCGCATTCCTTTCGATCCTATCCAACTCTTTCCTGATTATTTTCAAAATAGTCGCGGGACTTTTAATGGGCTCAATATCGGTGATTTCCGAGGCCGCGCATTCGGGGATCGACTTGATAGCGAGCATCGTGGCCTTCTTCTCAATAAAAAAGGCCGTCGAGCCTGCCGACAGGGAACACCCGTATGGACACGGCAAATACGAAAACATTTCGGGCTTTTTCGAAGCAATGCTCATTTTTTTCGCCGCGGCAATGATCATTTATGAGGCCGTAAAAAAATTGTTTCATCCTATCGAGATGGTAAAACTCGACTGGGGCATCGGGGTCATGCTGATTTCGGTCATTGTCAACATTATCATTTCCCGACTTCTCTTTAAGACGTCGAAAAAAACCGGGTCCATCGCCCTGGAAGCCGACGCCATGCACCTCAATATCGACGTATTGACATCTCTGAGCGTTATGACGGGGTTGGCGATTATTAAATTCACGCATTGGATAATTTTAGACCCGATCATCGCCATTGCGGTGGCCTTAATGATTTGCAAAGCGTCCGTTGACCTAACAAAACGTTCGGTAAAGGACCTTCTCGACGAACGGCTTCCCGATGACGAAGAAAAAACCATACAGCGGCTGCTCGACAGCTATCCCGACGTAATCGGTTACCACAAACTCCGGACCCGAAGGAGCGGAAACCAGCGGGAAATCGACATCCATATAACCATGGAAAAAGATTCCTCCCTTGAAAAAGTCCATGACCTGTGCAATACCATCGAGCACGAAATAAAACGCGCGCTTCCCGGTACAACTATCACCATTCATGCGGAACCGCAGCACGCAGTTGACTTATAGGCAACCACCCGTGCCGCATCGAATCCTCAAGCACTATTATTTATTCTTTGTTCTTTTCGCTTTTATCGGCTGCCAGAACCGTTCTAAAACTCCCCCACCCTTTACAGGCGCAATTCCTGACACGGTCAGCGTCTTAGAATACAACGTAGAAAATCTTTTCGACATGAATGACAACGGAACCGAATACCCGGAATATAAACCAAATACCTGCAACTGGACACTCTCAACCTTTCAAACAAAACTTGACAATATCGCCTCGGTCATCGCCGCCGCACAGCCGGATATCGCGGTGCTTGTCGAAATTGAAAATGAGAACGCCCTCCTGGCCCTGCTCGAAGCGCTGAAAAATAAAAACCGGCCTTTTGCCTATTACGCCTGCGGCGACAAGCCGAACCGCACGATCACCATGCCGTGCATTCTGTCAAGGTTTCCGGTCCTGAATAGCGCGGGTTACGGTATACCGAATTCCGGGGAGAACAATTCCTTTCGGAACGTGCTCGAAGCCGACATCTTTCTCGGGCGCGATACGCTCAAAGTTTTCGCCTGTCACTGGCCCTCTAAAAAAGAACCGGAATCCATCCGCATAAAAGCCGCTATCCTTCTTAAAGAAAAGCTTGACCGGATTCCTCCTCTAAAGGACTATATTATCGCGGGCGATTTTAATGAAAACTATAACGAATGCGCCGACTTTCGCACACTGGGCTTGGACGACACTCATGGGAAAACGGGGATCAACCATGTTCTGGGGACCGTCAGATCATTTCGGGGCGCCTTTGCCGATTACGTAACAAGAAGTAACATCCTCGCCGAAAAGGACATGCGGCATTATGATCCCTGGCTTGACCTGCCGGAAAACAGGCGGATGAGCGAAGTCTTTCGGCACCACGACAACACACCCGACCACATACTTTTACCACGATCGCTTTTTGATTCAACCGGGCTTTCGTATGCCGACCATTCTTTCCGGGCGTTTTCCTGGAATGGGCGGCTGATTTTGGATGGGGCGCCGTATCGATGGCAGATGCGGTTCGAGGACCACCGGAAATTCCATAAGGCCGAAGGGTATTCCGACCATTTGCCCGTAATGCTCAAGATCCGCAAAGGCCCGTTTCATCCGGACACCCTGGCCCAATCCAATGCAGACAACCTCCCACAATTCTTTGGCCCGGGAAAAACGGGGGGATTTGAAAGCGGGGTCGAAGGATGGGCGCCGTGTTCTCCCCATATTACTTGCGCCCGCGACACGGAGCACGTACGTTGGGGCAAATATTGCCTTAGGATTTCTGGCCAGGCGGGAAAACAAAACGTGTGCGCCGCGCGGGCGATCATTCAATGCGCCCGCCAGGCCGATTCCTTGGAAAACCTGCTGGCAGTGGCGGTCCGCGGGCAGGGATCGTTTTCCTTCAGAGCGCGGGCCCCCGATAATAAAAAGTGGACCTACTTCAACGGGGATCGTTTCGGACCGGCGAAGGCCGCGAAATATGCGGCGTGTAACTTTATACAATGGACAACGCTTAAGTTGTCCCTTGCCGGGCAATCCGCCCGGGTAAAGGAAATCGAATTTGAAATCAGGGTAAAAAAACAAACGGCCATCGACCTGAGGATTGACAATGTAAACATTTCCGGGGCATCATTGGGTGTTGAATGAAAACCTGAGGAAAATGCTGTTCGTCGCAACGTCGACGTGCTCCACTTCCTCGAGCGGCTGTTTGAGGGTGTACTGCAAAAGGTAATCGAGGGTAATTGAACGCGTCAGCGACCAGCTCGCGGTGGTATATACGTCCCAGTCAGGACGGACCTTAGGGGTTGCGGCCAGAAGCGGTTTGATGGGAATGCGTATTCGATAATCCCCTCGCACCACCGCCCAATTGCCGACCCTTAAACCTATTGCCATCCCGGCCTCCGGGCCATAGGACGGCAAACTGATATACGGTCGTTCCTGCAAAATAACGTAATTGCGCTGAAGCGCATTTCTCAACTGGGGATCGGTAATGCCCGACCCCGGGACGATTTTCGGGGCCGTTAAATTTAAATAGGTTGTATCGCGCTGGATTTTCTGTCCCCATTCGCTGTACTGGGAAAAACCCACGCCCAACCGGAACTTGGCGTCGAAATACCGGCTCGTTATGGCGTCGATGTTCGCGCCCACGCCTGCCTCGCCCGAGATCGGGGAAAACGAGGGCTGGATTTGTTTGGAGGTGCGCGCGGAATCGATTTCCTTTACCGCGGAGTCCTGCCCGATGGTGATAAAAAAATGGTTCGGGGCGTTCTTGTCAAATTGAAAGAGCCCCGGAAGCAGGTGTGTCTGGAATTCGGTGCGGCAATACGGCCCGAGCCAGGGAAGGATGACCCGCCAGACGTATAACGAAGTTATAGTGAACTGATCGGCGGTATAATTGACTTCCGCCTTGCTTAAATCGGAAAGGTTGACGCCTTCTTTTAAAAACACGTTGGTTTCCCAGTCGTTGGTGCCTTTTTTATAGGTAATGTCGGAAATTGAAAGCAGCGCCAGGTTCGATGAATTCTGGGTATTTGACGTCACCACCCGGTCGCTGTTCGAGTTGAATAATATGGTTCCGCCAATGTTAAAATTATATTTCCAATTTTTCTTCCTTTTTGCCGAAAGCGCCTTGGCGCTGACCTCACCGCCGCCCACAATTTTGAAGTTAAAGTCTTTTTGGCTTTCCACGACGATCACCGAAGCGAATTCTCCCGGAACGAGCCTGACCGTAATGAAATTATTGACCGTATTATAGCTGTCTCCGGCCGAGAATATTTTATACAATCCCGCCTTGAGTATCCATGTTTTTATCCGTTCGCCCACGGCAATGACCCGGCCGTAACTCCGGCCGTATGCATCGAACTCGTCGATACGGGCAAGTTCATACTGCCCCCGGAACGGAATATTGTTCGAATCCACGACGTCAATGGAAAGGCCGCACCAGTCGGGAATGATCGGAACGACCTTTCCCTCTTCAACGAAGACCTTTTTCGTGATCCTTTGGTTTATCGAACCGCTCCCCACCATGACCGCATATTCGTCCGGAAGGAGAGGATATTTTTTGCCGCTGGGCCCCGATGCAACCAGTTTTCCGGTCCCGTTAAAAATTTCCATTTCGGGTTCGAGGGCGGCGTCCGAAAGGCGGGGTATGAACACGGCGCCTTTACCGATAGGAACAATCGTCGCGTCTTCGTTGATCTGTTGAAAAAGTCCGGGCGCGTCCCACGTATTCATCCCCTGCTCGATCCATTCGGGGGAAAGGGGTGACGATATCGGCGGCTTGAGCTCCGCACTGTCTACCGCTACCGGCATATCGGCGACGGAACCCGTTATGTCCTGGCCGGGCAGCTTGGGCGGAGCCTCCGCATGGACTGCAAAGCACAAGAACAAAAAAGCGTTGCCAACGCACGCGGTGCGGACCAGTGCGTGGAAATTATTTTTCACCGCTTACTCCCCGGACTTTCCGATATGCCGCACCCCGGCGCTGTCGGCCGCGTTATCCCGCGCAGCTGCCTTTTCCTTCGCGAAAACCACGTTGATGTCCTGGACCATCTGGTCCATGATGAACTCCAGGATCGCGGACATTTCCTGTACCACGGCCTCGGGTGAATATTTATAGACCTGTTTTCTATTGTCAAACTGCCGGGTATAGACAACATGGCCGTCGGACAGCCTCGTCAACGCAAACCGGAGGGCGAGATGGGCGAACCAGAGCTCGTCGCTGTCGTATTCTTCGATGGCCTCTATGGTGCCGGCAAGTTCATAATCCGGCTTCAGCCCCTCGTCGTAACGCCTGATGACATGGCCGACAAGGTTTGAGGAAACAAAGTGTTTGTACACAAGGTCGGTGACCATGCGGCTGGGTTTGACCGCCCACAATTTGTACACGTAGTACCGTAATTCAAAGGGACTCTGGCGATACACTATCTGGGGCCGTGCATAGGCGTCTTCGATGTCCAGGTCCTTGAGTCTGACGGTAAAAGGATACGCCGCCTGGCTTGCCTTGGCGCCGGTGGACCCCGTGGAAACGTAATTGAGAACGTAATATTGCCTCAGCGGCAGGGTCCCGCATTGTACGCACAACACGAGCGCGGCGCATAAAAGAATCCGCACATACTTACAGCCTTTATTCATTACGAGCTCCAGTGCTTGACATTAAAAACATCTTCTATTTCAAATCCCTTTCCTTTTGCTGCTCCCCCCGTAGAATCAGCGATGGGTTTTCGGACAGGACCTTCATGAGTTCATTGGCGCTTTCCATCGCGTCCCTGAGGTTCTGCATCGAAACCGAAAAATCCTCCCGGCTTTGCTTGACGATAAGGTCAATATTGCTTGTCAAGTTCCTGACGGACTTGACCGTTGAATCGGCCGAGCCCATGATCGAGGAAATCTGCTGGCTCGAAAAGCTTTTATTAAATGTCCCGGTCAGCGATTTGACGTCGCGCGATATGCTGTCGAGCCGCACGATCACGTTTTGGACCGACGACGACATCAACTGAAAATTTGGGCCCACGGTATTGAAAAAGGTCTTAAAGTCGTTGGTTATCGCCTCCAGATTATCCAACACCCTTTTTATGGATTCAAGGCTGTCGGGTTCGGTTATCCTGTTGAGGTGATTGAGCAGGAGTTCGACCTTTCCCACAATGACCTCGGCCTTCCCGGTAATGGACGCCATGACCGATATTTTTGAGGGGATCTCCGAGTCCGGCTTAAGCAGGGGCGCGCTATTGCTGCCGCCTTGAATTTCAACGTACTTGAGCCCCGTTATGCCCATCGCCCCGGTCTGGGCGAACATGTCTTTTTTCATGGGAAAATCCTGCTGGATCTTGAATTCCACCCTGACCCTCGCCAGGTCGCGGGGATCATAGGTAATTTTGTCGACTTTCCCTATGGGAACGCCGTTGAACTTCACCTGCGCCCCCTGTTCAAGGCCGGAGAGCGATTCTCCGGTAAAATAGGCGAAAAACGTTTTCTGCCGGTTGGTGAAACTCGCGCCGAGGGGTATGGCAACCAGCGCGCAGGCGATGACCACGCCGGCGACCATGAAAAAACCAAGCCTGGTTTGTTGACTTTTGCTAATACTCATAGAACATTCTCCACGACAAAATCCATAGGTGCATGCGTAGATGATTTATCCCGGTGTTCACGTCTGTTGAAAAAATCGAACACAGGCCCCGATTGTATGGCCAGAACATCCGTTAAACTTCCATCAAAAAGCACCACGCCGTCGTGCAAAAACACCACGTTGTCGGCAATCGTCCTGATCGATGAAAGCTCGTGGGTGACCACCAGTATGGTGATGCCCAGGTTTTCCCGAAGACGTAATAACAATTCATCCAACCCCGCGGAAGTCACCGGGTCCAACCCGGCCGACGGCTCATCGCAAAATACCAGAGGCGGGTCCAAAACCAGGGCCCTGGCCAGGGCGGCCCTTTTACGCATTCCCCCGGAGAGCTCCTGGGGCATTAAATTGTAGGTCCCCGGCAGATCTACCTGGGTCAATTTAAGCTGGACGATTTCCCTCATCAAGCCTCTGGGCAGGACCGTGTGCATTTGGAGCGGCAAGGCCACGTTTTCACCGACGGTAAGAGACCCGAGCAACGCGCCGTTTTGAAACAGCACCCCCACGTGTTTGAGAATGTCGGCCGTTTCTGGAGAATCCGCGTCTTTGATTTCTTTGCCGAACAATTTAACCGTACCCTGCTGAGGCTCTAATAGCCCGACCAATGTTTTTAAAAGTGTTGTCTTGCCGCACCCCGATGTTCCGAGTATTACCCTGATTTCCGAAGCCGCTATCTTTGTGTTAATATTATTAAGCACTACACGCTCACCATATTTTACTATGAGATTTTCGACCTCGATGACGGGAATAGTGGGGTTTATTTTTTGCATGGCGGTCATTTACATTGTCCTGAATAGGGGGAGCGAAACGGACGAACTTTAAATATATACACAACTCTCCATTATAGCTTTCATGCTTGTCTCAGGTCAACACCCTGATTTTCCCTGACTGGGTGTTCTTGAACGAATATAATCATAAACAAAAACGCAAGGCAACTCATAAGGGCGCCAAAAACAAAGGGCGCTGCCGGTGAAACGGCAAAAAGAAGCCCGGCGATTATGCTGGCCGGAAGCAGTCCGATTCCAACAATTGTATGAGAAAATCCCAGGGCCGTTGCCTTTGAAGAGGCAGGCGCAAGGTCCGCGATAAATGCCTTTTCGACGCCTTCGGTCAGGGCGTAAAAAACGCCGTACAATATCCATAAGCCCCATAAAAACCAATTTGTTTGTAGTGTTATGAACCCGAAGGCGCCATACACGATACTATAGAGCCCATATCCGCTCGCTAATACCACTTTTCGGCCTTTTTTATCGGAGATCCTGCCAAAGGCAGTCCCTAACATGGTCGAAGCGAGATTAAAAAGCATGTACATCAGGATGACCGTGGAAAGCGAAAATCCAAGATTCATGCTCCGAAGCAAAAGAAACTGGTTTGAAGAATTCCCAAGCGTAAATAAGCACTGTACTAAAAAAAACAGCCTCAGGTTTTTATCATACTTTCTGAAATCAAGATTGGGCCGCGGCCTTGCCGTGCCTTCCTTCGAAGGTCCGGAAACGATTTTTTCTTTTAAAAAGAAAAGAAAAACGACGCCCATAAACGCCGGAATAACGGAAATAAAAAATATCCAATAAAAATCATCGAGGTTTTTCAGACTGTTTGCCGCCGGATCGATAAACCGCCGGGTAAGAAAAAAGCATATTGCAACCCCGCAAAATGCTCCCGCAAAGTCCATGCTCCTTTGAAACCCGAACGCCCTACCCTGTTCATCCTTCGGCGTGGACTCGGCTATAAGCGCGTCGCGGGGGGCGCTGCGCACGCCTTTGCCGACCCGGTCAAGAAACCGCGATAGCAAAACGAAATACCAGCCCATTGAGGCCGCAAAGAGCAGCAATTTTGCCATCGCGGAAAGCGCGTATCCGCCTATTGTAGGCGCCTTGCGCTTTGCGATGCGGTCGGAATAGTATCCCGAAAACACTTTAAGCAAACTTGCCGTTGATTCGGAAATCCCTTCAATTATACCCAGCACCGGCCCTAAAAGCGCCATCTGCGAGGCCATTATCATGCTTATGAAAGCCTGGAGCAGCGGATAGATCATTTCCGAAGAAACATCCGTGAAAAAGGAAGTACAACCCGTGAGAATTACATTGGAATTATAGTGTACTTTTTTCATAAATGATCTCTAATTGCGCGCGGCTATCAGTTAATAAAACTTTTTCTTTAGCAAAATCAGGTAAATCCTTTTAATCGCGTGAATCCTGGTCAGAAAATAAACGAAAAGATGGCATCTGCCACAATCACGATAAAAATGCCGGTCACCACGCTCGCCGTTGTTTCCCGGCCGACCTCCTCCGCGCCGCCCTTGACTTTAAAACCATGAAAAGCGCCTACCCAGATGATGAGCCAGGAAAAGACCACCGATTTGATGATATTTTCCACGACATCGATTAATGCGACGCTCTTTAAAAGTTCCCCGACAAAAAGCGATGACGTAATGCCGAGATAAAATACCGCCACAACATAACTGGAGGTGATTCCGACAACCGTTGCGCAAAGGCTCAGAAAAGGCATGGTAAGGGTCATGGCCCAAAATTTGGGCACGACGACAAACTGGATCGGATTGAGCCCCATGGTTTTTAATGCGTCAATTTCCTCTCCGACGACCATCGTGGCGATTTCCGCGGTCGTGGAGCTGCCGTTGCGGCCCGAAATGATGATCGCGGTCAACAGCGGCCCCAATTCCTTTATCATCGAAATCCCGATCATGGGCGCGAGGAAAATCCCCGCCCCATAGCGGTTGAGCTGTATTGCCGCCTGTAAAGCAAGGACCATGCCGATCAAAAACGCGAGCAGGCAGACTATCCCCATCGATTTGTATCCCATGAAAAACATTTGTTCAAAAAGGACCCCGCGGCGGAAATCCCGTTTTTTCAGCAGCCCGAAGCTCCCCCAATAAAGGATTTCGGCGAGCATCGACAAGGCCTGGACCGCCATTTCCCTGGCTTTCCATGCGCCGCCGCCGACTTCGGCGAAAAAGCCGCCCGACGCGCGAGGACCGTCCGTTTTTTCTTCGGATATCGGCTGCCAGGTTTTAAGGGTAGACAGAATGGAGGCGGAAATGTTCCGCACGGTTATTTTTTTATTGACTTTTCGATAGAGCCTATTCAGGTAGTAAAGCATTGACAGGCCCGCGGAATCGACATGACGGGTTTTCGAAAAGTCAAGGACCAGGGACAACGCCGGTTTTTCACGGATGATCGATGACTTCTCAACCCACTGCCTGTCGAGGGTCTCGGGCATTTCAAGGACCGTTAGCGAAGGCGGGGCGGTTTGAACTTTTTCTGCCATGACAATGTTGATTGATGAGGGGTGGTTGATAAAAGTATGCGTATTGTAAATATATTTACTTCATAGGCTCAAAAGCAAAATGATTATAGAATCCATTTATTTTTCCATAGCTTGTATCTTTAATTCTTCCGGCATTTTTTCAATCGCATAGCGCAGCGCCGTGCGGGGCATTACCTGTTTTTTCTCCATGACATAATCAAAAACTTCTTTCGGGTTCGCCCGGCTTGCGGCTTTGAGCATCCAGCCATATCCTTTCTGCACAAGGTCGTCCTGGTCTGAAAGCAGCGTGTTTGCGATCTCGAAAATGTCCTTTAAAAATTTCCCTTTTCTGGCCGGAATGATGAGCGTTACCGCCGAGGCGCGGCGCATCCACCGGTTATTTGAGAGGGCCCATTTTTTT
>Ga0182017_10000950_pt1 | contig 22722 bp, 23 predicted proteins | sample 712E3DmetaG_FD_120492 | JGI IMG/M metagenome (GOLD analysis project Ga0182017, IMG submission 120492) | Permafrost microbial communities from Stordalen Mire, Sweden - 712E3D metaG | ecosystem: Environmental > Terrestrial > Soil > Wetlands > Permafrost | place: Sweden: Stordalen | collected... | reverse complement strand
CCGTTGCAGAATGCCTCGAACCTCTCGACGAGCCCTTCCTCCGAACGGTGCCTCTTCGCAAGGGGGGACATTTCCAGCGGGTAATCGGTGATGAATGTCGGCTGCACAAGATGATGCTCGACCTTCGCGCCGAATATCGCATCGACGATCTTCCCCGCCCCGTCTGTGGCTTCCACCGCCACGTGCAGCTCTTTCGCGATCCGGCGGAGCTCCGCATCTCCCTTGCCGCGGAGGGAGTGCCCGGTGAACTCCAGGATCGCGTCAAACATGGTGATCCGTTTCCAGGGAGGCTTGAAATCGATCGTGCGTTCTCCGGCTTCCACCTGCGTCGTCCCGTTCAGCGCGACGGCCACCTCGCTTATGAGCTCCTCAACGAGCGTCATCATCCAGATGTAGTCCCGGTACGGGACGTAGAGTTCCATCATCGTGAACTCGGGGTTATGGGAGCGGTCCATCCCCTCGTTTCTGAAATCCTTCGCGATCTCGTAGACCCCGTCGTACCCGCCGACGATCAGGCGTTTGAGGTACAGCTCATCAGCAATCCTCAGGTAGAGGTCGACGTCGAGCGCGTTATGGTGCGTGACGAAGGGACGCGCGAACGCTCCTCCGTATTGCGGCTGGAGGACGGGCGTTTCCACTTCGAGGAATCCCCTGGAGTCGCATATCCTGCGGATCGTGGTGATGATCCTGGCCCTCCGCCTGAAAATCTCCCTGACCTGCGGGCTGGTAATCAGGTCGACGTACCTCTGCCGGTAGCGAAGCTCCTTGTCGGAAAAAGGGTCGAACACCGTCCTGTTCCCCTCTTCGTCCACCTTCTCCTTCGGCACCGGAAGCGGCCGGAGTGACTTGGACAGAAGGACGAGCTTCCGGGCATGGACGGACACCTCGCCTGTTCTCGTGCGGAAGACAAATCCTTCAATGCCGACGATATCGCCGATGTCCATCAGCCGGAATGAGTCGTAGATTTCTCCCAGATCGTCTTTCTTCAGATACACCTGGATCCGGCCGCGCGAGTCTTCCAGGTGAAAGAACGAAGCCTTCCCCATCCGGCGCAGGGACATGATCCGCCCCGCAACGGCGACGTTCCGCTCCGCCTCCCCCTCCCTGAATGTTTCTTTGACATCGCCCGACAAGGCGTCCCGCTCGAACCCAGGCGGGTAAGGGTCGATGCCGTGCGCACGCAGCTCCGCGAGCTCCTCGCGCCGCCGCACCATCAGGTCGTTCAGTTCCCTGGCATCCGATTGCTGGTCCAACGTGCTCTCCGTTCTTGCTGTGTGTGAGTGCGGGAATAGTTGTCGTGTATCAACTCGACGCCGGACGGCGCACCGCCGGGTCACCGGACTCCTGCTGGCGTCCCGCGCTCTTCGCGCCGATATGGGCCGCGAACTCCGGGAATCTCGCGATCACGCGGTCAAAACTCTCCTTGTCGAGCCTGTACAGATCGCAGTAGGTCGCGGCACGGACCGAGGCGGAACGTGGACGGTGCTCCAGGAGCGCGATTTCCCCGAAGAAGTCCCCCTCGTGGAGACTCGCGACGATCGAGCGGCCGTCGGTGCCGATCACCTCGCAGTGTCCGCGGCTGATGAAGAACATGTCGGCGCCGGGCTCGCCCGCATGGAAGACGGTATCCCCGGGAGTGTAGATGACGGGCTGCATGACCAGCGCGATCTCTTTGATCAGGTCCTCGCCGGCCCCCTTGAAGAAAGGGACCTTCTGTATGATATCCCGCTTCAGGAAAAGGGAAACCTCCACGAGGAGTCCCGGCGGGAGCCCCTGCACGATCGACGTCTCATCGTATCCCAGCCTGTGCTCCCACACGTACCCGTAGTAATCCCTGATCCTGCGCTGCATGGCCGGGGGGATTTCCCTCGACCGCATGAACACCCCGAGCTTCTCCATGTTCGCGAGGTAGCGGGTCCGCGCCGGCTGCAGGTTCCCTATGATCGTGGAAATGTTCGCGATGACGTAGCCGTACATCCCCACGCCAAATATCATCACCACCATCGCGTAGACGACCTGTTCGTTGTTCGCCGGCGTGATGTCGCCGTACCCGATCGTCGTGATCGTGGAAATGCACCAGTACAGGGACCGGAGGTACAGCGTCCACCGGTCGGCGCCCGGGTAGATCCCGCGAAGCAGGAGCCACCCCGTGGCGAGCCAGTGGACGGCGATGGCGAGCCAGTACACGAAGTACACGAGCCGCAGGGCGTTCCAGCGGTGCAGGTGCTGCTGCCTCCAGGCGCCCATGGCCTTTGCGACACGGGCCAGCTTGAAGAGACGTAGAAAAAGGAGCCAGGAGCACCCGGGGATAAGGTAGAACGGGATTGCCGCGAGGACATCGGTGGACAGGAGGAGCCTTCCGTACGGAAGGCCTGTCCTTTTCGAATCGCCCGCGTTGACTGCAATGTCCGCGATGAACAGAAGCGTCAGGAGGAGGTCCAGGAGTGAGGCGCGGGGGATCAGGTCGTCGCCGAGCACGATGCGGAGCGGCGCGATGATCGCACCGATCGTGATAAGAACCAGCATGAGCGCGACCCAGACCCGCGCGAACAGATGCTGTTCTCCCCCGGGGACAGCGTCGCGGCTGAACATATGCGAATGCACCATTCCGGGAGGGCCCCCTCAGATTCCGACTTTCACTATCGCCCTGCGGAGACATCCCGTTCCACCCAGCGGAGCATGCGCGTCGCCGGGAAAATAGATGGCAAACCCCGATCCCGACACCGGGTTCCATGAACGGGGCCTCCCGCCGTAGAGTTCCACATCTTTCGACGCATCATACGGCTGACTCACGTTCGTACACTCCCTCACGGGCTTCCAGCCGATCATATCGGTCCCTTCGATGACGAATTGTATGTCGATGTACTTCCGGTGCGCTTCGAGGACCGCCCACTCAGTCCCCGCCCCCTCATCGAGCGCGATCACCAGGTACAGCCGGTCCCCTTCGATCGGGTGTTTCCCCGCCTGGAGCGTGGGGAGATCGGGCTTCCCGAGTATCTCAAAGGCCCGGGGAAACAACGGATGAAGCGGAAAATAGCGTCGTGCTTCGTCAAGGCGATCGATGATCAAGGGAGATTCCAGCGCCTCCTGTTTTTCACCTGCCGGGGATCACCAGCCTCCGGAGGCTCCACCCCCGGAAAACCCCCCGCCTCCGCTGGAGAACCCGCCGCCGGAAGAAAAGGAGGAACCGCTCCCCGAAGACCACGAAGAGCCGCCTCCCGATGAGGATCCTCCGGAGGCAAGTGCTGCGAAAAAAGGGACGGCGGAGAACCTGCCGTACAGAGATTTTCCACCGGCGGTCTTTGACGTCCAGAGCCTGAAGACCGGGACGCCGAGCGCGTAACAGCAGAATGCGATGACGCCTCCGGCAACGCCGAGTATCGCCAGAGGGAATACGAGCCAGAACGGGAGGAGGAACAGATAAAGGAACCACGCCTGCGCTCCACGGGTGAAGAGAACGATCAGCGTGAAGATGCCGACGACGACGGTGAAAATTCCGCCGGCCATGAGTTTTGTCCCGATGTCCGTTGACGCATCCTCCGCCGGGGGGGGGGTGTACGATCCCTCGAGCGACGCAAGTATCGCGTCCACGCCGGCGTTCACACCGCCGTCATAATCGCCGTCTCTGAACCGGGGGACGATGACTTTCCGGATAATGAGTCCGCAGGTGATGTCGGGGAGATTCCCCTCGAGTCCCCGGCCGACCTCGATGCGGACCTTCCTGTCGTCGCGGACCACGAGGAGGAGGACACCGTTGTCATGCTCCTTCCGTCCGAGCTTCCATGTTTCCGCCACGCGCATGGAATACGACTCGAGCACTTCCCCCTCGAGCGAAGCGATCGTGAGGACAGCGACCTGGTTCGACGTGGAGTCTTCGTGCTGCTTGAGGAGCGCGGTAAGCCTGCTTACCGTCTCCGCCGACAGTATGCCGGCATTGTCGGTGACCCGCCCGCTGAGAAGGGGGACATCCGTATCGCCGCGCGCCGCGGCCGCCATGCAAAGCACAGAGAGACACAGAAGAAGAATCCGGCCGGGGCGGTCCATCACTCTTTCCTTATGCGAAGATCATCGGCAAGTTGGTCCCTGTCTCCCGCTGCACGCTCCACCCCGTGTCCGGCCAGAAGCGCCCCGCACCGCGTGATCGCTTCGACGAGCCCGTCGGCAGGCTTTCCGGTCCGGATCGCCTCCACCACAAGACCGATGATATCACGCCAGTCATCCTGGCGGACCTTGCTGTGGATGCCGGAATCGCCGAGGACGATGACCTTACGCTCCATCATGCTCAAGAAAATGAGTATGCCCGTCCGTTTCTCCGTCGCAAACACTTCTTCGCTGATGAAGGCCTCGGCCGCGCGTTGTTCGACACGGCGGGTGATCAGGTGAGGACCCGCGAACAGCCGCTTCAGCCCCGGGAGGAACCGGACCGCCAGCATGGCGGTGCCGCCGGCAAGCAGAGTTGCCGCCGCTATGCCGGCGGGGTCAAACCTTGTCCAGTCGCCGAACGCGTTCCGGAGGAACGTCATCGCAACAAATGCGAGGAACCCGCCGAGAAATCCTCCCCGCCACTCGGCGGTCTCGTAGTGGTCGCTCTGTCCGACGACGAAGGGAACAATCTCGCCTGATGTCATCTTCTCCGCCTCGCGCACCGCCGCAGCGATCTTCTCCTGTTCCGCCTGCGGAAACATGTTCATGAAAGCATTCTGCATCCCGGGCTCCTCATTATCGATGTAATGTACCAAACGGAGGGACAATCTACAAGGTCACGGGGCAGCCTGAGTCTCGAGCTCTTTGATGCGGGCATAGCTGTAGCAGTCCCTCGGTGTCCCGTCGATGTTGGGAAACACGGCCCACCGGCGGAGCACTCCCTCCCGGGTCATCCCCGCTTTCTCCAGCACGCGCGCAGAGGCCGGGTTATCCACTGCGCACACGGCCCAGATTCGGAAAACGTCGGGCTGTCCATCCGCCCAGGCACAGACACCCCGGACCGCTTCTGTCGTCAACCCCATGTTCCAGTATTCACGTCCGAGCAGATAACTGATGTTGACCATGTAGGTATCAACGCGGGCTTCGACCATCCCGACGAGCGCTCCGCTCTCACGGAGCAGAAGGGACCATGCATAGGCGCTCCCCCCCTCCCAGTCCGCGAGCGTCCCCTCCAGGAATTCTTCCACCTCCCGGAGGCTCCCGTACGAGCGCCGCATCAGGTAGCGCGTGACCTCCGGGTCGTGCCACCAGAGGCCGAGGAGTTCTCCGGCATCTCCGCGCGCGGGTTTCCTCAGAATGAGACGGGAGGTCAGCAACTGTTCGGGAGCCGAAATCATAATTCAGATCAGCTCCTTTATGAGCTCTTTCCTCGGGTTCGGGATGACGACCCGGTTGACAAGAAGTCCCCGTTCCGCACAGACCGACGCCGCAGCATCGACCGCTGCGGTCACCGCGGCCACATCACCGGTCATCGTCACAAACGCTTTTCCACCCAGCGCCATGGCGAGGCGGATTTCGAGGAGCGTGACGCGGGCGGTCTTCACCGCGGCGTCTGCCGCTTCGACAAGCGACGCCACGCTGAACGACTCGACGATGCCCAGCGCCCCGAGCATCTCCGTCCCGGCGGTCCCCGCGATCGCGGGGAAGACACCCGCGTGAACGTTCGGGATCACAAACGTGTCAATCACCATCCCCGTGCCGGCGGCCGTGCCGGCATCGACGCTCGAGCGGACCGCCGCGACATCCCCCCCGATCATCACGATATACTTCCCCGAGCAGATGCTCCGGGAGAGCAGGAGCGAGACGTCGGAGACCTTCAGCATCGCATCCGCCACCAGGTAGCCTGCGGCGATGCTCGAGAGTTCGACAAGCCCGATGGCATTCAAGTCAGGCATGCTGGCGGCTCCTTTCCTGCGGTTGTTCGATAACGATCCCGTTCCCCGTCAGCGTCACGACCCCGTCGATGCTTGCGTGGATGTGTGCGCCGGTCCGGTCGCCGGTGTATTCCCCGACCTTCTGACCCCGGCTGACACGCGCTCCCGTTCGAACGAGCGGGCGGACCAGTGCTCCCGCCCGTTGCGGGATATTCTGCCCCGGGTTCTGTCCTTCAGTATTGGCGAGCTGGAGCGTCACCTTCCGCGGCGACAGGGATATGTCTGCGAATGGGGCGGGGACGTTGTAGCTTTCGATCCCCAGCTTCTTCATCAGCCGCCCGACCGGCACGTGTCGTCCGTCGTAGATCGGGTGGACGCTGACTTCCGTCGTACTGTGAGAGGGTGCCCCGCGCGCGCGCGCGTCTTCCTTCGACCTGTCGCACGCCTCCTTGGGATAGAGGTCCTCGGGACATGCGTACAGCGTGCAGAGTCCGCACGAACAGCAGAGGTCGGCGTACCGGTTCCATGCGTCCTCGCCGGCGGCGGTGAAACTGAGGCTTCGCATGACCTTATGAGGCTGCACGTCGTACCCGAGGAGATAACGGGGACAGAGCTCAGTGCAGTAACTGCACTGGTCGCAAGCCGATTTTCCGATCCTGTGCATCGCCCCCGGAGTGAGGCTCTTGCGTGCCACCAGCCGGTGTGTCAGCGGCAGGAGTATCAGTCCGGCGCATGTCTTGGTGACCGGTTGATCGAAGTCGGTGGTCAGCGACCCCATCATCACGCCTCCGGCGAATGCCGCGACATCACCCCCGGCCGCCCCCCCCGCCGCCCGGATCACGTCCTTGAACGGCGTCCCAAGGGGGACCTCCAGCGTGAGGGCCCTGCGCACTGCACCGGCCACCGTGACATATTTCGACGTCACCGGGATGCCGTCGGCGGCGCGCGACATGTTCCTGAGCGTTTCGACGTTCGACACGACGGCCCCGACATTCAGGGGTATCCCCCGGGGGGGAATCAGCCGTCGTGTCGCTTCATAGACGAGTATGTATTCATCGCCGGTCGGATAGAAATCACCGAGGAAGAGGACCTCCACACCCGCCCCCTGCGCCGCGGCGGAAAGAGGGGCGAGGCGCTCCGCATATTTTTTCTTGACGCCGATGATCCCCCGCGTCGCCCCGGTCGATTCCATGAGGAGACGGACCCCCCGCACGACGGCCGGCGCCTCCCTCACAAGGAGCTCGAGGTCCTTGTGCAAAAGCGGCTCGCATTCCGCACCGTTGGCGATGACCGTATCGGCCCGGGAGGATGCCTTGATGTGCGCCGGGAAACCGGCGCCGCCGCACCCCACCACTCCCGCCTCCCGGACAAGATCGGGAAACCCGCTGCTCATTCCTCCACCTCCTTCACCATCATGACGCGCGTGTACGCAACCACGAAGTGCTGCCGTTCGACGTTCCGCTGGGATACGCTCCCGGGTTTCGTCAGCGTGTAGGCGACATCGCACCCTCCTTCAACGGCGCGCGAGAGGAGCGTGAGTATTATCGCTTTCTGCACGCCCCGCCGCCGGAACGACGGAAGAGTGCTCGCACCGTACAGGGCGGCAACACCTTCGTGCATCGCGAGCGCCCCTCCCCCCACCGGGCGCCCCTCGAGCCAGGCGATCAGGCAGATCGAATCAGGGCGATGAAACAGGCTCTTCAGGACCAGCATATTCTCCTCGGAGACGATGAAGCTCTCGGCGAAACCCTGGGCAACAGTGCGCGCCCAGAGGTCGTCCTCCGAAGGGGTGCATTGCTGAACTCTGAGCGCTGCATCCGGCGCCGGTCGGGCTCCCCCCTCCCGCAGCGGCCTCACGAGCATGTTGCTGAAATCCCTCAGCCGGTACCCGCGCAGGCTGAGCTGACCGATGATCGACGGATCCGCGAGCGGGCAGAGGTCGATCAGTGTCGGCGAGCCTCTGACCTCGAAGAACGCTTCGAGCTGCTCCATGTCCTGCTCCGTGACGGCGCCCTTCATCCCCAGCCCGATCGCCTGCGTCAGCGGCGAGCCGACCCCGGTAAAGACCGCGTACCCGCCGCCGACCGGTTCGGCAAGAGAGCCGGCCGCCGGGTGGAGCTGTGCATGGATCTGGGCCGAGAGAAGACTCACCCATGCATCAGTCGATTCGAGCCGGCGCGCCAGAAGGAGGTCGGCGATCAGCGGGGACTTCAGCGAGTCCGGCATTACGGGGACGTGTCCGGTGGTTTGGCAAATGTGACGGCGTAGCCTCGGGAGGCGAGGTCGCGCCGGTGAGCATCGACGAATTCGAGGATCGTCTCGACCGGCACGGCCTGGACGATACCGTATTCGATCTCCGTGCGCTTCAGGACGTACAGATCCCCGGTGTAGGGGACCAGGGGGTCGTAGTTGGGCATCCCGTCCTCCACCGGGGGAGCCAGGACGTAACTGGAACGCCCTGAAACAAGCTTGACGATGCCGACAAGCTCGAAGTTGGGGATTCCATCCCTGATCGCCAGCGCAATCCCGCCGCTGAACCCGGGAGTGAAAACCGCGTCCACAAGGAACGCACCCCGCCTGTCCTTATTCGGGCTGCTGACGATCGCCTTCGTGACCATTTTGTGCCCGGTCGGATACCCGAACAGGTAGACGAACGTCCCCCATTCCAGTTCCCTGGCCCGCCCCGCGGGATACATGAAAACGCGGGGACGGGGGAACGGCTCGGATTCGAATGTCTTCCCGAGCAACGCCACATCCTGCTCCTTGTCCATCGCGAGGATCTCCAGCTCTCCCCCCTCCGGGAACACCGCGACATAATTTGTCTGTTTTTCTTTGAAACTTATCGTGTGAATGTATCCGGTGGAGTGATGGTTGGCCCCGATGTGGAACGAGGTGATTGTGTCGGGAAATCCGACGACGTGCGCACAGGTGAGAAGGACCACACGCCTGTTGCCACAGGTGATGATTGTCGCGGTGCCGGAGGCCTGGCTGGACGACATCACGGAATGCGTCTTCGGGTTCCTGAGAAGTTCATCCGTGACGGCTTCGGGACGGATCCGCTCCGCGGCGTCGAACGTGTACGTGCGGTAATAGGCGATCGAATTGATCATCTTGACCGATTCGCCGATCTCCTCGAGCTGGGCCGAGCATCCCCGGTACGGGAACTCCGAATCGTATTTCCCGTCCATGAGTGTGGGATAGACTTCCCGGTAGACGGAGCTTCCGCACGAGAGCGAGAGGAGCGCCACCGGGAGGAGTGTCAGGAGGACCGGATGCGGGGTTTTCATGGGATCTTCTCGGGATATGACCGGCCTAGCGGCCCGACAGCAGTTCCTCCTCGGTGTAGCCCGCCATCTCTTTCAGAGACCTGATCTCGCTGCGGGTGAGGCTGCGTGTTCCTCCCCGGGCCAATCCCACTTTTGTCACAGGACCGTAGGCGACCCTGTCCAGTTTCAGGACCTCATATCCGAGTGTTTCGAACATGCGCCTGACCTGGCGGTTCCGCCCCTCGTGGATCGTGATCCCGATCTCCTTCCCCCGCCCCTGAGGGATGAGCTCCACCTCTGCAGGCGCCGTCCGTCCGTCCGGGAGCGCGATCCCCCCCCGGAGGAGGGCAAGGTCCGCACGGGCGAGTGACTTGTCGCATGAGACCCTGTACGATTTCGGGACGTTGAATTTCGGATGCATGAGCCGGTGGGCGAAATTGCCGTCGTTCGTCAGGAGGAGGACGCCGGTCGTGTTCCGGTCGAGCCTTCCCACCGGATAGACGCGTTGCCTGCTGCGGACCATGCTCATAACGGTCGTCCGCCCCCGTTCATCGCTGAGCGTCGTAATGCTGTCTTTCGGCTTGTTGAGGACGAGATAGAGGAGTGACTGTTCCGGGAGCGCCTGCGTTCCCCCGACGAAAACCCTGTCGCGCGCCGGATCGACGCGGGTCGCAAGATCCCGGACAACGGTGTGGTTGATCTCGACCTTCCCCAGGAGCACAAGCTCCTCCGCCTTGCGCCGCGATGTGATCCCGCACATGCTGAGGAAGCGGTTGATCCGGATCTGTCCCGCCGCGGGCGCCGTGGTCCCCGTCCCTTTCACCGCGCGGTCTCCCTTTGCATGCTTCATTGTCGTCCGCAGTTCCCTTGTGTGATTGCCCGCAGACTGCGCGCCGTCAGGAGATATCCCCGACGGCGTCCCCCTCCGCCTTCTCATTTCCTGTCTCATCTCCGGTCTCGGGCCCCGTCTCATCTCCTGTCTCTGTCCGGCGCTTCGCTTCGAGCTCCTGCAGCATCCTCTTCTCAACCTCGAACTCCGCTTCCGCCATCAGCTCATCGATCTCCCGGGGCTTGGGCAGCTCCGAAAGGTCGTTGACCCCGAAATGCTTCAGGAATTCCTTCGTGGTGCCGTACAGCAGCGGCCGTCCGGGGGTCGCCGCGCGCCCGACGATGGCGACGAGGCTCCGCTGGAGGAGCGTGTGCAGCACGTAGTCGGCATTGACTCCGCGTATCGTCTCGATCTCCGGCTTCGTCACGGGCTGCTTGTACGCGATCACCGCGAGCGTCTCGAGCGCGGAGAGCGAAAGCTTCCGTTTCGACTTCTCCCTGAGCATCCTGCCGAGCCAGGGCGCGAACTCGGGCTTCGTGGCGAACTGGTACCCCCCTGCGACTTTGACGATGCGCACCGCGCGCCCGGTTCGCTCGTAGTCGCGGTTGAGCTCATCGATGGACCCGAGGACGTCGTCGGGGGTGACCGCCGCGGGCTTCTCCCCTTCCCCGAGATCGCCGAAGATGTCGATGACCTGCCTCACCGTCAACGGCTCATCTGTGGCAAACAGGAGCGCCTCGATGATCTCCCTGTTCCCGGGGTTGTACTCCTGAGCGCTCTCTGCAGGTTCCCCCGTGCTCATGAGGCCGCCAGACTGATCGCGATGTCATCGGGGGCGGCGGCGGCAGCCAGGGCGATGACCTTGTTCTTCGTCAGCTCCAGCAGTGCGATCACGGTGACGATGATCCGTACCTTCTCGGTCATGTGGGAGACCAGCGTGAGGAGCGTCGTCGCACCGCGGACGCGGAGAAAGTCAAGGACAAAGCTCATCTGTTCATCCACCGAGACGTTCGAGAGCGCCACTTCGTGGACCACCTTCCGGGGCATGCGGTCCATCGCGCTCCGGAATGCCGCGATGAGATTAAAAAGCGACACATCGGCAAGTGCCTCATCCTCCCCCGCCGCGGGCTCTTCGTGCGGGTCCGCCGCGAAGAACTTCCTGTAGTACACTCGCCGTTGCTCCTCTTCCAGGGTTCCCATCTGCTGCGACAGCTCCTTGAACCTTTTGTATTCGATGAGGCGTCGTACGAGCTCCGCCCGCGGGTCCTCCTCCTCCTCCGCATTCTCGTCCCGCGGCAGGAGCATCCTCACTTTGATCTGCATCAGCGTCGCCGCCATCACGATGAAGTCTCCGGCGATCTCCAGGTCGAGCTGGGCCATGACATGGAGATAGTCCAGGAACTCGCGCGTGATCCTCGAGATCGGGATGTCTTCGATCTCGAGCTCGTCCCGTCTGATGAAGAAAAGGAGGAGATCGAGCGGACCCTCGAATTCAGTGAGCTTGACCCTGTACATTGCCGTTCTCCACGGATCAGCCCATGTTCATTGCACGGTGGACCTCGGCCATCGTGCTGCGCGCCCTCGCGCGGCCTCTCTCTTCGCCGTCAGCGAGTATTTCCCTCACCTCCCCGGGGCGCGATGCGTAGTGCGCCCGCCGCTCGCGGAAGGGTGCGAGCCCGGCGGCGATGACACCCGCGACATTGGTTTTGCACTCCACGCAGCCGAGCGCCCCGCTCCTGCATCCCGCTTCGATCTCCGCCGAGCCCGCCGGGTTGAATTTCTGGTGGTAGCGGTACACGAGGCATACCTCGGGACGTCCCGGATCGTTCCTGCGGACCTTCAGCGGATCCGTGACGGCGGTCTTCATCTTCTTCAGGATCTCTTCCGGCGAATCCGAGAGCAGTATCGTGTTCCCCGCCGACTTGCTCATTTTCTTCTCGAGTCCGTCAAGGCCCGGCAGGCGCGGGAAGTGGGTCAGCTTCGGCTCCGGTTCCGGAAATACGGAACCGTACTGGTTGTTGAAGCGCCGTGCGATCTCCCGGGCTATCTCGACGTGCGGCACCTGGTCCTCGCCGACGGGGACAAGGTCCCCCTTGTACAGCAGTATGTCGGCCGCCTGGAGGACGGGGTAGCCCAGGTGGCCGTAGCTCACGTTTTCGATATTCAGGTCGCGTACCTGTTCTTTCACCGCGGGGTTCCGCTCGAGCCGCGCCGCAGTGATCAGCATCGACAGGATCAGGTGCAGTTCGGCGTGCTCCTTGATCTGCGACTGGCGGAACACCGGACTCCGTACGGGGTCCACCCCCGCACCGAGCCAGTCGAGGAGCATATCGATGGAATTGCTCCCGATGCGCGAGGAGTCCGGATCCGTCGTCAGCGCGTGGTAGTCGGCGATCAGGTGATAGTTGTCGTACTCCCCCTGGAGCCCGACCCAGTTCTCCAGGGCCCCGACGAGGTGACCGAGGTGAAGCTTGCCGGTGGGACGCATGCCGCTGAGGATCGTCTGCCTTGTGCTCAAAACTATTTCCCCCTGGAAGATCGGGACGGTTGACGGAAGCAAGTGGCGCCGTTTTCAGGCGTGACGACGTCGGAGGGCTCAGTGGAGAAAGAGGTAGGGTTTCCACCGCTCGTCGAGCGAGCCCATGACATGCCGGATGAATGTGACGTGATTCGGGCGCATCGGTTTCCGCCGGAGGAGCATCGATGTCTCGTCGGGCGTTCGGTCCCCCTTCCTGTTGTTGCACTGCACGCATGCACAGACGAGGTTCTCCCATGTGTCCTCTCCCCCGCGCGAAAGAGGGAGGATGTGGTCTATCGTCAGAGACAGATCGGACCGGCCGCAATACTGGCAACGGTGCCCGTCACGCCTGAGGATATTCTTTCGGGAGAGAATGATTTTCTTGAAGGGAACCCGGACGTACATCGAGAGGCGGACGATACTCGGGAACGGCATGCTTGCCGAGACGGAACGGATCCGGTTTCCCGCATGCGCCTCGATAAGCTCGGCCTTTCCCAGGTACAGGAGGATGATCGCCTTCTTTGCGTTGATGACGCTCATGGGCTCATAGTTCTGATTGAGGATCAGAACCTTGGCATTCAGCCTCCCGGTGGCACCCCGTGCGTGGACCTGCGCGCTGAAGTCTCTCTTACCTCCTTGCTGTCGGGAAAGATGAACGGTTCGCCGTTACAACATCGTGAAGAAAATATACCGCACGTGGGGTACATTGTCAAGCCGAGGCCACACCGCTCTTTGGCGTGGCCGAGGTCCCGGCGCCTGAGGCGCCGTTTTCAGGCGGTACCCAATCCTACGGCGCTCTCTGCACGACCGAAAGCCGGGCTGAATACGACACTGCCCCGCACGTGAGGGCGGGGCAGTGTCCGTCAGGGGACCAGGTGTTCGCTATTTCTGAATCTGCAACGCCACGAACGATGTCCCCCTCTCGCTCCGTATCCTCAGCAGGACGGAGTCGCCGGGTTTGCGGCCGTCGACGATTTTTTTCAGATCGGCGGGTGAATTCACCTGCTTCCGGTCCGCTTCGACGATCACCATGTTCTTCCCGATGGCACGGTTGAATGCCTCGCCGTACGGCCTGACGTCTGCAACGATCACACCCCTGTCCACTTCGAGCTCCTTTTTTTCGTCCGGCGTCATCGAGCGGACGCTCAACCCAAGATTGTCGAACTTCACAATCCGGGGGGATTCGACGGAGCTCTCTTCATCTTCTTTGACGGGCTCAGACGTGTTGACAACTGCCTTCTCCTCTTCCCGCGCCTTCAGCGTGACCGTCTTCTCGGTCATCGACCCCTCCCTGTAGATCTTCACGATCACCCGGTCCCCGGGATGGTGCGTGGCGATGTAGCTCTGGAGCTCGTTCCCTGCGTTCACTCCCTTCCCGTCCACGGAGAGGATGACGTCCCCCTCCTTCAACCCGGCGGCCTCCCCGGCTCCCCCCTTGACGGTGCTCTGGATGAGGACACCTTTCGTCTCTTTCATTCCGAGCGCGCTGGCCATTGTCTGGTCAACCGCGCTGATCTTGACGCCGATGTACCCGCGGCGGACCTTCCCCTCCTTGATGAGGTCGGCAGCGACGGTCTTCAGGATATTCACAGGGACGGCAAAGCCGTACCCCTGGTAGCGTGCGTTCGTCGTCGCAATCGCGGTGTTGATCCCTATCAGCTCGCCGCTCAGGTTGACAAGCGCTCCCCCGCTGTTCCCCGGGTTGATCGCCGCATCGGTCTGGATGAAGTCTTCGATGCTGTAATCGTTGTCCCGTATGATATTGATGCTCCGCCCTTTGGCGCTGATAATCCCCGCAGTGACCGTCGAAGTGAGTCCGAGCGGGTTGCCGATCGCCAGCGCCCATTCCCCGACCTGCACGTTGTCCGAGTTCCCCAGCGCAGCGGCGGGGAGGTCTTTGGCATCGATCTTGACAACGGCGAGGTCCGTCGAGGGGTCGGTCCCGACCAGTTTCGCCTTGTAGCGTAACTTGTCGTTCATCACCACCTCGATGCCGTCCTTGTCGGCGTCATCGACGACGTGATTGTTCGTCACAATATAACCGTCGGCGGTGATGATCACCCCCGACCCCATCCCCTGTTCCGGCTGCGGGTCCTGTTGCTTGAAGTCGGGACCGAAAAAGTGGAAGAAATCGTGGGGCATCGTCTTGTCCGCCTTCTTCCCGGAGGTCGTCACGGTGATGGCGACGACGGAAGGCGTGACGGCCTTCGCGACGGCAACGAAATTGTCGCTTATCGCCTTGAGTCCGGGGCCCTGTACGGTAACGGGCGTCGGCCCCCCGAGTTTGACCTCGCCCCCGCTCCGGGCAAAGGAGAGATCCACGCCGCCGCTGAAATTCGATACCAGGATGGCACCAAAGAGTATGCCGACGGTCACCAGCACAAGCGATGTCAGAACTGTTTTCTTCATGAAGCAATTCTCCTGTTGTGTATTGGATATTCCCGCGGGGCGCGCTCCCCCCGAAGGGATATCACAGTATTGATGAGAACACTGCTTCCGACCGGAGAGTTCTCATTCCTTCCACATGACCGAGAAGGAACCGCCGGAGCACCCCGGCGATCTCCCCCCGCACCCGGGGGTCAAGCACCATGCGCGTGGCGGATGCGGGGTCCCCCGTTGCCTGGAGCCGCTGCAGTACGGCAAGTGCGGACGGCGAAAGGACCTCGAGGCCGAATCCCTTCCTTGAGCACTCCGGGCACAGTATCCCGTTCGCCGTCATGTGCACGCCGCTCCCTGCGACCAGGGGTTCCACAGGCTTCCGGCAATTGGCGCAGATGCGCATGTCGGGTCGGAACCCGATGATCCCGAGCAGATGCAGTTCAAAGTAGTATAACGCATTTCCGGGCTGTTTTGTTGCAACGCTGACCGCGTCGAGAGTCGAGGAGAGAAGGTCAAAAATCTGGTGGTTGGGCTCCTCCCGGGGGGTGACGGCGTCTGTGAGTTCGACGGCGGCCATGGCGGCGGCCATCCTGTCAAGGTCGGTTGTCAGTCCGGGGAACGACCGGGCAATATCGCACTGCGTCAGGAGCTGGAGGTCGCGGGATTCCTTCATATAGAAGAGGACCCCCACATGGTTCATAGGCTGGAGCGCCCCCCCGAGGCGGCTTCTCCCGTCACGCGCCCCCTTCGCGATGACGGAGATTTTCCCGATCTCCTTCGTATATAACGTGGCGATGCGGCTCGTCTCGCGGTATTTCATCGTCCGGAGAACGATCGCTTCAGACTTCACAATCACGGCGTCCCCCCCCCGGTCGCGCTCAACGGGCGGAGAACTCCGGCGAGAGACTGTGTGAACGGCGGGCGCGCTATTCCCCGTTCGGTGACGATTGCGCTGACGAGCGAGGCGGGGGTGACATCGAACGCCGGAGCGTACACTTTCACCCCGCGTGCCGCGATCCTCTTCCCCCCGAAATGCGTCACTTCTGTCTCTCCCCGTTCTTCGATGGGTATGTGCTCCCCGTCCGGCAATGCCGCATCGATTGTCGATGTCGGCGCCGCAACGTAGAACGGCACTCCGTGGCGCATGGCGAGGACTGCCAGGGGGTATGTCCCCACCTTGTTGGCGGTGTCCCCGTTGGCGGCGATACGGTCAGCCCCCACGACGACCGCCTGGACATCCCCGCGGCGCAGGACGCTCGCCGCGGTGCTGTCGGTGATCAGGATTGTTTCGATCCCCAGGTTCACGAGTTCCCACGCCGTCAGCCGTGACCCCTGAAGGAGCGGGCGCGTCTCATCGACGAACACGCGGAGGACGTTTCCCCGCCGTGCGGCCTCTGCAACGACTGCGAGTGCCGTCCCTGCCCCCGCGGTCGCCAGCGCCCCCGCATTGCAGTGTGTAAGAAGCGAGGAGCGGGGCTCGATAAGTCCGGCGCCGAGCTCCCCGATGATCCTGCAGGATTCGACGTCATCGCGCTGGATGGCGAGGGCCTCAGCCGAAAGGCGGTCGAGTATCGCTGGTACGGATACCTCCCCTGCGCTGCGCGCCGCTTCTTCCATCCGGTGCATGGCTGCAAAAAGGTTTACCGCGGTCGGGCGGGTGGCTGAAAGGTCGCGCACGGCGGATCCGAGGACTTCATGGAGTTCCCGGGAGGTGGAGCAGTGTGATCCACGGACGGCGAGAAGGACGGCAAATGCTGCCGCGACGCCAATGGCGGGAGCGCCGCGGATTTTCAGGCTCCGGATTGCTTCGCAGACCACCAGGTAGTCGGCGGTCTCCACCATGACTTCTTCCGCGGGGAGGCGGGTCTGGTCGATGAACCGGAGTTTTCCATCGGCCCACTCGAGCGTCGTCATCTCTGGTCAGTCTTCGTCGAAGCGCGAGAGTTCGCGGAATTGACGGAACCTGTCCTGGATCTGAAGGTAGGTGAGATCAGCAAGCCCTTCGACGCCAAACTTCTCAACCGAAAACGAAGCGAGCGTGCTCCCGTAGATCACGGCACGTTTGAGGTTTTCCTCCGACACGTCGTCCGTGCGCGCCAGCCATCCGACGAAGCCTCCGGCAAATGAATCGCCCGCCCCGGTCGGATCGAATATATTCTCCATGGGGTACGCAGGGGCGGAAAACACCATCTGCTCGGTCAGCAGGAGCGCCCCGTGCTCCCCCTTCTTGATGATCACGACGCTGGGACCCATGCGCCGGATCGCGCGCCCCGCCTTGATGAGGTTCGGTTCATGCGAAAGGAGGCGCGCTTCGGAATCGTTCACTATGAGCGCGTCGATCGACTTCAATGTTTCCTTCAGCTCCGCGTTTTTCTTTTCGATCCAGTAGTTCATTGTGTCGCAGACAATCAACCTCGGCTTCTCGATCTGGTCCAGAACACGCCGTTGCAGCACGGGATCGATATTCCCCAGGCAGACGACGCGGCTCCGCCGGTATTTATCGGGGATCTTCGGATCAAATCGCTCGAACACGTTCAGCTCGGTAAGGAGCGTATCCCGTTCGTTGAGGTCGTAGTGATACCGCCCCGACCAGCGGAATGTCTTGCCGTCCGCCACCACCTCGAGTCCCTCCAGGTCCACCTTACGTTCTTCCAGGAACGAGAGCCCGCTCTTGGGGAAGTCCCCCCCCACCACGCCCACCACCCTGATCGGGCTCACGAAATAACTTGCCGCTGCCGCAATGTAGGTGGCAGAACCGCCCACGGCGTCTTTCACCGATCCGAAAGGCGTTTCTATTGAATCGAGAGCGAGGGAACCGACAACGAGGACACTCAAATGCGTCTCCGGGACAGTATGGGGCGTCGGATGAGAGCAGTAGCTATAAATGTACGGAACATGGGGATGATCCGCAAGGAGGAGTCTACACAGGAAATTCGAGGAGCGTCCCGGCTTCTTCCCCACCGAGTATGTACTGGTGGACGATGTCCAGACAGTCTCTCTGACCCGGCCAGACGAGACGCCGCCTTGCCTCGGCGTAAGGAAGCCATTCGAAGATGGAATGTTCCGGAGAAAGATGTACCTGGACCCCCCCCGCCAGTTGCGCTGCGAAGAGGACCACAAGGTTGACAATGTCCCGGTGAGGGTCATAGAATGAGTTCACACCGGGGACGACCCAGAACCGCACGGGTCTCGCTCCGGTTTCCTCCAGGAGCTCCCGGAATGCGGCTTCGTGCGCCTTCTCCCACGGTTCGACTCGTCCGGACACAAACTGCCAGGTGCCCGGGTAGAGAGGATCATCCGGGGCGCGGCGGATGAGGAGGTACTCTCCGCCGTCCCCTCTGATCCTGAACGGGCACACCTCAATTATCCGCGAGGCAACCTCAGCCATGTTTCCCCCCTCCTTTGACCACCCCGGACAGAGCCATGATCTCCTCCCGGGTCAGTTCCCGCACCCGGCCTTCCTTCAGGTGACCGAGGGCGACGGAGCCGATCGCCAGACGGTGAAGGCGGACGACCGGATTGCCGATCGTTTCGAACATGCGCCTGACCTGCCTGTTTTTCCCTTCGGTGATCACGATGCGGCACGCCCGCGCGTCCTCCGGGTCGATGGTCACCTCCGCGGGACGGCAACGGACGCCGGCGGCGAGGACGAGCCCTTCGCGCAGGGCCGCCGCGCCTGATGCACCGAGCGGTCTCTCGAGAAGGACACTGTATGTCTTGGGGACTTTTGCCGCGGGGCCGGTCACACGCTCACCGAACTTCGTGTCGTTCGTGAACAGGAGGAGCCCGGTCGAGTCCAGATCGAGACGCCCCACAGGAAAAACCCAGGGGAGCCCCTCCGGAAGAAGATCGTACACCGTCCCCCGTCCCCTCTCGTCGGCACGTGTGGTCACGATACCAGGCGGCTTGTGCATGGCGATGTAGACCCGGGGGATCCGGGGGAGCGGTTTTCCTCCGAATGTGACGGCGTCCCGAACGGGATCAACCCACATCCCGGGTGCGGTGACCGTCGTGCCATTCACGCCCACGTCCCCCCTGAGTATCAGCCGGCGCGCTTCGGCACGGGAAGCAATTCCGTATTTCGAGAGGGCGCGCGCCAGCGTCACGCGCCGCCGCGGGCTCTTCGGGCGAAGGGTCATCCCCGGTTTGCTCAAGAGAAGAACCTCAGCAGCAGGAACCCCGCGACCATCAGGAGAAGTACGACGATCGAAACTGCCGGGAGATGGTGTTGGATCACGCGCCGGATGGACGGACCCCCCAGGGCAAGGACCGCCGCCAGCAGATAAAACCGGAGGACCCTTCCCATTACCGCCCCGCCGAGGAGCGTCAGAGGTCCGAGCGTACGGTGAAATCCTGCGGCGATTGTGAACACGCTGAACGGAATCGACGTAAACCCGGCAAGCAGAAGCGTCCCGAGCGCGTTCTCACGGTACAGGAGGAGCACATGGTCGAATGCGTGCGCCACGCCGAGTAGTGCGATGAGCTTCCCCCCGAACTCCTCGAAAAGGGTCGCGCCGATCGCGTACCCGATCATCGCTCCTGTAACCGAGCCGGCGATGCAGACCGAGGCAATGATGAACGCCCGGCCCGGGCGAGCCAGGACAAGGGGGATCAGGAGAAGATCCGGGGGGACGGGAATTGTCGACGCTTCAACGAGCGCCACGGCGAAAAGCGCCGGAAGTGCCAGGGGATGCTGCGCCAGGGATGCCAGCCGGTTCTTGAGCGCATGAAGGCGTGCCGCGAGCATGGACATAGGCCGCTCAGGCCTGAGCGGAAACAGTGACGGCGCGGCGGATCGACATCGCAGTCACTTCCACCCCCATCTCCGCGACGAGATCGATATCGGCCTCCACCTTCCCCGATGCGAGGCAGAAGACGGTGTCCCCATCATAGGAGGTGTGCGCCGGCCTCACGGCGCGCGCCATACCGTCGTGAGCGCGCACCGCGACCCGATTCGCATCGACTTTCGAGAGTGCCCCGTTTGTCATCAGGGCGACGAGAACGGTGTTCGAGGAGGACGGCTTCATCCTCACCGACAGTATACGGAGCGGGTCCTCTGCGCTGCGCCACGCCCCCCGCTCGTCGCGGGCTCCCGCAAGTACGCCCCCTGCGTCGTCGAGTACATCCCCGAGCGCATTGACAACCGATGCCGCACACACGATGAGCCCGTTCTTCTCCATCGAGGAGAGACCGAATCCCCCCGGCATGGAGAATCCGGGGCCGGCCCATTTCCCCACCGTGGCGCCGGCTCCGGCGCCCACGGCTCCCTCTTCAATCCCCGTCCCTGACGCAGCGCGGGCGGCTGCGTAGCCGGAACCGGCGGTAGGCCTGACCGACGCTGACCCCACATTGAGGTCGAAAACGACTGCCGCCGGCACGATCGGCACGACCCCCCACGGGGTTCGGTATCCGGTCCCATGCTCTTCGAGGAAGCGCATGACGCCGTCGGCGGCGGCCAGGCCGAACGCGCTTCCCCCGCTGAGGAGGACTGCATGTACTTCTTCCATCTTTTTTTCGCTTTCGAGGAGAGCGGTCTCGCGCGTCCCCGGTGAGCTCCCCCGCACATCGCATCCCCCCACCGTCCGCGGCGGGCAGAGTATGACCGTGCACCCGGTCCGTGCGGATGCATCCGTCCAGTGTCCGATCGAAAAGCCCTCCGGCATCATCGGCAGGCGTTTGTGTGAGGATTCACTCATGAGACCGGCGGTGGGCGGCGAGGAGTATGCCGCACGCCACCCCGACATTGAGGGACTCCGCGGCTCCGTACCGCCGGATCGCCACGCGGGCGTCGGCTGCGCGGGAGACCTCTTCTGATACGCCGTGCGCTTCGTTGCCAAAAACAATGAGGGAGCGCTCCCTGAAGCGCACATCGCCGTCGGAGAGATCCGCACGCGAATCGGCGACGTAGACCGTGTACCCCTGTTCCTTCGCCTGGAGGACAGACAGGGGAAGATCGAGTCCCGTAGCGACAGGGACATGGAATATCCCCCCCATCGTCGCCCGGACGACCTTGGGGTTGTAGAGGTCAACGCTCGACCGGTCGAGGAGTATCCCTCCGGCCCCGAACCAGTCACATGTGCGGACGATCGACCCGAGGTTCCCGGGATCGGCTATCCCGTCGAGCCCCACGAGCAATGCCGGCGCGGGGAGACGGCGAATCAGGTCTCCTCCGCTTTCATTCCTTCTCCGAACGACCGCGAGGACCCCCTGTGCATTCACGGTGTCCGCAAACTGCGAAAGTTCACGCGGAGTCACCTGCCGGCAACTGGTCCCCCGGGCGCGGAGGAGCCCCACGAGGTGTCCCCCTTCGGAGGAGGCTTCGAATGCCGCGGTGGAGAATGCCTCGGGGATATCGAACGCCGACTCTGCGGCGTCCCGCACAAGCCGGAGCCCTTCAACGACAAACAGGTCCAGTTCATCCCGGACCTTCTTCTGCGACAGAGAGCGGATCTCGCGGATCCTGTTTCTGGTGAGGGACATTTCCTATTCCGCGTATTCTCCCCAGACGCCGCGCAGCGTGTCGGAGATCTCGCCGACCGTGGCATAGCCTTCCACTGCCCTGAGTATATGCGGCATGAGGTTGTCGTGCCCGGCGGCTGCTTCGCGGACGGCATCGAGCGCAGCGGCCACCTCCGGCGCCGAGCGGCCTCCCTTCACTGCGTGGAGCCTCCCGATCTGGCGTGCGGCCGCGGATTCGTCGATCCGGAGAAGTTCGGGCTGGGGCCGCGCCTTCGTCTCGAATGCGTTGAGGCCGACAATTGTCTTTTCTTTCTCCTCGATCGCCCGCTGGTAGCGGTACGCGCTCTCCGTAATGCGGGTCTGGTAGAATTTCTGCTCGATGGCCCTGACCGCCCCCCCCAGTTCATCGATGCTCTGTATGATTCTCCGGGCCTCCGACTCCAGCCGGTCCGTGAGCGCCTCCACGGCATAGGACCCTCCGAGGGGATCGACCGTCTCCGCAACACCCGACTCGAATGCGATGACCTGCTGCGTTCTCAGTGCCAGGATCGCCGAATCCTCCGTGGGCAATGCGAGCGCTTCATCGCGGCTGTTCGTGTGAAGCGACTGGCATCCCCCGAGCACCGCGGCAAGAGCCTGCAGAGTCACGCGCACCACGTTGTTTTCGATCTGCTGGGCGGTCAGCGTTGCCCCCCCGGTCTGCGCGTGGAACCGGAGCTTCATCGTCTCGGCAGACTTCGCGCCGAAGCGTTCCTTCATGATCCGCGCCCAGAGCCTCCGGGCCGCCCGGAACTTCGCGATCTCTTCAAGAAAGTTGTTGTGCGCATTGAAAAAAAATGAGAGCTGAGCCCCGAATCCGTCGACATCCAGCCCTGCCTCCAGGGCCGCCTGGACATAGGCGATCCCGTTTGCAAGCGTGAAACCGAGTTCTTCGGCTGCGGTGGCTCCCGCTTCCCTGATGTGGTACCCGCTGATCGATATGGTGTTCCAGCGGGGGATCTCCACGCTGCACCAGCGGAAAATGTCCGTCACCAGCCTCATGGAGGGGGCCGGGGGATAGATATGCGTTCCGCGGGAGACGTACTCCTTCAGTATGTCGTTCTGCACCGTCCCGGAAATCTTCTTCATGTCCGCCCCCTGGCTCCGGGCGATGGCGACGTACATGCAGAGGAGTATCGCCGCGGTTGCGTTGATCGTCATTGACGTGGTCACCTCTTCCAGGGGTATCCCCCTGAAGAGGACTTCCATGTCTGCCAGCGTGTCGACCGCCACCCCCACTTTCCCCACCTCTCCCTGCGCCAGATCATGGTCTGAATCGTATCCGAGCTGTGTCGGGAGATCGAACGCCACCGAGAGCCCGGTGGTGCCGTTACGGAGCAGATGGAGGTACCGGAGGTTCGATTCCTCGGCCGT
>Ga0182017_10000949_pt1 | contig 22732 bp, 24 predicted proteins | sample 712E3DmetaG_FD_120492 | JGI IMG/M metagenome (GOLD analysis project Ga0182017, IMG submission 120492) | Permafrost microbial communities from Stordalen Mire, Sweden - 712E3D metaG | ecosystem: Environmental > Terrestrial > Soil > Wetlands > Permafrost | place: Sweden: Stordalen | collected... | reverse complement strand
CGGTTGGCATAAACTGAGTCCTTATTCACTTTTCTATCTACCTTAACGATCCAATTGGCGGTTGAATCATATTCGTTGACATAAAGCATATTCCCCAAACCTTCGTCAATGGCAATAAACTTATGTTTAATCGCCGATGCGCCCTGCCCGCTCAAAGGAAATATCATTGAGCATATAAAGAAAATCCTTATTGAAGTTTGAAAATAATGTAGTGACATTGTACTTCTCCTGAGAAGAATATTCCGAAACGGTTCTTAATAATCGTATAATATAAGGAATTTTATTATAAAATTCAAATATTAATACCACTTAATGGCATATAGCGTATTCATTATGCGTACAATTTAATTCATATTCCACATCCAACCACCCTGTCCTATTATATTTTATGCCGAATTCTTTTCCAAACTTAAAAAAGGAACATCCCCCATGCCTCCCCGACTCTTTTCACGACAAATCCAATCTTCGTTAATAATACTCTTCGCTATAACCAGTACGGCCTTTTGCGCCTCGGATTTTAAAGTCCTTGTTTTTACCAAGGCGGTCGGCACGGTCCACGCCTCCATTCCAGCCGGAATCAAGTGCATTCAGGACCTTGGCGCCGCAAATGGATTCAGCGTCGATACGAGCAATGATTCATCCTACTTCACCGACGCCAATTTGGCGAAATACAAATCGGTGATTTTTTGCAATACCTACGGAGAGCTTTTCAATGCGGCGCAACAAACGGCATTTACAAACTATATGAAAGCGGGCGGCGGCTGGATAGGCATCCACTCAGCCGTAAACTGCGAAACAAACTGGACCTGGTTTGGCGGGCTTTTAGGCAACAACGCCTGGAGAAACGGCGGATTGTTCGGTAATTTCACAAATTCCCGGGAATCGAAAACTCACTTTATCGTGAAAGACCTCCCCGACACGATACGCTTTAACGAGGAATATTACGGCTATAAAGCCAACCCCCGAACCGCAGTCACCGTTCTCTACCATTCGAACCAGACCGATAAGGCGGACCATCCGGCTGCCTGGTGCCACGAGTATGACGGCGGACGCGCGGTATACACCGTATGGGGCCATTACGACACAACCTACGGGAACGCTACTTATAAAAAATTTCTTTTAAATTCGATTATCTGGTCCTCACACAAGGATGTCAGCGAAATACGGGAAATTTCGCGCTACAGCAATCATGCAGCCGCAGTAGCTCTCGTTTCAGTTGAGCTATGCCGACATAGTTTAAAAGTATTTATTTCCAAAGCAGGTGCGTATAATGTGCACGTTCAAAATTGCGCAGGCCGAGAAATTTATCACGCCGGAATTCAGGGAGGTTCGCCTTATATCTTGCCTGATCGGTCTTTTATCCAAGGCGTTGCTATAGTTCGAATAGACTCCGACACGGGGCTGCCAGTGTATTGCGGGAAGATAGTTTGGGCCCGATAGTCTTGAACAGCCACAATCCGTTCAATCCCGATTTTTTATGAGGAAAGCGCCGTCTTTATTGAGGCAGGCGCGTTTGCTGTTTTTAGCTCAATGCCTTGAGGCCGCCCACAAGGCGCCATCTCAAGGCGAATTGTTGCGGGAGAAATATCTTGGCCGTTTGGCCACGGGTTTTTCATTCGCATGGTCCCTGCAATACTCATGAACCGCTTCTTGCGTGGTCATCCAATTTCGTCCGAACTTAACCGCCGATAGTTTCCCGGTCCTTGCAAGGAAGGATAAGGAATTGCTGGATTTGAATAAAAATGTTGAGTCCTAAATTCAGGAATCGAGTTAAGGTGTACGTGGAGAATTGACCTGATAAAAAGTCATTTTGATGGGTACGATTGAAGAAAGGAACCTGCCATTTCAAAGAAGATTCGAGCGTCTTCAACCCTTTGAATGACTAATTCAATCTGCGGTTCAAACGCGACATCATAATCCGCAAGCATTCGATCGTCCTGTTCCCAACGAAGAATTTCAGCGAAATGCATATCAATTTCATTGGTTTTAATGAAATGAAACCCAAATAGTCTTTTTACCGACTCGTGCGAGGCCACCGCTATTCCTTTACACAAGAGCATGGATTTCGCGGCATGCAACACGGCATAATAGGCGCGGGAAAGTGCATCTTCAAGAAGGGATTCTTTGAGGAGAGCCTGGGCCGCTTGTAAGGCTTTTTTCGCACGATCAATTTCTTTCGCTGCTTCGCTCATTTCGCTTGCCTCATATTAGAACACTATCACGATCAACATTTTCGATGAATTGAAATCGTTCAAACCTCAGATGTTCAAGGTGCTTTTCAGACAATACCTGGATCGATAGCTTGCTGCCGATTTCAATATCGAGCGAGTAACCGATGGCGCGTATCGCGTCGGCTTTCTTCCAGTCATCAAAACGTGAAACAACAAGAACGTCAATATCCGATTTATCGGTTGCATCGCCTCGCGCTTTTGAACCAAATACAAGAACACGCAGGATTTCTCCGGGATACCTTTCCTCGAGGCTATTTTTGAAAACCTTGACAATGGCTTCCTCTTGTTTTGACATCAACATGGTTTTCCTTTCATTACCAATATATACTTTTGTGAAACGCAAAGGCAAGAATCTGAGCGGGAATGATCTTCATGAAGTTGGGTTTGTGGGCCGCGAGCCAGCGCGGAACCGAGTCTACCCAGTCCAATAATTCCAAGCATTATATTTTCCTTGCCTTGAAATAAGAATTAATCTCCGCTGGTAACACGAATTTACCATCCGCATTTGGCACGAATTCCACTACATGGACCACCGCGGACACATTAAGCGGCCCATAAATATGCGGGAACAGTAAACTTGTTCTTTGATCATTGGCGCATGCCGGGCCTTCATATTTTACCTTGGATTCCAATTTGTTCTCATCGATGCAGAGGAGAACCAAGCCCTGCTGGTTAGGATAAAATTGATTTGCAGTATCCGCCGTTTGTTCGATGGTTGAACAATGAATAAAACCCTCTGAGCCCAATGAGGAAGGTTTATAGTAACCGCCGGGAACCGATGTTTCCCAAGCCTCGCGAGGGGTAATATGAAGTACGATACTCATGGTAATTCCTTTCCGACGGATTTATTATGTTTTTTTCTTATATCCAACCGCAAACAGTCTTTTAAAAGGGAAAATCACCTAACAATACTAATTATATCTGTTCGGTTTTCCGCCCGCCAAAAAGCGATAGCTCAAAGATTTTAAAGAAACAATCGACGTCCTTGAAGCCAATCTCTCGAAGCCATCGGCATTGGTCTTCGACCGGGGCCAAGATGTTTTCTTTTTTATCGGGCCGATTATAATAAGTCTCCAAAACGTTTTCGCGTGATTTTGTTTTGTCAAGCTTTGAATGATATTCAAACAAATGGTCTACGAAAAAATCATCAAAAATGCGCTCCACTGCTGGAGTTGGCGAGGACACATGTTCCAAATTAAGGAAAATGCCTCCAGGAGAAAGAAATTTATAAATCTCCGAATATAAGGCCCTTTTTCGCGTGTTGGGTTGATGGTGAATGGCAAAGCCGGAGACGACGATGTCGAATGGTGTGGCCGGTAAAACCGCCTGGATCCAGTCGGAGTTCCCAAAATCCGCTTTGATAACTCTGGCTAACGCGGAATTGTTTACATTTTTCCATATAGCATCGAGCATAGGGTCTGAGAAATCGACGAAAACACCCAATGCCTTGGGAAAAATGCCCATAAGATATCGGCCGAGAATTCCATTACCGCATCCAAGATCAAGGATGATTTTAGGCTTTTTGCGCCAATGGCGTGCAATTTTTCCCATAACAGACAGTTGCAAATCCGCGCAGGGCATTGCCCCTCGAACACCTTCGAGAAATGATGCAGCGAGTTCTTTTGTTTGCCATTGACTCTTTTGGGTTGTCATAGTTACCTTGTCTTGATATGCGATTTGCTTATTACTGCTCAATTATGTCAATGCTTCCGAAAACGACATTTGCATTTACCTTAAGAAACGCGGCGGAATCACGATAACTTTTATTTTTATACACGTATTTTCCAAAGGTAATGGCATTGCCATCCGGCATTCTGGCGTCCGAAAACGCCGAGCTTACTTTTATTAACGTCGGGACCTTGGAACTGATTTTTATCGTTCCCGCGCCAAAAGCCGTCTTGACGTACACGGGGTTGTTTTTTTCGGATAGCTCAAGATTGGTCAGGTCTACCGTTCCTTTACCAAATATAATACTATAGTCGTCGTTGTTCGGATTGATTGCCGAAAAATTCGATTCGTTAAAAAAGATCGTGTTTTTCGGCGCACGAACGCCGATGCCTCCCCAAAGGACCTTCAGTCCGAAATAAATGATTATCAGCGCGATAAGAATTCTGAAAAAAGGAAAATGAATATTAAACACAATCCGGACAATTATGGACAAACCCAGCAACACCAGCACTATTCCCCAAAATACTCCGCCGAATAAAAAGCACATTTTCACATTCGCCTCCTGTTAAGTTGTTTAAAATTAAATTATTTTTTTAAAGTTTTTGCTATCACTTCGTTTTTATCTCCGAACGCTTTAAAGAATATCCCCAAGCCCATAAATATTCTTGGCCATTTTCCATATATACTCGAACCGTTTCGCCGGCATTACGTCCAATGCCGCAGGTTACGGCTTCGGTTGGGGAAATCGCCTTTATCGACATACCATTCAAGCTGAGGTTTTTATTGGCTGAGTTATAGGACAGCGTAATGTTTTGCGTCTTGTTCTTTTTTTTATTTTCTTTGTTTGCAAAGACGATTTCCCGTTCATTTACAATAGTATATTTGCCGACTCGGGCGAGCCATTCTTTGGGAGGCGTTTCCGGAGCTATTTTTTCGGCAAGTATTTTGATAAAGCCGCTTAAACGTACCACGGCGATGGTACGTTCGCCTACTATATGAATTTCAATCGACATGTCACGCACCATTTTAAGCGGAATGGGAATCAAGCCGAATAGTTTGTATTGGGGGGAAAAAGTCGAATCGGAATGAGGAATCAGCGTAACTGTTTTGCCGAAGAAAGAAAATACAAGGTCTTTTCCTTTAATTTGTGCTTGAGTAGGCCCGATTATTGATTGATAAAACCCGGATAGTTCATTGAGCCTTTGTCCGGATAGTTTTACAATCGGGAGTTTAGGATTTTGCGGTTCCGGAAGTTTCCTGCCGGTTTTAGCCTCATAAAAAGTTTCCAGAAGTTTTATTCCCGCAATCGCCGGAATTTCGGCTCCTTGTTCGGAATTAACGAGCGTAATGACACCCAGTTTTTTATCGGGAAGAGCCATGAGCATTGCATGGAATGGTCCAATGTCTCCACCATGATAAACGATTCTTTCAGGAATACGAGTTATATTGGAAAGCCAATAGGCCAAGCCGAATTGAATAAAATCCAAAGGAACATCGCCATTTTGTTGTGTCCACATCCGATCAAGCGTGCCTTCGTTTAGGATATGCCTGTTTTCAAGCGTCCCGCCCGCTAAAAGCATTTTAACAAAAAGCGAGAGATCCGCGGCGCTTGAAACGATTTCCCCCGCTGAAATATCCCGTATGCAAAAAGGGAGTTCTTCTTTGTTTTTAATATATCCTTTCGAAAATAAGCCGCTCACCCGTTCATCATCAAATCCCACGGACGAATGTTTCATGCCAAGTCTTGCGAAAATGCTGTCTTGGATATATCCCGAATAAGTTCGTTTGCTGACGCGATCAACGATGTTTCCAAGAAGCGAAAAACCGATATTACAATAAGAGAAATAAGTATGCGGCGGATTTGCCGCGTATTCTTCGGCAAAAAGCGCGGGCACCATGCGATACATTGTATCCGCTCCGGGGTAAGAACCTTGTCCGAGATAAAAGCCGTTAAGGATGTTGGAAGGTAATCCCGATTCATGGGTAAGCAAATCCCTAACGGTTATGGGGCGCGCTTGAAAGCGGGATTTTATTTTGAATTCCGGCAAATAAGTTGTTATCGGGGAATCGAGAACGACTTTACCCTGTTCTACAAGTTGCATAATTGCCGTTGCCGTGAATATCTTGGTGACCGAGCCGACCATGAAAGTTGTACTATCGCTTACCATTCTTTCAGTCGCTTTGTCGGCAAAGCCGAAACCATCGGAATACACTACTTTATCGCTGTCGATGACCGCCACAGCCATTCCGACGGTACCGGTCTTTTTCATAAATTGGTTAAGATACTTACGACTATATCGAATTGCTTCCTGATAGTTATTATTGCCTTTGGGGTCAGGAATGAAAGGCTTCGGGGGCAGGGAGCATCCGGACAAGATAAAAGTGATTAATAATATAATTGTTCTTGACTGATTCATAATGGCCTACTTTTGTATCCAACTACAAACAGCCTCTTAAAAGGGAAAATCACCTAATCCTATAAAGCGTGTTCAGACATTTAGTAATCAATAAATATATTAAAAGCATTGGCTCTGCTGCTGAAATTCTTGGAAAATCGGCAACAATGAGTTTGAATCCGGGAAATTGAAATTGCCAATCCTTTTGATGTGATACATTATTTTTACCTATAAAACTTTAACCGAACAAGGAGTATTCCATGATTCTCAAATCCATTCCGTGCTTGTTGGCGCTGATATGTTTTTCCGCCTATAGCGGTGATACCGCCATTTCCAAGGCAACAGAATCGACTGCAACCGGGACTACCTACGCAAAAACTGATTTTACAACCGTCAAAGAAGGCAAATTCGTTTTTTCCTATAAAATCGACGGACCGGACCTTGTTGCCGAAGTGTCTTATCCGGGCGCCGGATGGGTTGCGGTAGGTTTCAATCCCACCAGCATGATGAAAGGCGCGAATTTCATTATCGGGGCATTGGTGGATGGTAAAAGCGTGGTCTCCGATGAGTTCGGCGACACCAAATATTCCCATAAACCCGATACTGCCCTGGGAGGCAAAAACTCCATTATAAAAAGCAAATGTTGGGTGGACAAGGGAGTGTTGACCGTATCATTTACCATTCCTCTCAATAGCGGCGACGATAAAGACGTTGTTCTTGAAAAAGGCAAAAAAGTGAAACTGATTTTTGCGGAAGGCAAGAAACCCGATTTCCGAAGCATACATAGCGTAATCGGTAAAACAACCATTATGCTAGAATGAAAATAGTATGAGCGGTATGGAAGTAAGAAGCGCATAGCCGTACGCGATGTTCCTGTCCGGGTTTTGAACATGCGCGTCGTTACCCGCGGAAACGCTCATCCAAATGGCCGCGGCGGTCAGCGCGAATCCCACATAGCGATGAATTTGCCGCAGCTTCATGTAATTCGTATGCGGTCCGAACACGGCGACGCATCCGATGGCGGCGTTGGTTCCCAGCAGCCCCAGGCTGGTGATGGCCGAGGCTTTGGTGTTTGACGAATGAGATTCCTGCAGCATCCGGACTGAAGAATAAATGCCGCACCCTTCAATGAGCGGAAGGCTGATGAAGTGCGCCTCCTTTTTCCAGGCAAACGCGCTTGAGCACAAGAGGGCGACTAATAAAGCGCAAAGTATCCGTTTTTGCATGATGATCACGGTTGTCCTCCCCGTAAAAAATAATTTTGAGAATCCTAATGAATTAAATAAGCGCAACGTATGGAAAGCGCGCCTTAAAATGATATTTTAAAATAAATCCGAATCTTCGGGACAATCAATGAAATCATCCTTTGATTATTCAAAAAACTATTCGCTTGCGACAAAAAAGCGCTCACGGTATATTTCAGTATTACCTATGAAACGCATTTTCCTCATGTGCGGAAATCGCTCACTAAGCGAAGCGTCGCACCGGGCCGCGCCGAAGTGTAGACGTGAGTAAATACATACTTGTTGTTTCCTTCGACTTCGCTCGGGGAACAGCAACTACTAATTTAAAGGGGTACTATCATGGAAAAAAGCATTAAAGGAAGCAAAACGGAAAAAAATCTTCTCACCACTTTTGCCGGAGAATCGCAGGCCCGCAACCGATATTCATTCGCCGCATCGGTAGCGCGTAATGAAGGTTTTATCCAGGTAGCGCGAATTTTCGAAGAAACGGCGGACAACGAAAAAGAGCATGCGAAACGGATGTTTAAGTTTTTGGAAGGCGGCATGGTGGAAATAACCGCGGGATATCCCGCGGGAAAAATCGGAACCACGGTGGAAAACCTCGCGGCCGCCGCTGAGGGCGAAAACGAGGAACATACCATTTTGTATCCTGGTTTCGCCAAAGTAGCGCGTGAGGAAGGATTCCCCACCATTGCAACGATGTATGATGCGATTTCCAATGCGGAACGGCAGCATGAAAAACGGTATCGGGCCCTTCTGGAAAACATCAAGCAGGGTAAAGTCTTTAAAAAGGGCGCTTCCGTAAAGTGGCGTTGCAGTAATTGCGGGTACATCCATGAAGGTCCGGAAGCGCCCAAAGTGTGCGCGGCATGCAATCATGACCAGAAATACTTTGAGTTATTGTCTGAAAATTGGTAACCGTAAGTATAGAAGGAGGGAACCATGAAACGATATGTCTGTAATGCCTGCGGATGGGTGTATGATCCGGCAGCGGGAGATCCCGACGGAGGTATCTCGCCGGGTACGCCGTTTGAAAGCCTTCCCGACGGCTGGGTATGCCCGCAATGCGGGGTTGGGAAAGACGATTTCACGGCGGAATAACGTCGAGGCTGGAGCAGGCGCCAAATCCGCCCAACCGTATATACCGATACATCCGTTGAGGCGGGTTTCAAACCTGCCCATGTAAATACCGTCGGATCATCATTGTAAAGCATGTCCAATTCGCGTATCAAAAGCAAAAAACATCCCTGTCCCGACTGTTGTTATTGTCAATGGTGCTCGGATGCGCGTTGCGCGTTGTGTAAAGGATGGCTCCCGGCGCCGTCCTTAAAGAAAAACATTCCTTTAAAAGCCGCCTGTATGAGGGACCATGGGAACCGGAAGAACCGCGATAGTCATCCTGGGCGCGTCGGGCGATCTGGCAAAACGTAAACTTGTCCCCGCGCTGATCCACCTTTGTCATAGCGGTAAAATCGATCAATCCACCGTCATCGTGGGTGAGGGAAGAAGCGATTTCTCGGACGCTGAATTCCGCAATTCATTTAAAACGCCCGAACCGCTTGCTTCCATGCTTTTTTATCATAAGGGTATAACGGGGCTTAAAAGCTTTTTGGCGGACAAGGGTGACTTTCCCAGGAGCATTGTTTTTTTCGCGTTGCCGCCGCAGGTGTATTCCGCCACGGCACGGGAATTAGTGCAAGAGGGCTTTGGCCCCGATACGTCGATTATTATCGAAAAGCCTTTTGGAGCGGACTACCAGACCGCGGTGGCGCTCAACCGGCAGCTTTCCGACTGCTTTGACGAACAGAGAATTTACCGCAACGATCATTACCTTGCCAAGGAAGCGGTGCAAAACATTCTGGTATTCCGTTTTGCCAACTCCATTTTTTATCCGGTATGGAACAACAATTACATCGAGTCGATCCAAATCAACGCGAGCGAGATCGAAGGAGTCGGCACGCGCAGCGCTTATTTCGATAAAGCCGGGATACTCCGCGACATGGTCCAGAACCATTTGATGCAGCTCTTATGCCTCATGACCATGGAAGCGCCGGTAAGCCTGGGGGCGGAAGATATCGCCGAGAAAAAAGTTGAGCTTCTCCGGGCCCTGTCCATTGAAGCCTGCGACCGTCGGCAGTATGAAGGGTATGTAAAGGAACCGGGCGTGGCGCCGGGTTCATCGACCGAAACCTATGTCGAACTTATATTCCGGATCAACAATTTCAGGTGGGCCGGCGTCCCCGTCTACCTTCGATGCGGCAAAGCGCTTGACAGGAACGGCACTGAAATCGGGGTCCGGTTCAAACCGGTTCCGGGCATAGTATTCGACAAACAAGGGCCTCTGCCGCCCAATGAGATCGTTTTCATGATTCAGCCGCAGGAAGGCATTATCCTCAGCATGTCGAGCAAGGAGCCCGGCGGCGAGCTCAAGTTGATAAAAACGAATATGAATTTTTGCTACCACGATTCCTTTAGTCAGGAGATTCCCGAAGCTTACCAGCGGCTGCTGCTCGATGCGATCCGGGGCGACCATACTTTGTTCGTGACCGCGCGTGAGACCGAGCTGTCGTGGAAAGCGCTGGAGAATGTGCTGGACAAAGGGAGCGTGTTGCCGTATAAAAGGGGGAGCGTTCCTCCGAGTAGTTTTGGAATTCAATGGATCGATTTTGAAAATTATTGCTGCAGCTGCAAGCTGCGGTAAAAAAATTCTATATAAACCGTGGCGGACATCATTCATCATAAGGAGGAACGGGATGGCCTTGATGTACAGCGCATTCGAAATTTACGAGATGGGAATCGAAATTGAAAAGAACGGCAAGAAGTTTTATTCGGCCTGCGCGCAATCGGCGGAAAGCGCCGATGTCAAAAAACTATGCGAAGAACTTTCGCAATGGGAAACGCAACACGTGGCGATCTTCGAAAAACTCCAAAAAGATCTTCCCGACTCCGCCCGCCGGGAGACCACGTTCGATCCCGATAACGAACTCGGAATGTACCTGAAGGCGGCGGCGGACAGCCATATTTTCGCGGTCAATACGGATATCGCCGCCCTGACGTCGTCTCTGCGAACCGCGGGGGATATACTTGGCATGGCGCTATCGTTCGAAAAGGATTCCGTTGTTTTGTACGCAAGCATGTTGAACATGGTGCCGGAGCATCTCGGTAAAAAGACCATTGAAAAAATCATCGAGGAGGAATTAAAACATATTTCCATCATAACACGGCAAATGGGACCGCGTAAAAAGTGATGAAAGAATCCTCGTTGTCATCCAAGGCCGAAGATTACCATCGGCGAATATTGCAATATGTCGAGGAGCATGGGGTAAGCGATAAGGATAAACGGGCAAGCGGACCCGGACGGCACGGCAATAAAAAAAACGGTATTGAAAAAACGCGGAAGGGTCTTTTGAGAAAGGTAATCGATTTGCATGGCATGACCATCCTGGATGCCGAACCGGCGCTTGGCCGCGCAATGGAAGAATGCGAAAAAAAAGGGATAAAGGAACTGCTCATCATCCATGGCTGGGGACGTCACTCCAATCCCGCTGAAGGAGGAGTGCTGAAAAAAATGGTTCTTGATGCTCTGGAGTACAGGTATATCGGGAGTCTTCGAGGATACAAACCCGCATTGCCCCGCGAAGGCGGGGAAGGCGCTACGCTGGTGATGTTGAAATAGCGGTAAGGGTTATGGACTGGTGGGCGAAGTCACGCCGCCTGAACCCGAAGATGTCATGGTTGCTCCCAGCGTATAGGCTCCATTAAAAATCGTCGCTGAATAAATCAACAATATTTGGGTATTCTCTTTTTCAAAAGTGACGGAGCCGGATGCCGCATTCCCGCTCACCGTCGCACTTGTCGCCGAGGAAGGAATGCCGTAGGTAGTCGCATAGGTATAGACGCCATTGGGTATCTCTTCGATCGTTTTCGTACCGTTTATGTCGATTATGTATTGTTTTGCTCTAAAGTTAAAATAGATCGGACCTTCCGAAAGATTATTTAAGGTGATTTTGTTATCGTTGGAACATCCGGCTAAAAATAAAAATAAAACGAAAACCGCCACTATTTTTTTCATTCCCAGCCTCTCTTTTTTATTTGGGAATCACGCTTTTTTTACGGGAACCATTTCGCGCTTCGGGAATTATATCCTCGTTTCTAATTATACACTATAACGATAAAAATAATAAAGAGATATTTAATTGTTTGGAGCTTTATAAAAAGGGCGCTCCATCCCTTCTAAACTTCTTACTCCAACCAATCCTGCCCTTTGCTGTTAACGATCCTTTGGTCGCCGCTGCCGTCAAGGTTTACCCAAAAAATTTTCTTGTCGCCGTTTGAATATACCCTTGTGTAAACTATTTTCCAGGCGTTTTTATAGGCGATGAGCCGGGGGGCGCATTCGGCGTAGGCCATGATCGAATCTCCGCCGATGAGCCGCGCGCACGCATTGGTCGCGGGATTGATCGTTTTAAGCGTGGCCCTTGGTTCTCCGGAGGAACAGACGATGGTTTGGCCGTCGCTAAACCAGCAAAAGTCATTTACTTTAGCGTTAACCGTGATTTGATCCGCCTTTCCGCCGGCCATGGCGTATTCCCATAGATCATACGATCCGCCAAAGCTGGTTTTGTTCGATAGAAACGCGCAATACTCGCCCGAAGGGCTGAATCGAGGCAGTTTATTATCAGAACCTGCCTCGGTAAAACATATCGGCCTGCGACCGAGCGAATCGGTGATGAAAAGTTGCCATTTCCCATTGCCGTTGGAGCCGAAAACAACCGCCGCGTTGTCGGGAGAAACGTCAAAATACCGTTGGGACGATTGTTTCCAATCGACAATTGGTTGGAGACCGGACCCCTCGGGTCTGATCCGGAAAATGCCATCGGTTGACGAATCAGTATGTCCCGAGAAATAGAGCCATTTCCCGTTCGGGGAGAAGACGGCTTCATTGATGCAGCCGTTAAAGGGGATCGTCCGTTTCTCGGCGCCGCTGAGATTCATGACTTGCAGGACCGGGCACGACGTGTCGGTTGTTTTTTCAAGATACGCGCATTTACCGCCGGCAAAAGAGACCGACGGTTTCGCGCATTCGTTTTTATCGCGCGTAAGCCTGAATTCAGCTTGATTGTTAGGAACTTTAAGGAATATCCCCGCTACGCCGTCACGATTGGATAAAAAGACGAAGACCCCGTCCGGGGCCGTTTTTTTCATATCCGGTTCAACGACGTTTTGTTCCTGCGCCCCGCCGCTTTCGATGGCCAGGCGCAGCTTGTCGTTGACGGCCGAATCGGGCGCGATGTCCTCGGTCAAGGCGATGAGGTGATTGTCGAAAGAGATCAATTTTTTTTGTTCGTTGAACCGCATGATGAGTTTGCCCACATACGCGCCGTTCTCTCCCGGCGATAGCAGGAGGGTCGTGCCTATTTTCATGGGGGTCTCGAATTTTTGACGCATGCCGCCGCACACGACGATGTCGACCTCCGGAAGGCTTCGGGCCAAGGCGCATGCGCGTTCCCACGAATCATTGATTACAAGAATACGAACCGTGGCGTTTTTAGCGGCATTTTTTGAAAGAAACTCGGTAATTTCCGCGATAGGCGCCGCAAGCAGCGCTCGATCCTGTGGACGCTTAGGGAGCGCCGGCCCTACCACCGACATTACGTACAGCGTATATCCCTTGATAGTGACGATTTTTGACCTGACAACGCCGGGGCGTAGTGGACCCGCGATGTTCGTGCAACAATACTCGCTTTGAGGCGGAGCGGTTTTTGTAAAAAGACGATCAAGCCCGAAGTCGAATTCGCCCGCGCCCATGGCGACCGCGTCGTAGGCGCATTGCCGGTAATACCAGTCCGCGAGCCGCGCTTTAACGGGCAGCGTGGCGGAGGTGAGAAAATTGCCTGCATCGATGAGCATGGTGAGGGGAAATTGCGCGCGTAGTTGTTTGATGACCGAAGCCTGGCGCGCATACCCGCCCATACGAGCGCCCTCGCCGGCCGGGGCGGGCAGGAACCGTCCGCCGGTATTGCCGGTATAAATAAACGCCATTTCAGTTCCGCTTTCCCTGCGTTTTAGCGCGTTAATGGTTGATATGAGCACATGCGCCTTCCACATATTGGGATCCAGATCCACGGCCTTTTTTGCGTTACTCAAACTTTGTTTGAGCCGGCCTTGTCCATAATATCGCTGGGCGAGGAAATAGTAGTCTTCGGCGGTTTTTACGATCATCTCCTTCAACTGAGCCTTCAAGGTAATGCTCCACACGGAACCGAATTCCTTTGACTGGTCCTTCCATCCGAAATCAGCTCCGAAATTTTTTTGCTGCAAACCGATCCCAGCGCTCAGTCCGGGTACGGCGGGCCTATCCGAACCCATCGGGTATTCATATCCGGCGCGCGCGATGATGGCATGAAACATCGTGGCTTGCGCGTTAACGCCCACAACCAGAGGCTCGTCCGCGATTTTTTTCGCGCCTAGTCCTATCTGCGGGTCGATAACGGCTAAAAGTTCCTCCTGCATGGCAAGAGGCTTGATAGCGAGGGCGCAGGCGGCCAGCAGGGGAAGCGGTTCGGGAACATTGTCCGTGTAAGACAAGCCGGGTCCGATATTACCGGCCCGGACATGCATGCTGAAAAAGGGGGAAGGCGACACTGCGCAATCCGCGTTGACGCACACGGTCCTTCCCGCGGCGCCGTCAAGTCTGCTTTCCACATAGGAAATAGCGGCGCCCGCCGAAAGCGATGAATGGAAAAAACTGCGGGCGAAGGAAAGGCCCGCCGAATAATCGAGGAGGGAAGGATGAGAGGGCGTTTCGTCGATGGTATAGGCGTTATCGAAAGCGCCGGGCGTGAAAACCTGGGAAAAAAAACCGATGGTGCCGACGTCCTCAATGGGGAAACATGCCGAAAGAATTTCCTTCCGCAGCCCCATGAGCCATTCCAGGTGCGTTGCCGCGAGTTTCTGCCGGTTGAAAAGGGCCGTATTCGCGGTGAAAAAACACGCGTCGGTGGCGTCCATGGCGCCGCACGATGAAGCGCCGCCGATGGATAATTCCCCCGCTCCGACCGGGAGCGTCAGAAAATAAGCGACCGTGTGGCCGGAATTTTCACCGTTTATATCGCGCAGCCAGGCGGAAGGGTTGGATGCGCCCGCGGCACCCGGAAAAAGGAAAAAAAACAACCCCCCGGCCAGAGATGGAAAAAGCCGTTTCATATAGTATAAGTATATCGGTATCGGCAGGCAAAAACATCAAATAAATGGGAGGGGTGGATAATGGTAGAGACGCCCAATTTGGGCGTCTCTATAAAACCCGGTAAAATTCTCGATTGTTTACAACGGAAGATGTAATCGAGCCTTTTTCACGGAGCGTGCGGAGAATGGCCGCGCAATCGTTGATGGTAAGCGAGGCGAGCGAGGCAATTTCTTCAATTGTCAATGGCCTGCGCGTCAGGGTCGAAAGAATCAGCGCCTCCGCGTTGGCGTTGTTTCCGGCCGGGCCGCCTTGGCCGGCGCGGGAAATGATTTCAACCGGGAGAGGACTGAAAAAAACGGCTATTTCCCGCAACCGTTCCGGCGTCGGCGTTGCAACGTTATCGCATGTTCCGGGGCGGTCAAGGGAGTTGAGTTGGACCCTGGTAGGATTGATCTTAAGGAATATTTCCTTGAATTCGGCCAGTTCATCGGGTCCGTCGTTGATCCCGGGAATAATGAACACTTCAAGCCATAAGGCGCCGGAATACCGCCGCGAGAACGCGATGAGTCCTTCGGTAACTCGATCGAGGCGCAGGTCCGGGTGCGGGCGGTTGACGGATTTAAAAACCCGTTCGGAAGCGGCGTCAAAGGAGGGCAGCACGCAATCGAACGGAAGGACAGCTTCCCGAACTTCCGGCAAATACAGCAACGTGCCGTTGGTAAGAAGGGCCGTTTTATATTCGGGATACGCGCGTTTCAGGAATTGAACCATGGCCCCGATTTCACTATTGAGCGTTGGTTCGCCGCTGCCCCCAAAAGTAATGAAGTCCAGACGCGGTTTCCCATTTAAATAGTCGGTCAATTCCGAAATGATATCGGAGGCGGGAATATATTCCTTGCGTTCCATTGTGCGGTTCGTCGTAGCCCCGCATTCGCAGTATATGCAATCAAGGTTGCAGGTCTTCGGGGCGATGCAATCGACGCCTAGCGACACCCCCAGGCGTCGCGAGGTTACGGGGCCGAATAAATGTTTATAATTCATATTCAAATTTGTAGAGACGCCATGGTATGGCGTCTCTACAGGAATTGATGAAAAATCGCCCGAACCTAATTGAACATCCCGTTTATCTTTACTTCAGGGGCCTCCGGATGGTTGGTTTTTATAATGAACTCCCCGTTTTTATTGTGGAGTCCGGCGATCTTTGCCGACAATTTATACTTGTACGCATGCATGCCGTCTTGTTTGAGCGTATCCTTCTCCATAACAAATGCAAGGAGAATGGGCAAATCCTTTTGCCATGCGGGGCTTTCCGGAGACGGTCTGTCATCAGTTGCTTTAAAGGTTATTTCGCTGATCTTTAAGTTCGCTTTTTCGGAACTTACGGTAATTTCCGTTTGAAAAACGCCGTCCTTATCTTTTGCCAATTGAATGGACGGGGGCGAAACATCGACATACGATTTAATGATCCACCGAATGGAAATTTGCATCGATGGAGCGTTTTTCGCGTTCGACGTGATAGTGGCCGACTTGGTATACGACCCCGCGTGATAGTTGCTCAAATTGACTGATTCGGTTACAAGCCCTACCCGACCGGGAGGGATGATCGAGTCATACCCGACCACGGTGCACCCTCAGCCAGGTTTTACTTGTTGTATACGAAGTATGCTGTCGCCGGTGTTTTTCACCTTGAACGCATGGGTTGCCGAAGGCATTTTTCCCTCATATATCGTGCCCAAATCAAAGGTTGACGAATCAACCGAAATTTGCGGCGAGGCGAATGCGACGCTCAAACTACCGGCAAGGGTAAGCAACCATCCGGACCCCTGAGGCTTATTTTTTGAGGCTTTCATCACTCAAACTCCTTCATTTGTTGCATTATTCGACGAATAGAGCATTTTTCCTGTCTTAAATATACTACACTATAGCGTAAAAAAGCGAGATCATCTATTTTAGGACATTATTTTTATTTATATGGTTTGGGCAGCGCGGCTTTGAATATCGGCGGTAGGGGAAAATGCAATTATCCGAAATAACCGAACATTTGGAAGCCATCGAAGAAACCATTGTTTTCAAGCTTATCGACCGGGCCCAGTACCGGGAAAACGCGGTGATCTACCAGTCGGGTAAAAGCGGGTTTTCGGGATGGCTTGATAAGAGTCTTTTTGAAATACGGCTGCGGTATCATGAAGAAATGGACGCTCAATTCGGAAGGTTCTGTGTTCCCGAGGAGCGGCCGTTTACCCCGGAACTTCCGTTGCCGCGCAGAAAGGTACTGCTTCCCGAAACCGGGCTTGCCATTGACTCGTACGACACCGTGAATTTGACGGAAGAGATATCAGCCGGATACCGGCGCCTCGTCGCGGAATTGTGCGTCGACGGAGACGACGGCCAGTACGGATCGAGCGTGGAGCACGACGTTTATGCGCTGCAGGCGATCGCGCGGCGCGTCCATTATGGGAGCCTCTATGTCGCGGAGAGTAAATTCATAAGCGCGCCTCAATGTTTCGGCGCGCTCATTGACGCGCGGGACGGCTCGGGCCTGCTTGGACTCCTTACCAGAAAGGACGTGGAGGAGAAAATACTCATGCGCGTACGTGAAAAAACGGTCGCGGTCCAGGCAACGGTCAATAGCGCGGTCCGCCGATCCATCGACCCCGACATTGTTGTGGAATTCTATCGCGACTGTATTATTCCGCTTACGAAAAAAGGCGAAGTCCTTTACCTGCTCAATAGAAAAGCCGGCAATGGAATATAATCCTCAGTCAATCGCCATTTACGGGGTCGGGTTGCTAGGCGGCTCCATTGGGGCCGGCCTCAAGGCTTCGGGATATGCGGGCAAGGTCATCGGCCTTTCCTCTCCCGCAAGCATCGACGCCGCGCGTTCGATGAAAATCATCGATGAAGGCCATGGGTACGACGCGCTGGAGGCGGTTGCGGCGCGGGTCGATTGCCTGTTTCTCTGCACTCCGATAACCGTCATCATGAAAACCATAAAAGCGCTGGGCGAAATGCGACTTCCCGAAGGTCTCGTCATTTCCGACGTGGGAAGCACGAAAAGTGAAATAGTCGCCTGCGCCCGGGCCTCGCTTCCGGCGTCGGTCGTATTCATCGGCGGCCACCCCATGGCGGGTTCGGAAAAAAACGGCGTGGCGGCCGGCGATCCGTTTCTTTTCCAAAATGCCATGTATCTGCTCACGCCTCACGCAAGCGCTCTGGGCCCGAGCGCCGTCGAATTCGGCGCGTTTCTTGAAAAGTTCCTGGGGTGCCGCAGCGCCGTCGTCGCGCCCGATGAACATGACGCCGTCGTCGCGGCGGTCAGCCACACGCCGCACCTGTTGGCTGTTGCTCTTGTCAATCTGGCGCTACGCGCCGAAGGCTCGCATCCGGGAACGCTTAAAATGGCGGCCGGCGGCTTTCGCGACATGACAAGGATCGCCTCGGCGCCCTATTCGATGTGGCGGGATATTTTCAAGACCAACAAAAACGCCATACGGCCCTTGCTCGATGCATATATCGGCATTTTACGGGACGTGCAATCGGAACTCGCTTCCGACGGCCTGCAAGGGCGTTTTGAGGAAGCCGCCCGGACGCGAAGGGAAATTCCTTCGGCCAACAAGGGGTTCATGCGTCCTCAAAGCGACATCCTGGTCGTGGCGAAGGATCAGCCGGGCGTCATCGCCGAAATTTCCACGTTCCTGGCCGGGGAGCGGATTAATATTAAGGATATCGAAGTGCTCAAGGTCCGTGAAGGCGAGGCGGGTACCATACGTCTGGCGTTCGAATCGAAGGAAACGGCTCACCGCGCCGTGGCCGTCCTGTCGGCGATCGGTTTTACCGCACGAGAAAGGGACTGAACTATCGTGTTGTCCATAACCCCCGCGAAGGAAATAAAGGGAACGCTCGCGTTGCCGTCGAGCCCCGACCTGTTTTTCATGAGTCTTTCCCTGGCGGTTGTTACCGGCTGTCGCACCCGGATCGAGACTCCGCGCCAAACACCTCAAATACGGCTTTGGCGCGAATGGTTCAGCCGGCGCGCCGCGATTGCGTTTGACGAAACATCGTGCACGGTACAGCCCGCTCAGGGCGCCGATCTTCCGTGTTTGCGGGTTTCATGCGCGGACATGCCTTTTTCCGATTTCACCGTTTTCCTGCTGCTGGGACATGATAAAATGATCGCCGTTGAAGCGGCGCCTAAGCGGCGCCTCGACCAATGGCGGCAATGCGTTGAACGGACCGGATGCGCTCTCTTGACGGAAGTGCGTGACGGAATACCGTATCTTTGTTTGGAAAAAACCGACCATTTCCGCGTGCCCGACGTCGGGGTTGATTCCGACGATCTTCATCCCTTCCTTGGTTTGGCGATGGGGCTTCGGCAATCAGTCGAATGCGTCGTCGACCAGACATGGTTGAGTCCGCTTCGTCAGGTGCTCCCGTGTTTCGGTTATGACTGCGCCGTCCGGTCGATGTCGCAGAAAAAGGATGAGGATCCACTGCTTCGCAGGCTTCGTTTTCTTAAGACCGGTAAAAAGTCCGAGGGCCCCCAACAATTTTCCATTTCCGCGGATTTCACTAAAGCCCCCGTCGAAGAGGTTCGTCTGGATTTGCCCGGAGACGAGGTCATGGCCGCGCTTATGATCGCGGCGAAATGCCTGGTCCCCAAGGGAAGTTTGGTACTGGAAAACGTCGGTCTCGAAACATGGAACACGCAGATCCTGCAATTGCTTAAGTCAATGGGAGGCGTCGTGGGCGTTCAGGAAACGCGTATCGGATCCTTCGGCTCGGTGGGCACGGTCGTCGTACAAAAAATCAATCCTTTCGGAAGGAAAGTCGATTGCCGTCCGCGCTATCAGTACGCATCGCAGCTTCCCGCGATGGTGGTAATGGCCGCCTTTGCCCACGGACAATCCATTTTTCGCAATCTTCAGGATTGGCGCAATGATGATCCCGACGGCATCGAGCAATTGAATTCGTGCATCGCGGCGCTGGGCGCCCGGTATGGAGAAATGCCCGACGGCATCGTTGTCGAGGGAGCCAAACAGTTCGACGGATTCGATATCGCCGAGCCGTTGCCGGCGCATGTCGCGGGGGCTTTCGCCGTTGCGGGGCTCAAATGCAGGGGCGCTACCACGATTAATGACGCCCGTATCCTGGAGCGGTGGCCGGATTTTAAAAATATCCTCGATTCCGTAGGTGATTTTTATGAACCCCATTCATAGTTTCGGCGTTGTCGCATTTAATCAATCGGCCCATATTGATCCGGTTCTGGCGCGCATTCAAGCATGGGCCAAGTCGTCGGGAACCCCCGTATATTTCCACCCCGTTCTTGCTTCGCGGGTTTGCGCGCCGGCCTCCGTAAGCGCGACCGAGGCGGATTTTCTTGAGCAGAGCGGGGCCGTGGTGTCGCTGGGAGGCGACGGAACGTTTCTTTCGGCAATTCACCTGTGCAAATTTTCGGGGAAACCGGTGGTGGGCGTCAATATGGGAGGGCTGGGTTTCCTGACCGACGTGGCGGCGGAAGGGGTGGAGGAGGCGCTGACGAGGATCGCCGCCGGGGACTATCAAACCATCAATTTGATGGCGCTCAAGGCCGTTGTCATGAGGGGCGGCAGCGAGATCCGGGTATTGCACGCGCTCAACGATATTTTCATCAACCGTTTCGACCAACCCCGGCTCACGTCGATCGAGGCGTGGCACGGCGACCATTTCATCACCGAATTCCATTCCGACGGCGTCATCGTCGCCACGCCCAGCGGATCGACCGCTTATTCGCTCGCCGCCGGCGGGCCCATCATCGAGCCCAACGTGCGGGCTTTTCTGCTGACTCCCATTTGTCCGCATTCCCTCACCGAACGCCCGCTCATCCTCACTTCCGACACCTTTGTCCGATTGGTCATGCGACAGAAAAACGCGGAGGTGATCCTGAGCGCCGACGGCCTTGAAAGCGTTAAACTGCAAAGCGACGACGAAGTGATCGTTACCTATGGAGGCGAGCAAACCAATGTGATCCAGCTCTCCTCACGGTCGTATTTCGAACTTTTAAGGATAAAGCTCGATTGGGGCAAGAATTACAAATGGAGCGATAAACAGGAGTGAGGTTCTCCATGGTCCGGGAACTGCGTATTAAAAATCTCGCGCTCATCGAAGACGTGGCCATAGAGTTCGAGGATGGCTTTTCGGTCTTTACCGGTGAGACGGGCGCGGGTAAGTCCATATTGATCGGCGCGATCGGCCTGCTTTTGGGGGAACGCGCGAGTTCGGAGCTTGTCAGGAGCGGAGCGGACGAAGCCGAAGTGTCCGGAGTCTTTGAACTGAAAGAGCCGAAAAAACGTCTCGCGGCATTGCTGTTAGAGAATAACGTTCCCTTCGACGACGGGACGCTCATTCTGCGCAGGAACGTTTCCGTCAACAATAAGAACCGGATTTACGTCAACCAGGTCCCTCTTCCCCTTTCGGCGCTTAAAAAAATCGGAGACGCGCTCGTGGATTTCCACGGGCAGCACGAGCACCAATCGCTGCTCAATCCCGAAACCGCGTGGATCATCATCGATAGTCTTCACGGCGTGGATGCCGTAAAACGGGAATATGACGCGTTTCATGCGTGTTACCGTCAAGCAAGCGATACCCTCGAGGCCCACGACCGGAAGGCCGCCGACCTGCTGCAAAAACGGGACGTCATCGAATTCCAATATAATGAAATCAACAATCTCGCTCCGCGCGACGATGAAGACGCGGCATTGGAGGAGGAGCTTAAAATGCTCACCTCGGTCGCCCAGCGAATACAGTGCGTTTCGGCGATCGACGCCGTGCTTACCGATCCCGACGCTTCGCTGGGCAGGCAAGTCGAATCGATCCGAAAAAGCCTGGAAACATTGTCGCGGTTCGACGCTTCGGTCAATCAGTGGATCGCGGACGTCAAAAACGCATCGTCGGTTTTCAGCGAACTGGAGTCGTTTTGCGGGGCCTACCTCGAAAAAACGCGCGGCGGCGCTGATCCGGGCCGCATTGAATCCATTAATACCAGGCTGGCGAAGATCCAAAGGCTCAGGAAAAAATACAATTGTTCATGCGGTCAATTAACGCAAAAAATGAATGAGCTGAAGCGGGACCTCGATGCATTGGACAACGCGGGGGCCGACCGGTCATTGTTGGAAAAGGATCTGAACGATTCCCTGAAGCGTTGCGCGGAAACCGGCGCGAAGCTCAGCGCCGCCCGGCGCCGTTTCGGCGCCGCGTTCGACGCAAAAGTGACCGCGTGCATGGAAACGCTGGGTTTTTCGGGGGGCCTGTGGCGTACGGACTTTGTATCGTACGCCGAACCCCAGCCGCAGGGGTTCGAGCAGAGCGTTTTTCTGGTACGCACCAATCCCGGCGAGCAGGTACTACCGCTTGTTAAAATAGCCTCGGGCGGGGAAATATCGCGGCTCATGTTGGCCATAAAGACCGTTTTGGCCGAGCAGGACGACATCCCCGTGCTTATCTTTGATGAAATCGACACGGGCATCGGCGGCCTTTTGGCCAAAGAGGTGGCACGGTCGCTCGTGGCGCTGAGCGCCTCGCATCAACTCCTCTGCATATCCCACCTCCACCAGATCGCCTCCCAGGCCGATCACCATTACCATGTGTTCAAGGAAACACGCGACGGCCGCACCGTTACCGGCGTGACAAAGCTCAGCGGCAAGGAAAAGGTCGACGAAATAGCGCGCATGCTGGGCGGCGAAACGGCCATCGCGCGCAAGCACGCGGAAGAATTGCTGCGGAAGAAATAGGTTACCGGGTCCAGTCTTTAAGAGGTATTCCGCGTCAATAAAAATCAAGATGTTTAAGATAGCTGAGTTTTGATAGCATTAACAAAGGCTTCGGTTTTTCCGATTTGAGGCATCACTTGTTCCAGCTTGCTTCGTATGGCATCACGATACCATTGCTTAAAGAAAATCATAGCTTGAGCATAGGATTCACACTGATACATGGAACGAAGAGTTTCCTTAAGCCGCCACGCTCGTGCCGTTT